>Ga0105046_10002254_pt1 | contig 30397 bp, 20 predicted proteins | sample MAT03_FD_78385 | JGI IMG/M metagenome (GOLD analysis project Ga0105046, IMG submission 78385) | Freshwater microbial communities from Lake Fryxell liftoff mats and glacier meltwater in Antarctica - MAT-03 (megahit assembly) | ecosystem: Environmental > Aquatic > Freshwater > Ice > Liftoff...
AGGCGCGTACGGGTTGGTCAGGTTGGTGTTGCAGGCCAGCGTGTACGGCGGGCAGGTCAGCACCGGCGGAAGTTTGTCTTCCACTTTGATGTTGCCCCAGCATTTGTTGCCGGTCGTCGGATCAGTCACGCGCACCTGGTAGGTTTTGCCTATGTCGCCAGGACCGAACACAGCAGGTACCCATGGGCCGTTGCCGAACGGAGCGGTTTTGTCTACTTCTACCACATAGTTGTCGTAGCAGCGGTATGGGCCGCCTTCCAGTATCTGGTCGGCTGTCAACACACCTGTGCAGTTCGCATCTACGGTGAAGTTCACCAAGTCATTGCAGATCAGCGAAGTGATTGGGTTCGGGTATTCTTTCACCGTTACGTTGAAGCAGCAGGTACCTGTATTGCCGGCAGCATCTGTTGCTGTGAAGCAGTTGGTGATCGTTCCGATCGGGAACTCTGCACCGGATGCCAGACCGGAAGTCTGCGTTACAATGATGTTACCCGGGAATCCGTAAATGACTTGCACGTTGGGAGTACGTGGCGACAAGGCGCCCACGAAGAGTGCGCTGGAAGCTTGCCCAGGTGTAAACGTCAGGTCACCAATGGTGATCGGCGCGAAGCTGGAGTTTGCAGCGCTGTTGTAGACCAGTGAGCTTTGTGTACCCATGAGGTAAATGCCCCGTGTTTGGCCACTCGCAATCTGGATCGGGGTTGTCAACGTTAATTGAGAGAACTCTGAATTCGCACCTGCCACTGTAACGGCTACATTGTTTGCAACGTTCGTCCATGCGGCAGCGTTGTTGGTGTTGCCTACATAGGTAATGGCGGCAGTGGTCACAAAAGCGCTTACCGGTCTCGGAGAAGGTACCACGCCAAAGGCGGCAGAACCGAACCGTACTCGGAAGCCCGAAATCTGCATCGGGCTTGCATTGTTATTGCGCAAGTTAAAGTAAAACCCTCCCTGGATATTGTTGCCAGCCACTGTGATGGCGCCTGCGCCATGAGCGAATATCGTAGCAGGAAACTGCGTGATCGGACCCGCGATGAAGAACGGACAATTGTCCGTGGCAGTTATATTGTAAGAAAACTGTGTACGGCACTCCCCTGGATCCAGGTTCAACGTGACGTTCGCTGCGCAGACGATTACAGGCGCCGTGCAGTCGTTCACCGTAATTGTTTGAGTAGCAGCAGAAACTACGTTGCCGCCTGCTGCATCAAACACTTGCCAAACAATGATATTCGCGCCTCTCGGCAGCGTAGGAATGGTGAGAGAAGCGGGAGGAGCGCTGCCCAGACTGATGAACGCACCGCCATTGATGCTGTAACGCAGGATCAGGCCATTGGCATTGATACAACCCCCAGGCGTTTGAACCGGGGTATTGGTCGTCGCGGAAGCATCGCAGCTCGTCGCGTTGGCAGCCGTGCAAACCGTCAGGTTGGCAGGGGCCGTCAAAGCACAGTTGAACACTGCGATTTCGTCTACCACAGAAGACCAGCCTGCTTGTGTCACAGAAGGGTCCGAACGGAAGCGGAAGGTCAGTGCGCGCGAGGGGTTAGCACCCACTGCAGCAATACCTTGCGTGGCGACGATGGTGCCAGGGCTCGTCGCACCTGTCCAGCCACCTGCCGGAAAGCCAGTATTGCTCACCGGTGCAGGACCAGTCAATTGGTTCTGATCCGGAATGTCGCTGTTGTAGATGTACAACACATCCCAGTTGGTCTCGCACTGGAAGGCGGTAAAAGAGACCCGAACCGCACGGTTGACTGGATTCGAAGGCCCAAAAGTCACAACGGAAGTAGCAGCAGAGTTGTTGCTATAAACGCCCGCAGAACCACCGTTGTCAAAAAAACTGAAGAATGCGGTAGGAGCAACACCTGTCAGCGTAAAAGTCTGCTGGCCAGTGTTGTATGGCATGTTCACTATTGTCTGTGCGCTCAGGCCGGAGGCCACCAGGCTACACAACAGCGACAATGCCCAAAGTGTAAAGTTTTTCTTCTTCATGAGAGATGAAAAATTAGGAGATTCAAAAATGAGGAAAAGCTTACTCAGTTAAATGAGTATTACAACTGAAGCAGATCAAGTGCATCGTTGTAAAGGATCTGCAGGACGGACTGGGAGGTTCCAGGAATCTCATCCTCAGTGCCTAAGCGGCCAGCAGCCGGCAATGATTTGATCAACGCCAGACCTACCGACTCGCCATTCAGCAGTTCCTGCATGATGGCTTTGTAGTAAAGTGCATGGCGAAGCGCATTTGAGTTGTTGGGATTGATATCCAATTGGGGAACCCAATTGTTTGCCAAATCCAACTTCAGCGCGTCAATAGCATCCGAGTTGGCCTTAAATGTAGCCTGCTTGTCAACGACCACGTTCGTGCCGCCAGACAAATTCTGGGCAGACGCCCGCCCAGCCGTCACCAGCATCGCAAACGCTACGAAGAACATCGCCACCAGAGTACGAAACCCTTGTTTTGCAAATATTCCTTTCATGTGAAATAAAAATTAAGAGGTGAAAAATAGTTTTGAAATTTTCAAAAAAAAAGTACTGATAGTCAGGCACATGGCCCGACAATCAGTACTTTAAATAACAAAAAAGCCGCAAAGCGGAAGACAGGTAAAATTTCTTATCATGAGATTAAAAATGACTCAACATTTAATACTTGTAAAGTTGAAAAATCAACTTTCAGAAGTTTTAAAAGTGTTGACCAGATAAACTAAAAAGGACAAACATCATGCCTGAAAAGCGATCAGACAGAATCAATGCCGGGAAAAACGCGAAAGGGAAAAAAGCGACTCATATACAAGTCAGCAGATGCTGCGACAGACTTTTCCACAAAGAGCCGTCATCTCATTCGCCCACAGATTAAACTTGAAAAGGGATTAGGAGAATTTTTGCAAATCGAAGACAAATATAATGGGGTTCCACAATATTTTCTCCTACATCGAAGGATTTTTTTAAGACCCCGGTATGAATTTATCTCCTGGAGTGGACGCAAGGCACTGATGATCACCACTGTACCACCGTCCCGGCAAAAGTCAAACCACCTCCAAATCCGAGTAACATGATCTGGTCGCCCCGCTTTACGCGGCCCGAACGGATCCCATTGCAAAGCGCAATAGGGATGGTCGCGCTGGAGGTGTTGCCATAGTCCACAATGCTCTCCAATACTTTCGCTCCGGGAAAGCCGGTCTCGTTGCAGATTGCATCAATGATACGGAGATTGGCACTATGTGGCACAAACCAGTCAATTTCGTCCAGCGTCAGGTTGTTTTTCCCGGCAAGGACTCGCATCTGTTCCGACATTTTACCTACCGCCCATTTGAATACTTTGCGCCCGTTCTGCACGATACAGCGATTCATTTTAAGCGGTTGGCCATCCAGTGTTGGAGCAAAGCCCGAGATATAAAGGTCTGTCCCGTGTTCTCCATTCGCTCCAGTGACACAAGCACCGATTTGATTGGTTTCGGAAGCCTCCATCAAGACTGCTCCAGCACCGTCGCCGAACAGGAAGCAGGAAGTCCTGTCTTCAAAATCTGTCACTTTTGAGAGCGTCTCAGCGCCGATGATCAATACTTTGCGGTGGGTGCCGCCAGCAATCAGCCCTTTTGCCATCACCAGCCCGTAGGAAAACCCCGCACATGCAGCATACACGTCAAACGCACCGGCACGAGTCAGGCCGAGGCGGTGCTGCACCCGACATGCCATACTGGGCATGGGCTGGTCGGGCGTAACCGTGGAAACGATGACCATGTCTACATCATCCAGCGCAACGGCGTGGTGCTCCACCAGGTTCTGGACTGCCCGGACGCATAGATCACTGGTAAACTCGTCCTGCCTGGTATAATAACGGGTACGGATCCCTGTGCGTGATACGATCCATTCATCGGTGGTTTCGATGAGCGATTCGAAATATTCATTCGTAATGCGGTTGTCAGGCACAGCCATTCCAATGGCGGTGAGGCGAGCGTTTGCCATGTAGTTAAGAATAATGTAAGCGAAGTAGGCAGCGAAAGGATTCGGATAAACAGGGGCAAGACAAAGGCCGCAACGCAGTCAGGAGGGCCTACAAAAGTAAGGTGTGCAGAATGATCAAAGGCGTTTTATTTTAGGACGTTTACACTTTCAATACAATAAACGGCACAATCATTTTAATAAAAAATAAAAAAATAGCAAAATGATAATTTCAAAGAACCATGTTTGGCTTTTAAAAACACTAAATCCCCTCCGGGGAGCCCTGGAGGGGATTTAGCATCCGTCCATGTCTGGACTTTTATCAGAAACGGGCGGTGATGCCTGCCATGAAATTGGTGCCGATGGTCGGGTAGTTGTACCAACGTTCGCGGCGGTTGTTCACCAGGTTGTTGATGTCCAGAAAGGCGCCGATATTTTTGTTAAAATAGTATGAACCTCCTACACTGAGATCGAACAGGACGCCGCCCTGACGAATAATATTTTCCTCATCTCTCGACCAAATACCGTCGGCGATATAGGCATTGGCCCGAAGGCTGGCCTTGCCTTTCAATACGGAATAGATCGCTCCGAAATTACCTTCGGTGCTGGGCAGGCCCCAGGGTTTTGCTTCTCTGGCAGGGTCGAAAATCAGATTTTGGCTCAGGGTACCCGTCAGCGTCAGTGCATCGAGGATTTTAACTTTGACAGTACCCTGTATGTTCGTGATCTTCACAGTATCGTAGATCGCTGTAAAACGTGTAAGACTGTCAGTAAAAGTTGCCTGGTAGAGTGCAAGATCGGAGGCTTTGGCGTAGCCGACCTGACCGGAATAGTCCAGCCAGCCGAAGTCGCCACGGATACCCGCGTAGTAGTTGTCATAGCGGGTGTTGCGGAGTTTACTGTCCCGGATCTGGAAGAACGGGTTGTATTCCGAGAACGTCCGATAAGTATTTTTACGCAAGTCACCACTCGCACCTGCAAACAACTGAATGCCGTCGCCGAACACCCGCAATCCCAGTTCGGCATCCGGGAAAATGCTGAACACGTCTCGGTTGTTGACAAAGTTGCCGCCAATTTTCAGTTTCACAATATCCGAGTGGAATGTGAAAGAGGGTTGGAGGTAGATGTTGTTGAGTTTTTGCGAAACTGTGTCAGTGAACTTGGTCATATCTGGCCGGATGGAGATGCGAAGCGCGTGTTTTTCAGCAAACCACTTCGTAGCACTCACGTCGAAACTGAACCCTGTCTCATCGTTCGAGTAGTAATCGCTCAGGCGATAGATTTTCGGTGCAACGGAATAGTTGATGTCCGCGTCGTTGCGCTCCTTGTTGTACACCCTTCCCCCGAAGTCAAAAATTTTGAAATCCTGCCGCACCGATTCGCTGCTGCGCGTCATGGAATCAAACTGATATCCATAAAAATGCATCCGGTCGTAACTATAACCGATCCGCGCTTCCGTCGCCACGTTTTCATTGATGTAATAATTTCCGTTCAACAGGAAATCATTGTTGAAAAATTTCTGATTTTCAACGGCCTTCTCCGCATTCTGGCTGTGGTGGCGGAACCAGATTTTGCCATCAAATTTATCACCGCCACCCAAGTAGTAGCCCGCTTCCCCCCAAAATGATTTAGGAACACCCGCTCCAGCCTTGACGAAACCGTTGAGCGGCTTTTCTTCCTTCACGGTTTTCATGCCAATGGGACGCAGTTTGGGCGCATCGTACTTGACGGTGAGCGGACGCGGCGGTACCACATAGGTCTGGCGCTGCGTATTGGTGTCGAGCGGTGGCAACTGAGGGGGAACGTTTACTTTATTGGATTCCAGCAATCGCGCTTCGAAGGACTTGACCACGTCCACATTTTCGCTTTTGATCTTGTCTTTATCGGCTTGAGCGAAAGCGACCTGTGCGCCACACACGAGCGTTAAAAGGAGGAGCAGAAATTTATGATTGAAAAGCATGGATGTTTTGAGTTGACTGTTGACTGTTGACTGTTGATTGTTGATTGTTAATTCCCTCCTTCTTCGAGTTCCAGCAAATTTGCGCCTTTTTTATTGGTATTTGAGGGTGCGTTGTACTGCGTCGGGGAGCCGCCCAATTTGGCATATTTCTGCTTGGCCAAAGCAATGATGGATGGATCGCCGTTGTAATTTTCAAGCAGGGCTTCCAGCGCAGCCGTTGCAGAGTTCTTGTCACCTTTCTCCACGTACACGTCCGACAACAAGATCAGGTTGCGGGCAATCCAGTCGTCATAACCTGCGCTGGCTTTGTTGGCATCGCCGATGAGTTCTTCGGCCTGGTCGTATTTGCGCTGCTTGAAGAGGATTTGCACCAGCAAATGATAGGCTTCGGGCATGATTGCCGAAGTGGCTGTCTGTGTCACACTTTGTAAAGCCGGGTAAGCACGAGCGTAGTCACCTTTGTCGTAAGCCATTTTGCCAACATAAAAATTGGCCAGCGCTTTTTGCTCGCCGGAAGCGAGGCCGGAGCGGTTGATCTTGTCGGCATATTCATTGACCGAAGAAGAGTTGCTGGTCAGGTAAGCCGATTGCAGGGCCAGGCCCTGGGCCTCTAGACGACTGGCATCGCTGCCTGCACTCTCTTCCCACTTTCGGGCATATTCAAACGCCTGGGGATAGTTTTTCTCCGTGCTGAACGACAACTGTGCGGCTTTTTCAGCAGCCTTCGGATAAAAACGACCAGGGCCCTTGACCACCACAGCGCCGTAATCCTTGAGCGCCAGGCTGTATTTGGATTCAGCGGCGTAACTTTCAGCCCGGTAGTAGAAAGCCTGGAGTACGCTGCGTCCATTAGGGAATTTGACCAGATAGTTGGTGAAAGCATCAATCGCCTGCGGGTAGCGGGCTTTGAGATAGTGATCTTCTGCGGACTGGTAGGTCACGCTGTCTTTGGCGGAAGTGGTGATGCTGCGGCCCGGCACAGTCTCCATAAAGGCAAAAAACTCGTCGGGCTTGTTCAGGTCTTTAAAGTAGATCTCGCGCAGGTTGGCTTCGGCGGCATTGGCTTCGGCACTTTCCGGGTTATTGGCAAAAACCTGTTTGTTGTAGTTGATAGCGGCCGACGAATTGCCCCGGTTGTATTCGATGAGGGCCAGCGAGAGCAGTGACTGATTGACGAGGGGAGATTTACCGCGGAAGTCGGCCACCAGTTTGCGGAGCGGCGGAATAGCCTGATCAGGGCGGTCCATCTGCACGTAGGTATCGCCCAGTTGGAACAACGCTTCGTCGGTGAAGCGGCTGTTTGGATATTGGTTCACGAGGTTTTCGAGGTCGTCGGTTTTGCCGAGGTTGTTGTTCTGCAACCCTTTGATCATCGCTTTTTGATACAGCGCATACTCAAACCCTTCGTATTTGCGCTTCACCGCCTCATCGTAATAGGTGATGGCCTCGCTGTATTGTTTGTTCTTGAAGTGGCAGTCGCCTGCCCGCAAAGTCGCATCGCCAAGCACGGTCGTTTTAATCCGGTCGCTCCGGATACTGCCTGCATTTTTCCTGATACCGTCCACCACAACTCTAAAGTTCGCCAAAGCACCCTTATAGTCATTGAGTTTCATGTAATTGTAGCCCTGCGTATAGTTCCCCATGATCGAACTGCTTTCTTCGGGTAAGTCGTTGTAGGCTTTGGCTGCCGTCAGGAAAGACACAATATGTTGCTTGCTCACGGCATAGTCAGTGCCTTCGTTGGCAATGACGCCGAGCCAGTACGACGAAAGCGCGGCCGTGCGTTTGTCAATTGGGTTGTCGAGCGACTTATCGAAGTAGCGGCGCGCCTCTTCTTTCTGGTTGTTCTGATAGAGTTGAAGTCCCCGCAGGTAGCAAACCTTCTGATAGGTTTCATTGAGGCGCGGGGTGCGGTTTTTGACACTCTCCAACGTGGTGATGGCGCGGTCGTAATCACGGGTATTCAGAAAGACTTCACTCATCAACGCCTGCCCTTCTTCATAATACTTCGAGGTAGTCGGAATTTTTTGCAGCGCCTCGATGGCATCCCGGTCGTATTTGAGTTCATAACTCAATTTGGCGTAATTGATCAGCGCGTCTTCCTTGACCGATTTGTCATAGTTCATACTAGATGCCTGGCCGAATGCCGTACGCGCTGCAAACTTATTTTTGGTCCGCAGATACGAGTCGCCCAAATGATACAAACCGTTCTGTCCCAACAAACTATCCTGCTTCGTAAGTTGCTCGAAGTTCTCGATGGCCGGTTTATAGGCCCCGGTTTGGTATTGCGCAAAGCCCAATTGGTAATAGTCGGCCGGGCGAAGTGGTGCGCCGTTGGTAGCCGCGTATTCGAGGAAGGGAAGTGCTTTTTTAAAATCGCCTTTTTCGTAGTAAGCCTGGCCGACGAGCTGGTTGAGTTCGGCCTTGTTTTTTACGTCGGCGAGTTTGGTTTTCGGCTCTCCGTAACTGATCACCAGATCGTATTGCTTTTTGGCTGCATAAATCTGAGCGATGTAATACGGCACAAACTGCTTGTACTTATCGGATTGCTCGCAACGCTGGAAGGCCTTTTGGGCTTCGTCGTATTTTCCTTCAAAAAACGCGCAGCAGCCATAGTAATAATTGGCGGGGTAGTACCACTCGCTCCGGGAGTTTTCTTTCAATCCGGCAAAGGCCCCTTTCGCTTTTGCAAATTGCTTGGTGACGAAGTATGCGTAGCCTTTTTTGAACTGGATCTCGTCGCGCGTGGCGCCGCTGCCGGTTGGGGCCATGTCATAGTAGATCAGGGCGCGGTCGTATTCTTTTTTATTGAAGTAATAATCGCCGATCTCCAGCGCGGCCTGGCTGGCCACGGGCGAAGGCGAGTTCTCGCGCAGAAAGTCGAGCGTCAGTTTTTCCGCCTCGGGCTGATCGAGCCGGACGGCGCTTTTGGCATTGTAGAGTTCCGCGTCAATTTTGAGGGCTTTCCACTCCGGTTCATTGGCCGGGCGGAGCATTTCCATCGCCGTTCGAAATTCCTTTTGGGCGAGTCCGTAAATCTGTTGGTTAAAAAAGTCCACCCCGCGCTTGTAAGCGAGCGTGGCTTCGGTGAAAACAGTTGTCTGCTGGGCACTGAGCGCGAAAGAAGACAAAAGGAGCAGGCAAAAAGCAATACCTTTCCGAAGATTCATAAATGTGGAGTGATTGGATTTCCGATGTAGAAACTGTTGAAAAACGAGTCGGTGCAAAAGTGCGATTCGCTGCGCTGTTTCTTTGAGGAAAATTTAACGATGTCGCCCAAACGCTGAACGGGGCGGCGAAAATATGCAAAGGCTGGTAAACGAAGCCAAAGAGTGCGGAAGTATAGTGAAAAAGCGGGCTTGAGACACCGATGCTTTACCTTTGCTTGAAATCTCACTACTCGCATGGAATTTTTCTTTGCCACCCTTTTTTCCCTGTTCTCCATCGTGGATCCGCCGGGCGCTATCCCGGTGTATGTCGCGCTCACCAGCGATCGGCCCCGCGCGGAGCGGAACAAGATCGCCCTGCAAACCAGCCTGTATTTTTTGATCATTCTGGTCAGTTTTTTTCTGGCGGGCCACTACATCCTCGGTTTTTTCGGCCTCACGATTCACGCATTGCGCATTGCGGGTGGCATGACGTTGCTGCTGAGCGGGTTTACGCTGATGTCGGGGCGATTCGGCAAAAAGCGCGACTACAGCGCAGAAACAGGCCGACAACCCGACAACGAAGGGGCGGAGCGCAATGATATTGCATTTTCACCGATGGCCATGCCTATGTTGAGCGGGCCCGGTTCCATTTCGTATCTTATCACGCAATACAACCAGCATCCGGAATGGAATCAGCGGGTCATCATCGTCGGCGCCATCGTAGCAGTCGCTGCGTTGGTATGGGGTTGTTTGCGGATTGCACCGTTCTTGTTCAAAGTGTTCGGCGCGAGCGGCCTCAACGCCATCGCCCGCATCATGGGCTTTATCGTCATAGCCATTGGCGTTCAGTTCATTGTAGATGGGCTGGTACATTTGGTTGCGGGACAATGAGATGGCCATGCTTTCACCGGGTGTAACGCGGAGTGCCATTCCGCAACACACCTTTTCACCTCAAACACTTCTTTCATGACGCTTGCACAATCCAAACTTGCCAAAGCAAAAGTCTCCCTCGCGCTCGACGACTTCGACCTCAGGTTACTGGAAAAACAGCGGGCGGAGGGCGCCATATTTATTAGCAACCAACTCCTGCCGGGACTCGACGAGTGGATACTTTTAGCGCTGCTGGAAGATCATTTTGAGGAAGTTCGCATCCTGCACCCCTACCCTACCCCTCCTCCTAAGTCATTGCGAGACAAAGTGATACAACCACAAGGCGGTAAATTGGAAGACGGTTTTTTGCCCTTGAATTTTTTGAAAAAACTGACCAAAAATGTCGAAAAGGGCCGGGCGGTGGCCCTATCCCTCGACTTTTCAGACAATCCGCTCAGCCACCTTGGCAAAAATCTGCTGCGCCAGCAAATCCTCAAACAACTCCGCAAAGCTGGTCTGCCCATCGTGCCGATCCATCTTCAGGCCGATCACCTGCCAGGCGGACTGCTGCGCAAAGCCATTCCCGGATTGCCCTATCATTTCACCAGCGGGCCGGTTAGTATCAGCGTCCGGGTAGGAAATGTGATTGCGCCCGCCGACATCGCAATGTTTGAAAAAACAGGTGTCTGGGGAAAGTTTTTGCAAGCCAAAATATTCTCGCTCGGCTCCACATTCGACATCCGCCCGGAGCAGTTTTCGGGCAAAAAGCCCGCTGCGCAGCAGCCGCTTGCTGATCCTGTTGCACCAACCCTGATCGCCGCAGAAATCGCTGCTTTAAAACCCGAAGCCAAAATCACCGCCCGCGGACAATTCGATGTCTACGTCGCGCCGTTCAGCGACCTGCCCAATACGATGTTCGAGATTGCACGGCTCCGCGAACTGACGTTCCGCGCCGCAGGCGAAGGCACCGGCAAGCCACGCGATATGGACGAGTACGATCTTTACTACCTGCAACTCATCATCTGGGACCGCGAGCAGCAAAAAATAGTCGGCGGTTATCGCCTGGGACAGGGGGATCAGATTTTCAGGCGATTTGGTGTCAATGGATTCTATACCAATAGTTTATTCAAAATGAAGTCCGGTTTTTTTCCGATTTTGCAGGAAGCCGTCGAATTGGGTCGGTCTTATGTAACGCCGGAATATCAAAAGCACCGCCTGCCCCTCTTTTTGCTCTGGAAAGGTATCCTGCATTTCCTGATTGCCCACCCGCGCTATCGATATCTGTACGGCCCGGTGAGTATCAGCAAAGATTACTCGGAAGCGTCGAAGGCGCTGATCGTCGAGTTTGTCCGACGCTTTTTTTATGACAAATTGCTGGCGAAACTGGTGGAGCCACGCAAGCATTTCCGTCCTAAATTCAAATCCGCTGATGCCCGGCTGATGGTCGAGCAACTGCGCGGCCAGTTCGACGCACTGGAAAGCCTGGTGGAAAATATCGAACCCGCCCACTTCAAAGTGCCGGTCCTGTTCCGCCAATACCTCCGGCAAAATGCCAAGTTTGTCGCTTTTAATGTGGACCCGCTTTTTGCAGACTGCCTCGACGGACTCATGATTCTGGACATTGCGCAACTACCCGCCAGTACGATCGAGGCCTTGCAGCAGGAAAAAGTTTAGGCTGTCGCCTCAAGTAATTTTTTGACAGGATAGAGAGGATTTTGCAGGATTTACTTAAAAAGATGTAAATCCCGCAAGATCCTGCATATCCTGTCTGAATTTTTCGGCAGTTTTTCAATCCGAAGATAAATTTTTTTGTGTCAAACATTTCTTTGGCGAATAAAACAAACTATTTTTGTCGCGTCCTTTATGCGAACATAACTCCCTCACAGCCAATTTTAAATAGTCTCAAACTGTCGCCTTCTATAAAAAACCAAACATTTGTTTGACACAAAACCTAAAATGGCATCTGCTCTACTACCATGAAAAAACAGCCTGGCCATCGTAAATACAACGTCTCGGAAGCCGATCTGTATGTAACCTGTATGGAAGCCGTCCGTGCCGCATACCGCGACGCAGAATTGTTTGCTCGGTACGGTTACAGCAATGACCGGATCAAGGCTTTTGCAGCACAATGCGCCCAATTCCAAGGAATACCGGGGGACGACGAACTGGTGGGCGATCAGATGATCTGCACCGAAAAAAAGTACCAGGCAGCCGACAAACTTCGCACTGCCATTCGCTCGGTGATGACGCGGGTGGCGATGAAATACCACGACCGCACGGGGCGCTACCGCAAATTCGGCACGTCCAAACTCGCCGACATGAGCGACCCGCAACTGCTGTTCTGCGGTCGGCGCGTGGCGCGGGTGGCACGCCAACAGATTGATTTTCTGTCAGATATAGGCGTCAATGAAAATGTCATCCAGCGAGTGCTCGACGCTTGCTCGGAGTTTGAGAATTCGCTGAATATCCAGCAGGACAAACTTCACGACCGGGACATCGGCGTGGAGCGCCGCACGGATTTTGGCAATAAGTTGTACGATGAACTGATCGTACTGGCAGATATTGGCAAGGACATCTGGGTCGAACGCGACCCAGTGAAATACCAGCAATACCGCCTGTATGAAAGCAATGCAGACCAGAAGCGGGTGCTCCGCGAGCGGCGAAAAATAGAAGCCGCAACACCGGCAGCCAGTTTGTAATTACCTCGTCAATATTAGTTTAGATTTTCTCACAAAGGCACTGAGGCGCAAAGAGTTGACAAACAACTCTTTGCGCCTCAGTGCCTTTGCGAGAAATTTTATCTTTCACACGTCCCTTAACATCGGTAGCGCGGTCTACAAATTGTAAGAAGCGCGCTGATGTTACTCCATATCCATCGAGTGGAACACGTTGAGCACGTCATCGTCCTCTTCGAGCCGGTCAATCAGTTTGACCACCTGCTCTACTTCCGCATCTTCTAATTTCTTGGTGTTGTTGGGAATATATTCCAGTGCGGTGCTGGTCGTTTCGATGTTGCGGTCTTCGAGTGCTTTTTGCATCGTGCCGAAGTCGGTGAAATCCGTGTACAACACAACTTCGTCTTCTTCGTGTTTGATCTCTTCCAGACCTGCATCGATCAGCTCGAGCTCGAGCGACTCCCAATCATGCCCTTCGGCTTTGGCTTTGAACACGCCCTTGCGATCGAACAAAAAACCGACGCTGCCCGAGGTGCCCAATGCGCCGCCACAACGGTCAAAATACATCCGCACGTTGGCCACTGTACGGGTGGGGTTATCAGTCGCAGTTTCCACCAAAATGGCGATACCATGCGCACCTTTGCCTTCATAGAGCACCTCCTGGAAATTTTCTGCCTCTTTGCCGGATGCTTTTTTGATGGCGCTCTCTACGTTGGATTTGGGCATATTGGCCGCTTTGGCGTTGTTGATCGCCACCCGAAGCCGGGAGTTGTATTCCGGGCTGGGGCCGCCGGATTTTACAGCGATCGCGATTTCGCGGCCAATGCGGGTGAACGTTTTGGCCATGCCCGCCCAACGCTTAAATTTTCTTTCTTTTCGGAATTCAAACGCGCGTCCCATGAATTTGAAGGATAAAAGGATGAATGTTAAGAGGGAGTGAACCCCGCCTGTAGCGAGGAAAATGGCACTATTTTGAAGGATACTTCAAAGCGCGCGCAAAAGTAGACATTTTGCGCTTCAAAAAAATAAGTCGTCACAAGGTGCCTCTACAGGCATGGAATTCGGCAGATGGCACAATCCCGATTTTTGCGCACCTTTGCACACGTTTTTCATTTTTATTCATCTTAAATCAATTTTTTCCCATGAAAAAAGGACTCTTGGGCGGGGTGATGTTCCTGCTCCTTATGAGCGCCACCACGGGCTGCTCTCAAAACGACTCAAAAAATCAAGGCGCCACTGATAAAGCCACTACAGCCAAACCCGCAGAAGTGCCTCCAGGCGGCGATGCGCCCATCACGCCTGACCTCATCCGGCTTTCCGAGTTCATGAAGTTTGACTACAAAGGCACTTTGGAAAAGTGTAAAAAAGGCGATGAGCAAGCGATTGTGGATTTCCTTGATTTCCACCGCATCGTGGACGGCAACTCAAGTCTGGAACACGCTACTATCTGTCTGGAAATGATTCCCGCTGCCAGTGATGCCGTAGTAGCGAAAGTATGCAAAACCTTAAAGGACAAACTTAAAATCATGGTGCGCGACCGCTTCGTAGAAGCGCAAAAAGTGACCAAAAAACCTGAACTGCAAAAAGGTATGAGCGAGTGGGCGCCCCGTACCTGGGCAGCACTCAATAACCAGATTTTGATCGACCCTGCACGTGAAGCGGCCAAGCAAACGCAAAAAGACGTGCGTGCCAGAGAAAATGCCAACAGCAAAGTGATCGCGACGGAAGGGTCTATTGTAAAAAAAGAGAAAGATGGGCAAATTGGTACCACGCTCTTAAAACCCGCTGCCAATGACGACACCAACCTGAAAAAAGACGCGCCTGCAAAAGAGGGTGGTAACTGATTGACAACAAGTTGTATCATAAGTACCCCGTTGACCATACAAACCAATACCAACGGGGTACTTACAACGGGTGTTACTCCTGGGAAAGGATGTAAAATCAACCTGCAAAATGCTGCGTACACTGTTTCGCTGTTCGTGATAAAAGCAAAAATGCTGCGCATCTGGGAGCAGGGATTCAACGATAAAGGAGACCATATCCTGGGGCGGTGCCAAAGGGGGTTATGAATTTATCAGACAATGAATCGTCATTTTCGTCATTGAGGTCATTTGAATTGTTTTGGAATGACCCCAATGACCAATGACGAAAAACACGAAATATGGCTTTTCGAATTTACACAAAAACAGGTGACCGGGGCCAGACAGCCCTGTTTGGCGGCCGGAAAGTGCCTAAAAGCCATCTGCGGGTAGATGCCTATGGCACCGTAGACGAACTAAACTCGTTTATTGGCTTGCTGCGCGATGAGGCGGCGGACGACCATATCCGCCACGTCCTGTTTGAAATTCAGCATCGGCTCTTCACGGTCGGAGCACATCTGGCTTCTGACCCGGAGAAATCGCTTCCAACCCCCGATCTGTTGCCCAGCGACATTGAACTGCTTGAACATGAAATAGATAGCATGGATGCTGAACTGCCGCCGCTTCGCAATTTTATCCTGCCCGGCGGCCACCCCACCGTGTCGCATTGTCATGTGTGCCGCACCGTCTGTCGGAGGGCCGAGCGACTGGTCGTGGCATTGAGCGAAGCGGGCGAGCCGGTCGAGGAAGTAGTGTTACAATACCTGAACCGGCTTTCTGACTACTTTTTTATGCTGTCCCGAAAGTTAGCACAGGATTTAGCAGCAGAGGAAGTGGTATGGAATAAAAGGGGACAATGAAATATTGCGGATACGAAATCGAGGACAAAACGAAGCAATGATGGATTTTCTTCCAATGCTGAAACGATCGGGCAAACTTCCCATCTGGCTCATCGTCCTTTGCTCGGCCATTGCAGCCGCGTTGTTGTTGCCCAGGCAAACGCCTTTCCCCTACCGGTGGCAAAGCGGACAACCCTGGAGTTATCATACCCTGAAAGCCCCATTTGAATTCGAGGTACTCTACTCCGAAATCCAGGTACAAGCCGATGTACAACGGGTCAACGCAGAACATGCTCCTTACTTCCAACTCAATGCCGAGGTATCGAGACAGCAGCAGGCAAAATTTGTACAACTGCTGGAAGAGCAGGCGCGAATCAGCAAACATGACGCACAGTTTGACGATCTGAACCGCAACGTGTCCACTTATTTACAATTTGGCAGACAACTGCTTGACCACGTTTTTTCCAAAGGCATCGCCGATCCGCAGGAGGAAGTTTTGAAAGAAAACCCTGGTTTTATCTACGTGGCATCCGGCAAAGAGGAACGGCGCGTACCGATCGGAGATGTTTGGACGCTGACCACCGCACATGATTTTCTGACCGATACCCTGCCGTACAGCACCCTTCGTCAACCGGAGTTTTTGTTGCCCATCATTGAAAAAGTATTGGTTCCCAACTTATTGTACAGCGATTCGCTCACATTGGTGAGCAAAAGGCAAAAACTCGCTGCTGTACGCAGCACCGGTGCATCGGTGCAAAAAAGAGAGCTCGTCGTAGAGCGCGGCGAAATTGTGTCGGCCGAAATTTCTCAAAAACTGGACTCGCTCGCCCGCCGCTATGATGCGCCCAAAGGCCCTGAAGTCTTGTTGGGCTATGCGCTTCTGGCGCTGTTGGCGTACGGCGTGTTTTTCGCCTGGCTTTGTATGCAGCATCCGCGCATCGTTCAGTCGGAAAAATTGCTGTTGACATTGCCTGTGCTCACGCTTGCAAGTATTGTGATGATTAGTTTTGGCAACCGCGTCGCCGCCGCTGTGCCGTTGTTGATTCCATTGTATGCGGTCCCAATTTTTTTAAAACGCGTATATGATCAAGCGATTGGTTTAGCCACCTGGGCCATCATTGCTTTCCTGACGACCTTAGCGCTCGATTGGGGCATCGGCTGGGCAATTATCCAGCTCGCCGGACTGGCAGGCATGTTGGCATTTTATCGCGATGGACAGGGCTGGAAAACACGTTGCATCGCGGCATCCCTGATAGCAGGATTGCAAATCATTGCCTGGGCGGGAGCAGGTTTTTCCGATCGGCTCCCTGACAGTGCCTGGACGGCGGATACGGTGTTGTTTCTCATGATGGCGGCAGGTATTTCACTGGTCACTTTTCCTTTACGCCATTGGTGGAAAGCGAGGATGGTGGAAACATGATCTCAACGATCCATCCTAAACCGGTGCACACTCCAAATCCGCGACCTGGATTGCCAGTTGTTGGGGTTGAACTGCAAAATCCATTCTGGCAGATAGGCATAAACCCGTTCTGATTGGATGCCTTGCGGTGCCGTCTCCAGCGTCAGTTTCCGGGAAAACAACAACACATCGGCAGCAGGCTCTATTTCATTAAAACTTTCTACCACAACAGTTTGTACGTTTGGACTTCGATAAAAGTGCATTTCCAGCCCTACCAAATGATAGGGGCTTGCTTCAGTAGCGAAAACCACATGAGGTGTACTTTTGGATGTTTGATATAAAAAATGCAGGCACGGGATGGCTTCTTGGGCTGCCAATAAACAACGCACCGGCAGCAGTACAAAATTGATCACAACCGCTGCCCAGCCCACTGCTAAAATCAACCGAGGCAATCGATTGCCCGCGCGAATCCGCGTTCGAAAACCCGTGTCATCCGCGTTCCATCCCCCTTGCAACCCCCACACCGCAGCGATCAGCACCGGCAACACCATTGGATACAGGAAACGCATTTCTTTGTGGCCTACCACTAAATGCGCAACTAAAAACGGTATGAACATCCAAACCAGTGCATGATGCCGGTGTTTCCAGAATCCGACTCCCGCCAAAATCAACCCAACTACACCCACTGGCGGCACTGCTGTTATTACCGCTTGCGCGAAATAAAACCACCAGGGGGACACGCCCCAGTCAGCAGCCTTGTTTTCCAAAATATTGGCGGTGAAATAGTTGTAGGCCGTAAAAACGGGTTTTCCATACAGCCACCCATCAGAAGCAATGCCCAGGCCGAGGGCAATGAATCCGCCCATCAACAGTAGGCCCATTTGACCGGATGTGAGGCGGGAAGGTTTTTTTGCAAGCCATTGCCAGGCCAGCCAGCCCCCCAGGCCCAACAACGAAAAAGCCATTTGAAAGCGCAGGAAAAAAGACAGACCCAGGAGAACTCCGGCCAGGAGAAGCCCTTTGTTGTTCCGTTTTAATACCAGCAGCATTCCGCTCCACAACGCCAGACCTGCCAGATTTTCAGAAGAAAACCGCACCGATAAGTAAGGCATGAACCATAAAAAAACGACCGCCCAACGAAGCCCCCTTCCTACCCGATCGTCATTCAAAGCAGCCGACAGCCCATCAGCCCATTGAAAAAACACCCAAAGGCAGAGCCAGCCTGTTAGCAGCCTCAGCAAAAAAACTTGCGTAAACGGATGAGTCAGTCCCAGCGCTTCGGCGGCCCAGAGAAATCCATACGTCAGCATAGGCTGCAAACCCGGTCGTATTTCCGCTGCAAACTCCCAGGGCAGATCAGCCACCGGCGTACGTCCTAATCGGTAGTTGGCAAACTCGATGATCTGAAAATGCTCGTCAGGATGGTGATAACCTTCACTGAACCATGCCGTTATGCCATAAATGACGAACCCGATAGAAAAAAGGTGTCGCCCGATCCATGTCCCGATTGATGTCATGCCGGCAAAAGTAGATCGCCAGCCCTGTTCATTGGTTCGATCCATGCAGGATGCAGCAAAAACATCCGGTTACGCATCCATCTGAAATATCCTAGTTTCGCTGTCTATTCCGAATCCGGTACTTCCTACTGGTCAAACACACCCGATTCTTTAAAAGCAACCTGTCATCGCTGCCAGGCATTGCCATCACCTTCAGTACCGGGGACGGGGATTGATCCCTGTCATGTTTTTGTCAGACCTGCCCACAGGCCAATTTTATTCTCGATTTGTTATCTGGATTTTGTCTAAGTCGCCATAGATTTGCCCTTGCTTTTGCAAAGGCTTCCTGACATGCACATTCACCGGGTTTTGGCGGGTTACACCGTGAAGACCTTTAGCGAACTTAGACAATTCATGAAGTATCATTTTTTCTCCCTGTTGACCTTGCTGGCCCTGGGCCTGACTACCTGCAAAGATGGTGGCGACCCGACCCGACCCGATCTGGTCATTCCTGCCACCTACAATGCGACCACCTTCTCCGCCAATAACATGGTGCAGTCCGGCGTGATTTCCCGCTTTTCTACCTTGGTTTCAGAGGCCAAAAAAGGCCGCATCAACGGTACGGTGGTGAATCCAGCCACCCTGACTCAGTTGTTCGATGCAGACAACCCTTCCTTAAAATCGCAGACCACTGCCTACTACGCAGCCCTGTTGGAAGGTAGCGGTAAATGGTTCGATGCATTGAGCCAGGCATCCGGCAATACCTATACACCTGGCACTCCAGTCGGGCAAGGGGGAACCTTCGGTGGCTATCTATTTGATGAAAATGGCCTTGAAATGGAACAATTGGTAGACAAGGGTCTGTTCGGCGCTGCACTTTACAACCACGCACTCCAACTGACCAACAGCACGATGACGGTCGCCACCGCCGACCAAATGCTCACGATCGTGGGAGGTAATCCAACTTTCCCCAACAGCGACGATGCAACCAAACACGCCCAGCCGGACAAGTACCTGCTGAACTATGCTGCCCGTCGCGATAAAAATGACGGTACCGGGCTGTACACACAAATAAAAAACAACTTTATCAAACTGCAAGCCGCACTCGCCGCCGGCGCAGACTACAATCCCGAACGGGATGCAGCCATCGCAGACATCCAGCTGCTGCTTGAAAAAGTAAATGCTGCGACGACTATTAATTACTGCCACAGCGTTATCTCCACCCTCAGCACTACCAACCCAACCGACGAACAAAAAGCCGCTGCACTCCACGCCTATGGCGAATGTGTAGGCTTTATACACGGGTGGCGCACAGTGGCGGCCAAAAAAATCAGCGATTCGGAAATTGATGAAATCCTGATACTGCTCAATGCGCCAGTCAATGGAACACCACAGTCGTACCTGTTTGTGACGGACGCGCTGAATCAGTTGCCTAAGTTGCAGCAGGTCATCGCAAAACTCAAAACCCTGTACGGTTTCAGCGACCAGGAAATTGAAGATTTTAAGAAAAACTGGGTAAAGGAACAAAACCGATAAAAGAGCAATAATAAAAATGCAAAAAGCAATATTTTTTCTTTCCTTTTTTGTCCTCGCACTCTTGGCTTGTGATAATAGCAGCGATACAGGCGGAAAAACTGTACCCGAATTTGATCGTTCCAAAATGCTGGACAATCTGGCTCAAAACCTGATCCGATCGGCGTACGCGGATCTGTCCAGTAAGTTAACCGCCCTGCAAACAAAAGTTGCGATTTTGGCTGCCGAACCAACTGTTGGCAAGTTGCAGGATGTACGTGCAGCATGGGCCGACGCAGCCCAAAGTTGGCAATATGCCAATGCCTATAACTTCGGCCCGGCGGGAGAAGACGGTCTGCGAAAAGCACTCGTAGAGGAAATCGGCACTTTCCCGGTCAGCGAAGAAAAACTGGAAAATGCAACCGCTGCCGGACAATGGAATCTCAACGACTTCAACCGGGACGCACGGGGGCTGTATGCTGTAGAATACTTTGTTTTTGGAAAAAACCTCAGCGCCGAACAGGTCGTGGCCAATTTTGTCTCCCAACCAACCCGCTTGCAATACCTGGTTGCACTCTGCGCAGATTTGAAAAATCGCGTCGCAACGGTAGAATCCGGCTGGCAAACGTATCAGGCGACATTCATTGCAGATGCAGGTACCTCGGCTGGCAGTAGTACCTCACAGTTGTACAACCAGTTCGTGCAAAGTTTTGAAGCCCTCAAAAACTTCAAAGTGGGTCTGCCGCTCGGTAAACGCCCCGGACAAACGACTGCTTTGCCTGAAAAAGTAGAGGCCTATTACAGCGGCCAATCCTTACAACTGCTGGAAAATCACCTTCATGCCCTCGAAAATATCTGGCGCGGTCGTTCCCGCGAAGGCGTTGATGGCATTGGTTTCCGCGAATACCTGGAAGACGTGACTGGCGGTCCCGAACTCATCATTCAAACGGAAGCACAACTGAAAAACATTCAAAAAGCATTAGACCCGTTATCCAAAGACATACCACTGTCTGTGCAAATTACCGACAACCCTGCGGTAGTGGATGCCTTGCACACCGAAATCCAAAAGCATGTTCGTTTTTTTAAAAGTGATATGTCTTCCTTACTGGGCATCGCTATTACGTTCAGCAGCGGGGACGGAGATTAACTTATCAACCGCAAAGTACGCAAAGACCGCTAAGTGCTTTGTTCTCCATATTTTGCGAACTTAGCGTTCTTGGCGGTTCATCTGACTTAATATGAAAAAACTACTTGCTATCTTTCTCCTTGCCAGCATAGCGACTGCTTGCAACAACGACCCAAAAGGCACCGTCCAAAGCACGGAAGCGAAAGAAGTACCAACCACTTCAGGGGCCGTCAACTATCAACTGGACACCGCCAGGAGTCGTGTTTTCTGGGAAGGAAACGAAGGGCTGGCCATGATTAGAACCAGCCATAAAGGTTTTTTCAGGTTGAACAGCGGAAATCTTTCCGTGCAGAATGGTGCCTTAACAGGTGGCGCTTTTGAAATTTCCACGGCGTCTTTTACCGATATAGACATTCCAGACCCGGCTACCCGAACCAAATTTGAGGGCCATATCCGGGATGCCAATTTCCTGGGTTCGACGGAGTTTCCGACTGCGCGTTTTGAATGGACGGGCAGCGAAAAAATGAGCGCCGACTCTGTAAAAATCACCGGAAACCTCGTCCTGAAAAATGTGCGCAAGAGCATCACATTTCCTGCCAAGGTGATCATTCGGGACAACACGGTGCAGGCCGATGCCAAGTTCTCCATCAACCGCAAAGATTGGGGTATCCATTACCGCAGTGAAAATTCTTTGGGTGATGATCTGGTCCGACCGGAAGTAGGCATTCAATTGCAAATCGTAGCCAGTAAGCAATGATCAATGTCAAATGACTCCATTTCGAATGACGCAATGACGCTCACGCCCCAATGACTACCAGGTCGAACGGCATCCTGTCGAAACTGATGACTCCTGTCGGCATCGCGCCTTTGGTGACGCTGCGCATTCTGTTCGGCGCTATGATGGTCATCAGTACGGTGCGTTTTCTGGTGTTGGGATGGGTCAAAGACCATTATCTGGATGCCAAATGCACCTTCAAGTACTATGGTTTTGAGTGGGTGCAGGTGCTGCCGGAGTTTTGGATGTATGTCCTGCATGCCTTGATGCTGGTCGGCGCACTGGGTATTTTATTCGGCGCTTTTTACCGGCTTTCAGCCTGGGTGTTTTTTTTGACATTCACCTACTGCGAACTGATTGACCTCACTTATTACCTCAATCATTACTATTTCGTCAGCCTCGTCGCGTTCATGATGACCTGGGTGCCGGCAGGGCGCAGTTTTTCGGTGGATGTATGGAGAAAACCATCCCTTAGGTTGACGAGTTTGCCCCGGTGGTGCATTTTCATTTTCCAGTTTCAAACTGCCATCGTGTACACCTACGCAGGGTTAGCGAAGATCAATCATGACTGGCTGATCGAAGCCCTGCCGCTCCGAATCTGGCTGCCGGCAGCAGATAAAATCCCAGTGCTTGGTTGGTTGTTTGACTTGCCCTGGATGCCGTGGATCTTCAGTTGGATAGGAATGTTGTACGATTGCACCATCGTTTTCTGGCTGATGTGGCGGCCTTCGCGCCCCTGGGCCTTTCTCACCGTCATCGTTTTTCACGTTTTGACCGGCATTTTATTTCAAATCGGCATCTTTCCCCTGGTGATGATCGCGATGGCCACGGTGTTTTTTTCTGAAAAATGGCATAAGCGGTGGCAACTCAGGCCCTGGTTCATCCCCGCCCTTAAAAAGGCAGGGAGACACGACGAACACTTTTACCCTCCAGCGAAACCCAACTTCAAACTTCAAACTTCTCTCGCCTTAGGCGAGATCAAACTCCTTTTTATCTTCTTCGTTTTTCAACTCCTCTTCCCCTGGCGTTATGTATTGTATCCCGGCAACCTGTTCTGGACAGAAGAAGGCTACCGGTTCAGTTGGCGCGTCATGCTCATGGAAAAGGCCGGAACCGCTACTTTTTTTATTAAAGATTCAAAATCAGGCCGTGAAGGGGAAGTGTTGAATAGCGATTTTCTTTGCGCCCATCAGGAAAAACAAATGGCGATGCAGCCGGACATGGTCCTGCAATTCGCTCATTTCCTGAAAAAACATTATGCTGAACGAGGCATGGCCGACCCGCAGGTACGCGCCGAAGTCTGGGTCACGCTCAACGGCCGTCCCAGCAAACTACTGCTGGATCCACAATTGGATCTGACAAAAATCGAAGATGGCTGGAAGGCCAAAAACTGGATTTACAGGCATGAATGATATAAGCAAAACCCTCGTCCCCTTCCTTTTCCCTTTTCTCCTTTCCGCCCAAACCACCACCCTCCGCGGCCACATTTTCGGAGAAAAACAAACCCCACAACTCGGCACTTCAGTCGCATTGGGCGATGCCTACCGCGCGGTGAGCGACGAAGCAGGCAGTTTCAATTTTGAAAAAATCCCTTACGGAAGGTATGCCCTTCGCGTATTTATGCCGGGTTTCGAAATTTGGCGCGACACTTTGACATTGAATGTTGCTGCGCAAAACATTGACATTCAATTGATTCAAAAAAACGCCGTGCTCGCTGAAGTGGAGATCACCAGCGTGGAAGACGGCGTACTGGGGAGCCGGTCATTGCGGGCAGTGGAAGGGATGGCGATTTATGAAGGCAAAAAAAGCGAAGTGGTGCTGTTGCAAAACGCGGTCGCCAACCTCGCCACGAATAACCCCCGCCAGGTCTATGCCCGCATCACAGGACTGAATATCTGGGAAAGCGACGGCGCAGGCCTGCAACTCGGCATCGGTGGACGCGGCCTTTCGCCCAACCGGACGGCCAATTTCAATACCCGGCAAAATGGCTACGACATCGCCGCCGACGCACTGGGTTATCCTGAAAGTTACTACACCCCGCCGGTGGAGGCGCTCGACCGCATCGAACTTGTGCGCGGCGCGGCTTCGCTGCAATACGGCACCCAGTTTGGCGGCATGCTCAATTTTGTGTTCCGACGCGGCCCAAGCGATCGAAAACTGGAGTTCACGACCCGTCAGACAATAGGTTCGTGGGGATATTTCGGTTCGTTCAACAGCGTGGGCGGCACCGTAGGCAACACGAACTACTACGCATTTTACCAGTACAAACGCGGCGGCAATTGGCGGCCCAACGGTGATTTTGAGATGCACACGGGGTTTGCTTCCACGAAAACCGCCCTTTCCAAACGCTGTTCGCTGGGACTGGAAATCACCAAAATGCACTACCTCGCCCAGCAGCCGGGCGGCTTGACGGACAAACTGTTTGAAGAAAGCCCGGAAGTGTCGCTGCGCGCCCGCAACTGGTTTCGGGTAGACTGGAACCTTGCTGCTGCCACTTTGGACTATGAAATCAACGACCGCACCCGCTTCAATGCGCGCGTGTTTGGTCTTTCTGCCAGCCGCCAGTCGCTGGGCAACCTGGAGCGCATCACGGTGGCTGATCTCGGGGGCAATCGGACACTGATTGACGGCCAATTCCGCAACATCGGCAGCGAAGTCCGACTGCTGCACCGCTACCCTACCGGAAATCGCATGGCGACGGCCTTATTCGGCTTGCGGTTTTACCAGGGCAACACGACAGCCCGACAAGGCGACGGCAGCGCAGGCAGCGACGCGGATTTTCGTTTTTTGAATCCTGAAAACCTCGAAAACTCGGACTACCGATTCCCCAGCCGCAATTTTGCTGCGTTCACGGAGCATATTTTTCAACTGACCGAACGTTGGAGCGTCACGCCGGGTTTGCGCTACGAATTCATTGGCACACAATCTATTGGCTCCTATAAAATTCGCGTATTCGACTTTGCCGGCAACCTCGTGAGCGAACAGACCTTCCGCGACGACCGCCGCCGCCAGCGTGGTTTTCTGCTCGGCGGGCTCGGCACTTCCTACCGCCTTGGCAAGAACCTGAAAACCTACGCCAACCTCTCCCAGAATTACCGCGCCATCAATTTCTCCGACCTGCGCATCGCCAACCCCAATTTCCGGGTGGACACCGCCATCCGCGACGAGCGCGGTTACACCTTCGACCTCGGTGTGCGCGGCAACCATGAGGGCGTTTTTTTCTTCGATGCCACCCTGTTTTACATCGCCTACCGCGACCGCATCGGGCAGATACTCCGGGCCGACCAGCCGCCGCTCTACCTCGATTATCGCTACCGCGCCAACATCTCGGACGCCCGCAACATCGGCGTGGAAGCGTTCGCCGAAGTGAATGTGCTGCGCCTCCTGCGCCTTCCCGCTGCCGACCGCCACACCGTGGCCCTCTTTGCCAACATCGCCCGCATTGACGCCCGCTACATTCGCACCGACGATCCCACGATACAGGGCAAGCAGGTGGAAATGGCCCCGCCCTTCATCGGGCGGCTCGGCGCTTCCTACCGCTGGGCGGGTTGGAGTGCTTCGATACAGTATGCCTACACAGCCGAACATTTCAGCGACGCAACCAATGCTGTGCGCACGTCCACCGCAGTAGAAGGCATGATCCCTGCCTATACCGTGGCAGATTTTTCCATCCAGTACGCGTGGAAAAAACTCAGCATCGAGTTGAATGTCAATAACTTATTGAACAATACCTACTTCACGCGCCGGGCGGAATCTTATCCGGGGCCGGGCATCATTCCGGGAGATCGGCGGGGGGTCTTTGCAACGTTGCAGGGGAAGTTTTGAACGATGAACGATGAACTATGAACGATGACCGACCTCCAAACCTACTACGACCGCACCCGTTTCGACTACCGCCACGTCTGGAATCGCTCCGGCAGCCTCGCGGTGCATTTTGGCTATTACGACGCGCACGCACACAAACACCGGTTCGCGCTCGACAACATGAATCGTGCCCTGGCCGACCTTGCCCACATTTGTCCTGGCGAGCAGGTGCTGGACGCGGGCTGCGGGATGGGCGGCTCCTGTTTTTGGCTCGCCCGGGAACGCGGAGCCATCGCAACCGGCATCAGCATTGTGATTAGCCAGGTCGTGGATTGCCAGCGCGAAGCAGCCAGACAAAAGGCCGGACAAGTCACTTTTTTACAAGCCGACTATTGCCAAACGCCGTTCCCGGACGACCATTTTGACGTGGTGTGGGCCTGCGAGAGCGTGTGTCACACAGCCCAGAAAAGCGATTTTTACAAGGAGGCTTTCCGCATCTTGAAGCCCGGTGGCCGCCTCGTCATGGCCGAGTACCTGCGCACCGCCCGCCCGCTTCCGCCCGCGAGCGAGCGCCTGCTGGAGCAATGGCTGCGCCCCTGGGCCATCCCCGACCTGAATACGATGGAAGAACACCGGACGAATGCTCAAGCCGCTGGTTTTCAGGAGATTGAAATCCGAGATGTAACAGACAACGTGCGCGTGTCGCTTCGCAACCTGCACGAAATTTCGGTGCGCTGGCTGCCGATTGGTCGCCTGCTCCACCGCTTCGGTTTGGTGCATGCGGTGCGACTGGGCAACGCGCAGGCTGCCGTGCGGCAGTGGGAAGCGTTGGAGGTTGGGGCGTGGAGATATGGGATGTTGGTGGCGAGGAAAGGGATGAGAATAGAGTAAAAGCGGCGGAACTTTCGTGTGACACTACTCATACCGCCGCCAGGTGCAAGGTATATGCCTTGCCTTTTTGTCTCATCCTGAAAACTGAGGATGGGAGCAGGACAATCGCCTGTTCAACAGAGGCCATCCAGCCACTCTTTTGAGCTGGGAGGACGCGGCGACGCGGAACCCAATGTTGTTGTTGCGGTTCGTCGGCGTGTTGTTGTTGCGGTTAGCGGCACGGCAGTTCTGCGGGTTGTTGTTCCAACTGCCGCCGCGCAGCACACGGTTCGCGCCCTCTATTCGGCAATTGACCTTTTCATTACAGTTCGCAAAAGTGTTTGTGTATCAGCGTATTGAGCGAAAGCGATGAGCGGCACTGCATGTTTTTGGCATATTGTTTCATTCCATTCATCTGCATCATGTTTTTCTTTTATCATATCCATCTTTTGGAAAAACCTCTGCTTACTCCGCTGCGAAAGTGCTATATGGTATGGATATAAGCGATAGCCTAGAAAAGTCAGTCCCGCAGCAGAGCGATTGAGCACAGTTGGCAGCATCAGATAATTGGGTGCCTTCCTTCCATCGGTCAACAGCAGTTTTATAGTCACCCTTGTCGTAAGCGGTTTGGCCGGAATTTCGTTTTTTGCAGCAGAGACAGGTCTGTGCCGAAGCAAGGGCAGGGAGAAGGACAAGTATCAGTAGAAAAAAGCGCATGGAGAAGGAGAGTGTGATTTTATCGGCACTGTAAGCTTGATAATAAAGTTGGAATGCACGGTTTGTCGCCGCGTTCCTAAGAGTGGGACATCTACCAAAAAATAAGCGCTCATTTACATTTGGACACTTTCTTGGCTTTCCGCACACGCGTATCGTCTGGTGCAATGACAGCAGCTTGTCCAAGCAAGTCACAAGCAGTATCAGGATCATCTGAAAAGTGGGCAGCATCGTTGAGCAAGGTATTGACTTTGCGCTCTAACAACTGCACCAACTGCCTGGCGTCTTCTTCAAACTCTTCCTTGGGATATTTTTTCTGAATAAACCCGCGCAAATCGGGCAATGTACTGCTGGCTTTAGCAGCAGCGAAGTCTGCGGCTTCGGTGTCGGGCAATAAACCGGGCGTACGCTTTGTGTTGCCTCCCTTCCACGGCGGCCAAAGCAACAAGACCAGCACTAGCCCGGCTCCGGCACCGATGCCCAAAAGCAGTCGCGCAATCGGTGAGATACCTGTTGGGGTCGAACTTTCCGAAAGTTTAGTACTTTCCAAAAGTTGCTGCTTCTGCTCTGCAAGTCGTTCTTTTTCACCACGTTTTCGCTGGACCTCTGCTTCTTTCGCTTGTTGGGCTTCCGCCTCTTTAATACGCTGTGCTTCTATGGCGAGTGCGGTCAATTGGGCATCGCAGTCGGCTATCCTGGCGAGCAGCGTAGCGCGGTCAGGCGTGAAGCCAGATTGATGGGCAGTCAACGCCGATCCATAAGCGGTGCGGGCTTCGGCCCAATTTTTTTTCTGAAAAAGATGATCAGCGGCCTCGCAGGCGGCACCAAACTGGCGGCGGGATTCGGCTTGGGATGTCTCCGTTTTGCGTTTCTGCTCGATGCCTTCCACCACGCGGCGCAGGCGGCTCACCACATCTTGCAGGGCCTGGTCGCGGGTCGGCCAGTCCACCACCGGGCGGCCCTTTTCGGGCAGGGCTTCGAGGGCGCCCAAAGGGGTTTCGGTCCAATCGCAGTGGCGCAGGATGACTGGCACCACGACGGTTTCGCCGCGGGCGTGGCACTCGAGCGAGACTTTCACTTCTTTGCCGTAAAAATAATCGGAGGCCAGCGAGTCGGCGCTCACGAGCAGCAGCACGAGGTCGGCGCCGTACAGCCTTTCCTTGATCTTTGCATCCCAGTCCTGCCCGGCTTCGATGTCGAAATCGTCCCACATCGAGATACGGCCCTCGCGGAGGAGGGGGCGGAGGAATTTTTTAAGTTCGTCCTTATGGTGGAGATCGTTGTGCGAGTAGGCTATGAAGACATCAATCATTCGGAGAAATTATTGCTCGCAAAGACGCAAGGCACAGAGCGACATAAATTTTTCTCGCAAAGGAGCAAAGACGCAAAGGGGGCGAGTATGTGATGAAAACTCAATCATTCGGAGCAGATGCTTTTTGAAGTGCAAATGTCTGTAAAAAAAGAGATTTGTTCCAATACATTCCCCGCCACATCCTCACTGATTCAAATACATCATCTTCACCTCATACGCTCCGTTCACCACCACCTTCTCCCCTTCTTCGATGCCTTTGAGGATCAGCGTCCGGGCGCCGTCGTCTTCGCCGGTTTGGACGTAGGCCAGTTCAAACTCCTCGGGAGCGTGTTTGAGGAACACGACGGGTTTGCCATTGATCTCGGTCAGGGCGGAGTTGGGCACGGTGATTTGTCGCAACGTGCTGTTGTCCATGGCTTTTACGGTCACGAACTCGCCAATCTTGAAGTCGCCGCCGGGGTTGTCCATTTCAAAAAACACACGCTGGCTCTGATTGCCGGGGTTCATGTTTTGCGCCAGCGAGAGGAGCCGCACTTCGGCGGTTTTATGGTCGTCGGTGCTACACGTCACCACGAATTTGTTGCCTGCCCGCACCACCGGCACATCCCGGTCGTACACCTGCGCCTCCACATACACTTTGTTGATGTTGGTAATCGTGAACAACGTCTGACCCGCCACGACCTCCGCGCCCGATGCCAGAGTGAATGCGCCCACTACGCCCGAAATGGGAGCCACCAGTGCAACGGAACGGCCATTCGCAGCAACGTTGGCATCAACGGCTTTCCCTTCAATAGCGCGCAACTCTGCAACGGCCTGGTTGTAGGCGGCTTCGGCGGCTTGTACGTCGCGACCGGCGGCAATGTCTTCGATCTTTTTCAGGCGGTTGAGTTCGCGCTGGGTGGCTGCGACGCGGGTTTTGGCGGTTTCGATTTGCACCGCCAGCCCTGCATTGTTGGCTGCGATGCCCACTGCCTCCGAGGTGCCGACGGTTTGTTGCAATACGGCCAGCGTTTGTCCGGCACGTACAGTTTGTCCGACGGCCACCTGCATCCGAACGATGCGACCTCCCTGCGGTGCTACCACAGCCCCCAGACCGCCCGAAGCGGGTACGATGGTGCCAAACATGGTCGTCGCAGAGTGATAATCGCCGACTGCAATGGGCTGGGTCAGGATTTCAAACAGGAACTGCGTTTCCTTCGGGGCAAATACAGTGCTTCCGAAGGCGTTGCCACCCTGGCCATGGCCCTCATCGCCGTGTGCAAAAGCAGGGCTCCAGTTGGGATTGGCCAACCAGGCGCTGGCGAGCAGCAGCACGGCTGTCAGGGTGCGGTTTTTCTTTCTGGAAACAAAAAACATCACCATGCCGCCCAACAAAGTACCCAACAAAAAAGTCAGCCAGCCGGGCCAGCCTTGTGCTTCGTGGGGCGTTTCAGCGGCTGTCGAAGGCAATGCTTTCCCCACCTCCACATTTTTGATCCCGATTAAATCTGCGCCGTTGGGATGGGTCACCTGCACGTTGAGGGTGTAGGTTTTATTTTCAGGAAAAACGGCATGCAACTCATACACCCCTGGCGACACCACATGGACTTCAAAAGTCGCTGCCGGGTTTTCCAGCGTACTGATTTTTAACTCTGCCTTGTCAATCGGCCGGTTGCTTTGGTAATCGGCCACAAACAGCATCAGGTGTGCTTCCTGACCAGCGGTCAAAGATGGGTAGTACAGCGTCAGTTCGTATTTATCTGACTGGCCGTAAGCGGTGAAATGGTCGGTCGCCACGCCCGGATCGGTCGCCACTTCATCGCCGTGCGCCGACAAAAAAGGCAAAGAGCAAAAGGTAAAGAGCAAAAGCGTCAGGATATTTTTTTGAAAAAAAAGTGATTTCATATTGTTGTATAATTTTGAAAGTCAACTGTTTAGGAACGGGCAAATAATAACTTGTAAGTTTCAGATAGATTGGTTTTTGCTCAGATGGGCAATCTTTTTGAGCGAATAGTGGGGCTATTTAATCAAAAAGATGGGTCATCTGGGTGAAAAGAAAGCATATCAAATTTACAAGTTATTATTTGCCCGTTCCTTAGCGTGTTTTTTTTGGTGTTTC
>Ga0105046_10002255_pt1 | contig 30395 bp, 18 predicted proteins | sample MAT03_FD_78385 | JGI IMG/M metagenome (GOLD analysis project Ga0105046, IMG submission 78385) | Freshwater microbial communities from Lake Fryxell liftoff mats and glacier meltwater in Antarctica - MAT-03 (megahit assembly) | ecosystem: Environmental > Aquatic > Freshwater > Ice > Liftoff...
CATGTCGGCACCACCATCTTCACGGTGATGAGCAAGCTGGCACACGAGTGCGGTGCCATCAACCTCAGCCAGGGCTTTCCGGATTTCCCGATCGATGAGAAACTGAGTTCGCTTGTGTATGCCGCGATGGGCGCGGGCCATAACCAGTACGCACCCATGCCTGGCCTGGCAGCGTTGCGCGAGGCGATCGCAGCCAAGGTGAACCGGCTCTATGGCTTCGCGTACGATCCGGATACGGAAGTCACGGTAACGGCCGGAGGCACCCAGGCCATCTTCACCGCCCTCGGTGCGGTCGTTCAAACGGGCGATGAGGTGATCATCGTGGATCCCGCGTACGATTGCTACGCACCGACGGTGGAACTTTTCGGCGGCAAGCCGGTACATGTGCGCCTCGGCAGCGACATGAAATTCGACGCGCACGCAGTCGCGCAAGCGATCACGCCCAAGACCAGGGTGTTGATGATCAACACACCGCACAACCCGGCGGGCACTATCCTGCGTGATGCGGACATGAGGCGCATCGCCGACATGCTGCGCGGCACGGACATCATCCTGCTCAGTGATGAGGTGTACGAGCATCTCGTCTTCGACGGTGAGCCGCACGCTTCCGCGATCAACTACCCGGAATTGCGCGAACGTGCGTTCGTGATCTTCAGCTTCGGCAAGGTGTTCCACGCCACCGGTTGGAAGATGGGTTATGCCCTCGCACCAAAAGAGCTGATGACCGAGTTCCGGAAAGTGCATCAGTTCAATGTGTTCAGTGTGAACACACCGGTACAGCACGCGCTGGCCGCCTACATGAAGGAGCCAACGACCTACGAAGGCGTGCCCGCCTTTTACCAGGCCAAGCGCGACCGCTTCGCCAAGGGCATGAAGGCATCGCGCTTCAAGTTGCTTCCCTGTGAAGGCTCCTACTTCCAGACAGCGGACTATAGTGCGATCACGAACGAGGACGACCTCGACTTCGCGAAGCGCGTGACCCGGGAGTTCGGCGTGGCCACTATCCCTTTGTCACCATTCTACAAGGAGCCGCCTGCTGGCCAACGCTCGCTGCGCTTTTGCTTCGCCAAACAGGACGCTACCTTGGACGCAGCCATCGAGAAACTATGCAGGATCTGAGGGTGACACTCGTGCAGACCATGCTCCACTGGGAGGATGCCGCTGCGAACCGCGCTATGTTCGGCGTGAAGCTGGCCGCGTTGAAGGGGACCACCGACCTGGTCGTGCTGCCTGAGATGTTCACCACCGGCTTCAGCATGCGGAGCAAGGAACTGGCGGAGACCATGGATGGTCCGACCGTTTCATGGATGCGTGAGCAGGCGAAGGCATTGGACGCTGCGCTCTATGGCAGCGTGATCATCACGGAGAATGGCAATTACTTCAACCGTGGGCTCTTCGTCGAAGCATCCGGCAAGGTCACGGTGTACGACAAGCGGCACCTCTTCCGCTTCGCGACGGAGGATGAGCACTATTCGCCCGGAACGAGGCGCGCGGTTGTGCAATGGCGCGGCTGGCGGCTGCTTCTTCAGGTGTGTTTCGATCTGCGGTTCCCCGTCTTCTCGCGCAATCGCAATGACTACGACGCGATCCTGTACGTTGCCAACTGGCCCGAGGCGCGCCGTTACCCGTGGAGCCAGTTGCTCATCGCACGCGCCATCGAGAACCAATGCTATGTCGCTGGCCTGAACCGTGTTGGTATGGACGCCAAGGGCATCCACTACTCTGGTGATTCCGTCGTGATCGATCCGCGCGGCGCGGCGATCGCACAAGTGGAGCCGAGCACGGAGGGAATGGCGACGGTGACGTTGGATCGTGCCTCGCTGGAAGACTTCCGGCAGAAATTCCCGGTGGGGAAGGACGCGGACGATTTCCGCCTGGCGCTCTAGCGGAGCACCTGGATATTACCCATCTGGTGCTGTTCAAAGCCCAGGGAGCCATCCTTGTCCTCAGTGAACTGGTAGGTGAGGCGCCACACGTACATATCGTTCTTCACGACATCTCCGCCGTAGGTGCCATCCCAGCCCATCGTCGGATCGTCGCTTTCGAAGAGCATCTCGCCCCAGCGATCGAAAACGTAGAGGTGCATTTTGGCGATGTTCTTTCCGACCGGAATGAAGATGTCGTTCGTTCCATCGCCGTTCGGTGTGAACGTGTTCGGTACCCAAATGGCCGAAGGACAGAATTCGATGACGTTCGCGGAGTCGCGGCCGGCACAATCGAACTCGTTGGTGACCTGCACGATATACCAGCCGTAGGCACCGGCAAGGATCACTTGTGAGGTTTCTCCCGAGGACCAATCATAACGCGAACCGGGGTTGCCAGCGTCGAGTATCACGTAGTGTGGCTCTTCGTCCAGGCAGGTGTAGAACTGGTTCGCCGCCATACGCGCAGGCGAGGGGTTGAACTGTACCGTGATCGCATCGCTGCGCTGGCAATATCCGTTGTTCACGGTCACCGAGAACGTTCCTGTCTGATCGATAAAGGTGGTCTGCGTCGTCACACCGGTGCTCCAGATGTAGCTGGCCCCGGGATGGCCCGCATCCACCTCCAGATGCTGTCCTTCACAGAGCACGGTGTCGGCACCGAGCGAAACTATCGGAGGTTGCACAAGCTGTACCACGGCATCGAACGTTCCCATGCAACCGGTCGGGTTGGTGATCGTGACGCTGTACGTAGCGCTCGCACTGGCAACGATGGTCTGCGTGGTCGCACCCGTGCTCCACAAATAGGTGGAACCGGCATTGCCCGCATTGAGCGTGGGTGGCTGGTCCACGCACACGGTGACGTTGTTCAATTGGTCCGAGGGAGCTGCCACCGCCGTCACGACGATCGCGTCCGTTGCACTGCACCCGCCATTGCTGAGGGTCACGCTAAACGTGTTGCCTGTCGTAACGCTGATCGTTTGTGTTGTGGCGCCGTTGCTCCATGCATAAGTGGATCCTGGTGAACCGGCATCGAGCAGCAACGATGTTCCCTGACAGATGCTCGTGTCATTACCGAGTGCGACGCTCAGCGTTGGCATGAGCGTCACCGTCGCATCGAACATGGCGCTGCAGTTCTGCGCGGTCGTAACGGTGACGGAGTATGAACCGCCCGTCGCGGCCGTGATGCTCTGTGTTGTCGCTCCGGTATTCCACAGGTAGGTGCTCCCCGGATTCCCCGCGTTCAGCATCGGTGGTGCGGTGATGCACGCTGTCACATCCTGAAGCACGTCCACAGGCAATGCGTTGAGCTGCACGTTCATCGCATCGCTCGCCCAACAGTTGTTCACGTTGGTCACCGTCACGGAATAGGGTCCGCTGGTCGCGGCGGTGATCTGTTGCGTTACCGCACCTGTGCTCCACAAGTAGCTGCTCCCGGCATTCCCCGCGTTCAGGATGGTGCTGTTCACTCCGCAGAGCGTGATATCCGGTCCGAGGTTGACCACCGGCAACGCGAAGAGCATCACATTGAACGTGGTGATACCCTGGCAGCCCTGCGCATCGGTGATCGTAAGCGTGTGCGCGCCGCTGTTCGAAGGCGTGATGCTCGCGGTCGTCGCGCCGGTGTTCCACAAATAGCTCGCACCGGGTTGAGGTGCCGAGAGCAGGGGAGGCGTATCGGCACAAGCGCTCACGCTGGTTTGCGCAGGCAGTGTATCATACGCACGTGCAATGATCACCTGATCGGTCACCGAACATCCGTTCGCGTCCGTGATGGTCACCGTGTACGTGGCGGAGGCATCGCTCAGGATCGTCGGCGCGGCGATGACAGCGGAGTTCAAGTTCGCGGCGGGACTCCACAGGTATTGCGGGCCGGGTACGTTGTGACCCACCGAGAGCTGGTGGCCCAACGTTGTGCATAGCGTGAGGTCTGTGCCCGCGTTCGCCGTGTATCCCGTGGTGACGATCAAGGTGACGTTCTGGCTCAGTGTGCATCCACTGGCGGTATGGGTCACTGTGCAGGTATAGGTGGTGGTGGAGGTGGGTGAGGCAATGGGGTTCGCGATGGCGCTGTTGTTCAAACCAGCTCCGGTCCAGGCGTAGGTGAGACCGCTGCCGCCAGCCGCCGTGGCGTTCAGTTGTGCGTTCTGTCCCTGGCACAACGTGTCGTTGCTCGTGGTCACGTTCAGGCTCAGCAACTGGCCCACAGTGATCGTTGTCTGCGCAGTGGCCGTGCATCCGATCGCGGTCGTGGCTTGTACCGTGTAGGTGGTCGTTGCCGTCGGCGTGGCGATCGGGCTGCCGATGTCCACCGCGCTCAGCGTTCCGTTGTCAGGGGTCCATGCGTAGGTGATCCCCGTGCCTGAACTTGGTGCGGCGGACAACTGTGTGCCACTGACAGCGCACAAGGTCTGGCTCGGAGTAATAGCGAGGTTGAAAGCGGGATCAACGTTTACGAAGACGGAATCCGCGTACATGCATCCGGCTGAAGGATCGGTGCCGTGCAACGTATACCACCCCGAAGCGGTGGGCGTGGCGAGCGGTCCGTTCGACGCGGCATTGTTGAGCGTACCTGCCGGTGACCAGTTGTAGCTCAGCCAGGTGTTGTCGTAGCGCGCGACGAGGAACGCGTCCAGCACCCAATTGTCCTGGCCCGCCCCCGAATTCGCCAGCTGGCGCACACGGAACATGGTGCTCGCGGTCTCCGCTGCGACAGGGATCGCGGCATCAATAGGGGTGAAGAGCGGACATCCGTTCTCGCCGAACGTGTTCAACACGGACCAGTTCAATCCATTGTTCACGCTGTATTCGAGCACCACGTCCTCACCGGCCTCCGCATCATCGCAAGGCGCCGTGCCGTTCGCGATCTTCAAGGCGAAGCGCACATAGCCGCCTCCGACGGTGTTCAGGGCGATCGTCTGTGCGTAGCGCTGACCGTTGCCGTTGAAGTAGAGGGCGGTACCCGCCAGACTTCCACAGGAGTTGCTTACTGCCCCACCTTGTATGGCGGTCCAAATGCTCGTGGGCGGCGCATCGAAGTCATCGCGGGCGATCGCGCGCAACGCACTACTTCCCAGTTGACTGGTGCTGCCAAGGCAGAGCGCGGCGGGTTGCGCCGTAGTGGAGAGGGCGACCACTTCACCGGGCAGCACCTGCACCAGAATGCTGTCGGTCATGTTGCCGCATCCACTGGGGCTAACCACCTCCACATGGTACCATGTGGATACCATTGGTGTGGCCAGTGGATCAGCGATCGTCGCATCACTGAGCGAACCGGAGGGCGACCACTGGATCTGGAACCAGTTCGGGTCGGGGGCTGGGTTCAGTGCGAGTTGTACGGCCTCGTATTGGCAGGTATTGATCGTCGGCTCGCCGTTGGCGGAAAGCGACGTGGGGATCGTAAGGGGAATGCCCACATTGTAGGTGAAGCTGCGCGCGCACCCGCTCACCGGAAGTTCACCAGTCACGGTATAACTCTCGCTGGCCGTGGGCGTCACCGTAAAGTTGTTGCCCGTACCGATCACAACGGTTGGTGCGCTGGCCGCGGTCCACTGTGCGTTCACCAAAGCTTCCAGCGCGTTCAGTGTCACTTGACCACCCCCGCATATGGTGGAATCCTGTTGCACGGAAAGCGCACCGATATCATGCGCTGAAGCCGCATAGCTCTCGCCGTAGCCCGTGCCGAACACGTACGCCTGGAAACCCGCGGCGGACTGAAGGCGGTGTACACCAGCGCTCACGATGAATTTCGCGTACTGGCGATCGGTGCATCCCGCATAGGGCATGAAAAGCCCCGAACCCACAGGAGCGCCGTCCAACGTGAGTTGTGCCGCTGTTCCAGTGGGGATCACCACCCCGATGCTGTGCTGGTTGAGTTGTTGCGATGTGGGTGTATGGTACGATGCCTGAAAGGAGAAGCGTTCAGCGGGCGAGACCAGGAACAACGATGGATCACCGTTCCCCGCGCAACTGTAGCCCTCCAGTATCTGTGCCACACTAACGGGAAGGCTGGCCTGTATGCAAACCGGCGCAGTGTTCCCGTTCACCTCGTGGCGCTGGCCGGCGTTCAGGACGATCGGTGCCGCGCCACCGACCGTGACCGAGGTGTTGTTCTGGTGCGCGAGGATGCGATAGGTACTCCCCGTGACACCGTGTACCGGTGAGGTGAAGAACCGGGTACCCCACGCCGTGAGCGGGACCAACTGCTCGAATATGTGATCGCATGCGGAACATGCACCAGGGGCCGTGGCGCACATCGAACCGCCGAGCAGTACGAAGGGGCGGCAACTTCCGCTGGCGGTGGTCGCCTCCACCAAGGTGCCGGTCAGGTCGAGCACATCCGTGGCCGCCTGCACCTGGTAGGTCTGGCCCGCGTTCAAGTTCACCAGGAACGGGACACCCGCCGTCTGACCCCCAAGTGTGTTCACCGCTGGGGTGATGCTTACCTGTGTGTTATCCTGCGTGGCCACAATGAGCAGTTCGCTCTTGTGCAGGTTGTTGAAGTTCGGAAGGCCCTGGTAACTGTCCACCCGGTACGCGTTGCCGAGTGAACCCTCCGGGAGCACCTGTGACATGTCATGCGTGAAATTCTGGAAGCTGCTGATGAAGACATTCACACTGTCCTGGGACTGGATCAGTACGCCTTTGTTCAGCACCACTTCAGTACCGATGTTCTCGGCGCTAATGGGTACATCCACCACAGCGATGCTATTGGCGGCGACATTGTAAGGAACGCTCCAACCAGCGAGCGGAACAGAGACCGTTCCATTGGTAGCGGTGGTGGAAAGGATATGTACACGCAAGGCCTGGGCGCCGAAGCCGTTCTGCATGAAGCCCGCCCAGAACCGCGTACCGCGTGTAGGAAGAACGGTTGCTGCCTGCGCCACAGCGATGTTGTTCGCCCATGCCATGGACACCAAGGCCAGGACCGTTGCCCAGCGCGTTGGCGCGAGATACGCGGAAGTACTGTGCTTCATTCAGATCCACCGAAGAGCAGGGCTGGTGGCGGCCGTTCTACGCCACGGGCCATGCCAAGGTTCCTGCGATGAAGAAGCGTTTTCTGGCTACCGCGCGAGGCCGATCACTCCAGCGTCCAATCCACCCCCAGATCCCACGCGGCGCGCACGTTCACCACTTCCGGATAACGCCAGACCGGTTCGGGTTGAAGGGCGCTGCGAAGCGATCCCGTGTCCCACCGGCCATTGGCGTTCGTGTCGTGGATCAGGCGCAAGGTGTGGTTGCCGGGCGTAAGCCGCTCCCACACCACGGCCCCCTCGGGGGTGGTGATCGTCTGCTCCCGCACCGGGCGCCCCTGTTGGTCCAGCAACTGAACAATGAACGGCCCGATCGTTCCGGTGTGAACGCCAAGCTGCACCCGCAACGTGCCGGTACTTCCTTCTGCTGCCCGGCCAATACCCATGCGCAAGGTGTCGTTGTGCCCGCCGAAGCGATCGCGCACTGCCTTGGGAAGTACAGTAAGCATCGCTGATGCTCCCGGTTCGAGACTTGTCCTTAGTCGAAGCACGCGCGTATCCAGGCTGTCCTGCTCCAGGGTGAAGGGGATCGGCAGGCTGTCCCGCATCACAGTGAACCGGGCGGTATCGATCGCTTCCAGTGGGCGTGAGGACCGTATCTCCACCCGGGCCCCGTCCTTCTCTTCGTGCGTCCCGGCTTTCAGCCCGGTGAAGAACGGCATGCGTTCGATCGGGCGGTAGCGAATGGTATCGATGATGCCGGTTTCGGTGCGCACTTCGTACTGGCCGTCTTTCAAAGCGGTCGTGTCCGATGGCCAGAGCAGCAAGGAGTCGCGCGTGTTGTTCCACTCGGTGTACCAGGTGAGCGAGCCACCCTTCCGGGCAACATCGCGCATTTCCAGCTCACGGGTCGGCCGCGAAAGGATCAGGCGGAACGCGCCATCGGCGGTTACACGCGCCTCGCGCACTTGCTGCGCCGCGCTCGCCTCGCGGAACAGGCGCAAGGCGATAGGCCGCGTCAGCGTGTCCGTGCTGTTCACCATCAGCGCACTGTCCACAAAGGCGATATCCTCGTTCGGCAGATCGTAGCGGTAGTTGGCGTTCTGGTCTCGCAGCGCGTGGATGCTGTAAGGTCCAGCGCGCAAGTGCCGCAGGAAGAACGTGCCCGCCGAATCCGTGCGTGTCGCGTACGCCGGCCTTCCAGTGCGGAACGCGGCGGTATCGCCTACCGCATGGAGCAGCACCAGGATGTCCTTCTCCGCCGTTCCCTTGAACGCATCGGCCACGGCACCCATGACCATCAAGCTGTCCACCAGATCGCCGGTGGAAACGACATAGGTGAGTCCGGTCGTGGGGTTCCCTTCCGTGAGATCCCTCACCGCTTCACCGATGCCGAATGAGTACGTGGTTTTCTCCTTCAGCGGCGCTTTCAGTTCGATCACAACGTTCCGCGACCCACTGATGCGCACTTCCGGTGGAACGTCCAGCGGAGGGGAGACCAACAAGCGGTCGCGCACACGCTCCAACTTGATGCGCTCATCGAATTTCAGGACGATACGGTCCGCACTGAAATGCGTGCTGAGTTGTGGCGGCTCAGCGCCGATCAATTGTGGCCCGCGGATGTCCTTGTCGCCACCGGTGAGGTCGCGCACCTGCGCGCAGGCGGTCATCAGCACGGGCAACAGCCACACCAACGCGCGACGCGTCATCAAGAGAGCGGTTCCATCAATTGACAGAGGACCGTCAGCCCTTCCACATCGACCGCACTGAAATCGTCCAAGGCCGAACTGTCGATGTCCAATACGGCGCACACGCGGCCCTGGCGATCGTGGATCGGCACCACGATCTCCGAACGGGAAAGCGCGCTGCACGCGATATGACCGGGGAAGAGGTCCACATCGGGCACCACCAGTACGCGATCCTCCTTCCACGCGGTGCCGCACACTCCTTTGCCCAATGCGATGCGGGTGCAGGCCACGGGTCCTTGAAAGGGTCCGAGCACCAGTTCGTTGCCTACAACGCGGTAAAAGCCGACCCAGTGCCACTGAAAAGTCGTATGCACGGCAGCGGCCACGTTGGCCATGGCCGCGATCGCGTCGGCCTCCCCATCGATCAAAGCGCGCACCTGGGGGAGCAGGGCCGCATGCAAGGCCGCGCGGTCCGTGGTGGTGTGGACGCTGAGCGGTGTTTCCATCGGCGGCCAAAGTTAGATCCAGTGTGGTGACCAGGAAGTTCGTGAGCTAAGGATCCGCCTTCATTTCTTCTTCATGCATGGCGGAATGCGCGCGCCTTAGCGGTGCCTACGGCGAAGCGTTCCAACGCAGCAGGAAGGAGATAGGGAGGTTAGGGAACTTCGCGGTTGTCACACTGGAGGGTATCTCGATATCGTTTTTTGGAAGCGAGCTAGGAAGAAAGACCCTAGCGCAGCCCAAAGGATAATTTTGAGATACCTCTAGGCACAGGCGGCGGTGTACAAGCTGATGCGGATCCCCGGAACGACGGACAAGGCTTTGACACAGCCTTCGATCGTTGCACCAGTGGTCACCACATCGTCCACCAACAGCACATGGCGATCGCGCAAGGCTTCGGGATCGGGTAGCTGGAAGGCTTCCTTCACATTCAACCAGCGGTCCAGACGACCGCGTTTTGTTTGTGACGGTGTGCGCACTACGCGCATCAGTTCACGTCCCGTGCTTGGCAGGTCCCATACCTGTCGCATGCCATCCACCAAGACCTGACTTTGGTTGAAGCCGCGCATCCGCTCTTTGCGCCGGTGCAATGGCACGGGCATGAAGGTGTCCACATCCTTGAAGCGCGATGAGGTGAGCAGGTCCTGGGCCATCAAGCGGCCCAGCACCAGGCCCATCTCGCGATCGTGCGCGTACTTGATGCGGTGCAACATCCGCTGCACCATGCCTGAATTGGAGAACAACAGGAAGGCACTGGCGGATTCGAGCTGCGCCTTGCCCCAGAAGAGCCGTTCCACCGGGTTCTGCGCATCATCATGGAAGCGACTTCTGGGCAGATCACGAAGGCAGCCGGAACAAAGGCTCCGCTCGAAACGCATCAGGCCCGTGTCGCAGCCCGCGCATCGTCGCGGCAGGAAAAGCGCCGCGAAGTCGCTCGCCCAGAGTTGGAATGTGGCCTTGCGCGGGTTCAATACTTTGTTGAAAAGCGAAGCGTTCACGAAAGAAGGCCCCATGGGGCGGATGTAATTTAGCGCACCATTTCCAAGCATCATGGAACAACAAGCTCCCGCCGAAAAGAAGAACCGTTCGAACACCGGGCTCCTGTTGCTCGTGGTCCTGCTCCTAGTGAGCAACGTGGTCATGCTCTGGCTGCTCATGCAGCGCAACAAGACCGTGGAACAGACCCAGCAGCAGGTGACGACGATCACCAGCGAGAAGGATAACGTGACGCATTTGCTGGAGAATATGCTGGCCTCGTACGATACGCTGAAGACCGAGAACGAGCAGGTGACCACGGAGATGGCCGCACAGAAGGACCAGATCGAGCAGCTGTTGAAGCAGGTGAAGAGCGGCAACTATAGCCTGGCCAAAGCGAAAAAGGAGGCCGAGACGCTGCGCAGGATCATGACCGGCTATGTTGCCACCATCGATTCGTTGAACCAGGCCAACCAGGTGTTGGCCGCGCAGAACGTGGGATTGAACCAGGAATTGGGCGAGGTGAAAGGCCAGCGCGAAGCGTTGAGCACCGAAAAGGCGGCCCTGGAGGGCAAGATCGCCAAGGGGGCCGTACTCCATACGACTTCGATCACCGCCGGTGCGTTGTTCATGCGCAACAACGGCAAGCAGGTGGAGACCGAGCGCGCCAGCAAGGCCGAAATGGTGAAGTCCTGCTTCTCCCTGGGCGAGAACAGGGTGGCCGATGCGGGTGACAAGACACTGTACATGCGCGTGATCAGTCCGGACGGCACCGTGCTCCCGGCCAGCGATGGGAACAACCGCTTCTCCTTCAACGGTGTCGAGGGTGAGTTCAGCGCCAAGCGCGAGGTGAACTACCAGAACCAGCCGGTGGATGTTTGCGTGTTCTGGACAGGGACCGAGGAACTGCGCACCGGGCAGTACATCGTGGAGATCTACGAGGGAGGCGCGCTGGTGTCGAAAGCTTCCTTCGACCTGAAGTGATCCGAGGCCAGCTCAACATTATCCTTCGGGCTGCGCAAGGGTCTCTTTCTTCCATAGTTCTTTGCAGGAAGCCTCGTATAACTCTGGCTATGCTCGGTTCCTGCGCCTCATCTGGTCGCAAGATCCCTCACGCTCGCTTCTTAATGTTGAGCTGGCATCACTAGAAGAACGCCCGCACCTGGGCACCGCCCACGTGGATCACGGGCACATCTTCCGAGCGTCGGCCGTTGTAGGTGAGGTCGATCTGCAGGTTGTTGCTCAGGTTGCGCTGTACGCTCACGCTCCAGGTCACGTTGGTGCCTGCCTTCAATCCGCCGAGCATCTCGTTGCCCAAGGATGAGTTCGCCACTCCGTCGAAGGTGATATCCACGAGGTTCGCGTTCAGCAGCACGCTGCCTTTGCCAGCGGTGTTGTATCGGAACTCAGCGCCGAAGTCCTGGATCAACGCCTGTTCACCACCGAACTCCTCGCGGTTGTTTTTCTCGGTGTACTTGAAGGTGAGGGTGCCGCGCATGGTTGTGTTCGGCTGCCAGGTCACACGGGGCTTCAGCGCTTGCTGGGTGATCGCGTAGGTGCGCCCGCTCAGCAGGTCAGAGCCGTTGGCGATGCGGCCTTGTTCGCTTTCCAGTTCGGCTGTCCATTGCCGGGTGGTGTTCCAGCGCACATGCAGGGTGTTGAATTCGCGCGAACGCGATTCGAAACCGTTCAGTAGAAGCGTGCGTCCCTGATCGTTCTGCCAGGTGTGGTCCGCGCTCCATGCCCGGCTGGTGCGGTCGAAGTAGAAGGTGTTGCGTGCCGAAGAGTTGTAGGATAGCAGGCTCGTATCAGCTGCCGCCACGCTGAAGGGGTCGAGCGCGCTCAACAGGTCTCCCGCATTGGTCTTGCGGTCCATGCGGATGGAAGCGATGTCGGAGAACTTCGCGACGAAGCGTTTGGTGCCGGTCGCATCCGCCCACCGCACCGATGGTCGTAGATCGAGCGAGGCGCTGCTCTGGTTGCTGAAGGCGCGGACATAGGTGTTGCTGGGTACGAACACGCGCAAGTGGTCCGCTTCATAGCCGAAGGATGCCAATTCGAACTCGTTCAGATCCTTGATGCCATCGCCGTTGTAGTCGATCCAGATGTAAAGCCCCTGGCCGGCGGGTACTTCCAAGTAGATGTATTCACGGCGTTGTTCCAGGCCGCTTCCGAACTCGTAGAACAGATCGAACACCGCCACACCTTTCCACAAGGAGATGTCGTAGTCGACACGGGCGAGGTAGGTGTCCTCCGGTTTTTGCGTGGTGAGCGTACTGTCCTTGATCGCGAGTTGGCGATAGGTGAAGGTGGTGCCAAAGCGGTTGCGGGGGTCGCGTGCCAGATCCAGATTGAAGGCGTACGCGGTGGCGGTGGTGCTCAGGAATAGTTCGCCGTTGCGTAACGCACGGTCCTCCCGCTGTCCGCCTGAAACACGCCATTTGTTCTTCACCGTATCGGGGCTTTGCAGGAAGACCTCCCAATCGTTGAAGGCATAGCTGCCCGGCTGCAACGCAGTGGTGCTGTCCACCTGGTACAGGTTGCGCTCCAACTCATTACTCGAGCCCACGGAAAAATGACGCAGCCGGTAGCGCACCTGTCCCTTGTGTCGAAGGAAATCACTCATCCGGGGCGTAGTGGTGTTCAGCCAGTTCGCAGTTCCGGTCACATCCACCTTCCCGATCCGCAGGTCGCTGTTCAAGTCCTGCTTCCAGCCGCTGTAGCGATCGGTCACCTGGAACGCGTTCACCCCATAGGCCACTTGCCCCAGTTTCTTTCCACGTATGCCGATATGCACCCCCGCCAGTACCTGGTCCCCATCGAGTGGGATGTTGCTCGCGTTCCAGTTGCGTTCGAATTCCACCGCACGATAGCGCTCAACGTACCGGAAGTTCTTCGAGACCGATTCCACATCGCCGCCCAACAGCAGGTGTAGCGACGTATCCGTTGTGCTGAGCGGGATCGCGTGCGCCAAGCGCGCGAGCAGTCCCAGCCCCTGATCCTCGCCCTGGTCCAGGCTGCTGAACGTATTGAGGTCCTCGTTGCTGAACGCCACCTCGGCACCTCCGGTTGTACGGTCGGAAAAGCGATGATCCACCCCAAGGGTAACGAGCTGCTGCAAGCGCGCGGCGATGAGCACACGCACGGGCGCATAGTCACCGAAATGGACGATCACATTGTTCACCGTGTCCGGTGCGATCCAGGTGAACACACGCCCGCTCGGCGTGAACTCCTGCTGCACATAATCGCCCTTGCCGCTGCCCACCTGGGAGAAGGTGACCCGGAACAAGGCGCTATCCGGATCGGTGTTGTAGATGAAGACCGGTGCATACCCCAGCGAATCCGTGCGGAAGTACAACACCTGGTCCGTGGCGTACCCGGTGCTGTCCACGCCGCTCACGGTGGCCGCGAGCGGATCGTCCCCGGCAAGGCGCAACACCTCGCGCTCTTCGTCGGTCAGTTGTTGTTGCAACGGTTGGTTCTTGTGGTCCTGTTCGGAGTAGAAGTTCAGACGCACGGTGCTACGTTCGAATTCCATGATGTGGTCGAAGCGCGCCAAAGAGCGCGCATAGTTCTTGTCCGAGTATTGGAACTCGATCGTGATCCGTCGGTCCTTGGTGATCAACCGGCGCGCAGTGAACGTCAGTTCCGCGGTGTTGTAGTCGATCACATAGTCGTTCTCCTGTCCGCGCGTAAGAAGAAGGCCGTCGATGAACACACGCTCCGTCCCGGAGAGGACGATGATGAACAAACCACCATCGTTCCCACGCAAGCGGTAAGGCCCCTGCACACCTTCCACCCCCTGGATCACATTCCGTGCGAACTTCCCTTTGCTGATCGCTACGCTCGCACCGGTGGTCATCTTGCCATGTGTGCCCAGGCCCCAGCGCGTGTTGTAGCTCAGGCCTTTGCTCTTTTTCAGGTACGTTAGAAAATGGCTATTGGGCCGCTGCAGTACGAAGTCGCCAGCGATCAGTTCCCACTTGTTGCCCGGGGTGGCGGCATCCTCTTCAAAGAGCTTGATGAAGACCTGGTCGAAATCCTGCAACTCCAATGTGTTGCCCCCCGCCTGTATCGGGACGTTGTTGTCCGTGATCGAGGCCAGCACACTGATGCGGTCGGTGATGTGTCCGCTCAGTTCCAGGTTGAGGGTGGAGTTCACCGAGAGGTCCTGGTTGTTGCCGAAGAGGATGCCCCGTGAGATGCTGCCACTGCGGTTCAAGCCGTGTACGTTCAACAGGTCGTTCTGCGCGCGGGGTGGGGTGTACCGGAAGGGATCCTCGCGATCACCGCTGCTGGTGAGCAGCCGTGTTTGATCTTTATGAAAGCGCGTACCTCCGAACCGCAACGGCATCACGCGGTAGCGGACGAGCACCGAGTCCGGCGCTCCTTTCCAGATGATCATCGCCGCGTACGGATCGACGACGTACGTAGCCGGGTCCACCTCCACACTATCACTGAGGAGCCTTACGCTGCCAGGCACCAGGCTAAGGGTGTCCACGCGCAGCGTATCGCCAGAAGCCTGCACCCAGCGCTCCCGCGAATTCGCGCCGGACTGGGCGGGGGCCGTTGTGGTCAACAGGAGCACGGCCAAGCCCATGAGCCAACCGGCGAGAGGCGGTCGGCAGGTTGACCGGCTGTTCGGGCAGGTCGTTCGGCATGGGCCATAAGACACGTGAGGCATACGGGATCCGTGGCGGAAAATTATCCCATACCGGGGCGTGGTGCGGGCGTTGCTTCATCACCAATGGTCTGTTGATGGACCGGGCGGACGTGAACGACCCCGGTCGGGGCACCCGGATACATTTGACCGGCCCGTTCTCAACGACGGTCACATGCGCTTCGTACACCTCGCTCTACTGCTTGTTCTCCTCGCTTCGTGCTCGCCGCCCGAGAAGCCGCGCGTACGCGAGACCAAAGGTGGTAAGTTCTACGGTGGTGTGTTCAATGCCAACGAGACGGAGGAACTGCGCAGCCTCTTTCCACTAAGCTTGACGCAGGCCGCCTCGCACCGGATCGCTGCACAGATGTTCGAGGGACTTGTCCGTTTCGACCAGAGCGACCTCTCGGTGATACCCGCACTGGCCGAAACGTGGTCGGTGGATCCGTCAGGCACCGTGTACACCTTCCAACTTCGGAAAGGGGTGATGTTCCATGACGATACGTGCTTCGCGGACGGCAAGGGAAGGGAGCTCACCGCGCAGGATGTGCGCCAGTGCTTTACGGCGTTGTGTGCCTCCGGTGAGATGAACCAGATGTTCTGGCTTTTTCAGGACCGTATCGCCGGGGCCAACGCGCACTACCAAGCCACCGCCAAGGGTCGACCGACCGACGGGGTCAGTGGCATCGAGGCGATGGATGACCACCGCGTGCGCATCACCCTCACCGCGCCATGGCCGGGGTTTTTGCAAGTGCTGGCCCACCAGGGCTGCTGGATCTGGCCCATGGAACTGGTGCAGTTCTACAAAGGCGAGGCCCTTTGGCATCCGGTGGGAACCGGCGCCTTTCGCTTGAAGAGCTTTCGCAAAGGCGAGGCCCTGGTCATGGAGCGCAACCCGAACTACTGGGGAACGGATGATGAAGGTGCACCGCTGCCCTTCCTCGATGCGGTGCGCTACACCTTCGTGGCGGACAAGTTGGAAGAACTTCGGGAGTTCGAAGCGGGCCACCTGAGCGTTATCTACGAGCTGCCGGTGGACCGCACGGATTTCCTGCGCACCACCGACCGGTACCAAGTGCAGACCATCCCCGGCCTGGCGGTCCAGTTCTACGGGTTCAACGCGCGGCATGCGCCGTTCACGGATGTGCGGGTGCGCAAGGCGTTCTCACTCGCGATCGATCGTCGCACCTTAGTGGACAGTGTGCTCGGCGGCCTGGCGGTGGCTACCACGCAAGGGGTGGTGCCACCGGGTTTTGCGGACTATCCGTACGATACCGTTCCATCGACCGTGTACGATCCGGAGCGCGCGCGCGCACTGCTGGCGGATGCCGGTTTTCCCGGAGGGCAAGGATTGCCCACCGTATTCCTGCAAGTGAACAACAACGGGTTCGGCTATGTGAAGGTGGCTGAGGAAGTGCAGGCCATGTTGGAACGTGAACTTGGTGCGCGCGTGATCTCATCGGTGCTTCCCGCCGAGCAACACTTCCTGCGGGTGGAGCAAGGGCAGGCTACATTCTGGCGCGAAGGCTGGATCGCCGACCATCCCGATCCGGAGAATTTCCTCGCCTTGTTCTACGGCCGCAACGCACCTGCGGACACGTCCGAACCCTCGTACCTCAACAGCACGCGGTTCAGCGATGCGCGCTTCGATTCCTTGTTCACACTGGCCTTGCGCACCACGGACCGGCCCTTGCGCATGAGCCTGCTCGCACGCGCGGAAAAGCGCTTGATCGAAGAGGCGGTGGTGGCACCACTGTACCATGAGCGCACCGTGCGGTTGCTGCAACCCTGGGTGCGCGATCTGCCGGTGAACGGCATGGAGTACCGGGACCTGCGCACCGTGTGGTTCGACCCCGCGCTACGCCCCGACCGTTAGAGGATATCTCAAGATGACCCTTCGGGCTGCCCGAGGGTCTTTCACGACCACGGTTCGTTGCTCATCCCCACCGGCTACGCTCGGATCTCGCGCCTTGCATGGCCGCGAGATCCACCTCGCTCGCTTCCAAAAGCGATTTTGAGTTGTACTCTAGGCGCCCGGTGCGATGTGCTCGTAGACCAGTTGCTTGGCCAGCGGCATGAAGGTCTCGATGTGCGGCAACGGCAGATCGGTCTCGAAAGCGAACGTCGCCGGGTTGGGTAATCCCGGATGCCTGCCGATCAGGTCGGCCTTGATATGCTCGTACGTACTGGCGATCCCCAACGTGTAGGATGTGAAATAGCGTGTTAGCGGATAGCGCGTGTGGTCGGCATCCGATCGCTCCCGCAGTAGTGGCATCGTGTACCCATAGACGCGTGCCTCCCGACCGGTACGCAGCAGCAACCACCCTTCCTGGGTGGAGAGTGGCCAGAGACCGACCGGGGCGAAGTGGATGTGCCCCGCGATCTCCTGGCGCAGCCCGCTGCCTTCGTTCCACATGCGCCGCAAACCGGGGACCGCGAAGTCGATGACCTCCTCGACCACCGCGAGCCATTGGTCGTCAGCGGGCCGTTCGCGCACCGGCTTGCCGGATCGCGGATCGAAGCCGAGCAACTCGCCGGGAATGTTGCGGGCCAACTCCTCCTTCGTGCGGCGCAACTGAAGGAGTCCGTCCACATGCGCGCGCAGGTCATCGAGGTGTGGGTAGAGCTTGCGTTCCTGGAAGCGGGCCTCCACCCGTTGCAAGTAGGCGAGCAAGGTGTATTGCTGCAATTCCAGGTCGATGCCCGATCTCAGCACCCAGTCCCGAGGGAGGCCTGTGTGGTCCAGTGCTTTCATCCGTGTGGGTTGCAACGCGCTGTTCAAAAAAAATGTTGCCTGCAGCGGTGTGCCAAGCGCAGCAGCGCCACCTTTGATCCCTCCAAGCAAAAGTCACACCGATGCGTTCGCTCCCCACCCCGATCACCTCCGCTGTTCTCATCACCGCATTGTTCACCGCTTGTGTGCCGGCCCGGCAATACCAGGAGGCCGACGCTCGGGCCAAGGCGATGCAAGTGGAAGTCGATGCATCCAATGCCAAGGCCCTCGAGGCGCAGACCACACTGGGGGAAATGAGCGCACGGACCGCGGAATTGGAGAAGCGGACCACCGAACTGGAGCGTGATACCACCATCATGGGCACTTCCCTCCGCAACATGACCCGCCAGTACGACAAGATCAACACGCTGAACAACGAGTTGCTCGAGAAGTACAACGCACTTCTCGCTGGTGCCAGTGGCGAGAACCGCAAGTTGCTCACCGACCTGGAAGCAGTGCGCCTGGACCTGATGAACAAGGAGGATTCGGTGAACGCACTGGCGCGCCGTGTGTCCGAAAAGCAGGCCGCGCTCGCCGAGCGCGAGGCCACACTGGCCGAATTGCAGGCGGAACTCGCCACGAAGGACGCAGCGATGAAAGCATTGAAGGACCGCGTCAGCGCCGCGCTCACCGGCTTCGAGGGCAAGGGCCTCACGGTGGAGCAGCGCAACGGGCGTATTTATGTGAGCATGGACAACAAGCTGCTGTTCCCCAGCGGCAGCGCTTCGGTGGACGCGAAAGGACGGGAGGCCATCACCAAACTCGCCGCGGCCATCCAGGATGAGAAGGACCTGAACATCATGGTGGAAGGCCATACCGACACGGATAAGATCCAACCGGGGTCCGCGTACAATGACAACTGGGACCTGAGCGTGATGCGGGCCACCAGTGTGGTGCGCATACTCCGGGAAGGCAGCCGGATCGATCCAGTGCGCATCACCGCAGCGGGTCGCGGGGAGCACATCCCGATTGATCCCGGTGACAAGGCCAAGAACCGGCGCATCGAGGTCATCCTCTCACCGGATCTGAAAGAACTCTACAAACTCGTTAAGGAGTGAAGTGAGAAGCCCGGACGGCAGGGTTCTTCCTTCACTTTACGGGCCTCTTCAGGAAAGCGACGGCGGAGGCAGCTTCCTGGCGAGCCATTCGCGCGCATCGGCCTCGCCAAGGAACACCGCCGTGGCGTGCTGGCGGGGGTGGTAGCGGAAGTAGATGTTCGCGAGGCGTTCGTTTAACTGGCTTTGGGCCGCAAACGCCAGCCGTTTGGCAAAACCGCAGCCTCCGTTCTCGGTGTGATGGTCCACCTGCAATACGTTCAATTCGAAATCCACATCGGCCGGCAGGATGGCCAGGATGTCCATTTCTTCATTGTTGCAAAGAAGCTGTTTCGCATGCACGATCTCACCTAGCCCCTCCACGTCCAACTTCACATCCGGCTTGAACCGCAACTCGATCATGTCTTTTGAGATGCGCTCCAATGTAGCCGACCGGGTCTCGATCAACTGGGGATGTCTTTCGTTCATGCCGCAAAGGTTATTGTTATGCGTGCATACATAACGCCTGTAGACCCCACCCTCAACGCTTTAGCATTCGTTAACGATCCCAAGGCTCGGGTGCCTGGAACGACGGGAGCTTTTTCGCGCGGATGTGTATGATCCGACGCGCTGATGGAACGTCCGGGGGTGTTGTGTGCCCTGCGTTCGCGTCCAACAGAGCCGCCTCATGTGTGCTGAAAGCTTCATGGTATCATCGTTGCGGCAGCACTTCGTGAAGCAGTGATCGCCGGAGGTGTTAACGATCGTTGTGAGAAGCGATCGACGATGCGCACGACCATCATCGGCTCATAGGAGTGATCGAACGGGTAGGGGACCGTGCTAGTAGAAAAGCGCCTAGGACCGCCGAACCGGACGATCTGGGGTGTGAGCGCGCCGATGTGCCGGACGAAGCCGGATAATCCTCCGTTGAAATGGCGTGGAGGCCGCGTCCAGAGCGGGTTTCACGGTGGACTGCACGGTATGAGCGGTCTACTTTTGGGGCCATGGAACCGCTCCCCTATCCAAGAGGCCCGCGAAGGCCGCACTGATGACCGGCGGTGGGACCGAACCGTTGCTCGGCCTCCCCCACCCCACTGGACCATCCTCTCCTGTTCCACTCTTGTGTTGATCTCTGTTTTATAAGCCGTTCATCCGGACCGCGCTCCTGTCCGCCCCCAAACTCACTGTCCAAGTATGCTCCGTCCAACGACCTTCCTACTCGGCCTGCTGATCACTGTGCAGGTCATCGCCCAGACCAGTTCACAGAGAGCCGCCGTAGCGTTAAGCGCCACCGTCCAGAAAAACCCGGCGCTCATCACCTTGTCCTGGACCGCGCTTCCAAGCACCACGTCCATCACCATCTATAGAAAGCTGAAGACAGCGACTTCCTGGGGCAGTGCGTTCGCCACGGTGGCCGCTTCTTCCATGCAGTACCAGGACAACACCGCACTGGTGGGCACAGCCTATGAGTACCGTGTGGTGCGCATCGCGGGCGGCACTACCGGCCAGGGCTATGTCTGCACTGGCATCGAGGTGCCGTTGAGCGATTACAAAGGCAAGATCATTCTGCTGGTCGACAACACGTTCACCAGTTCACTGGCGGCTGAACTCACGCAATTGCAGAACGATCTTCGTGCTGATGGTTGGGCGGTGTTGCGGAGCGATGTGAGCCGCACTGCGGCGGTTTCGAGTGTGCGCAGCACGGTGATCGCTCATTACAACAGTGATCCAAGCTATGTGAAAGCCGTGTTCATCATCGGTCATGTGCCGGTACCGTACTCGGGGAACGTGAACCCCGATGGGCACAGCGAACACCTCGGCGCATGGCCGTGCGACGGCTATTACGGAGAATTGAACGGCACATGGACCGACAATACCGTTTACAGCACGGGGGCACAGCGTGTGCAGAACCACAACGTACCGGGCGACGGCAAGTTCGATCAGAGCACCTTCCCATCGGAACTTGAGTTGCAGGTAGGACGTGTGGACATGTACGACATGCCGGCCTTCAGCCAGAACGAAACCGAATTACTGCGCGCATACCTGGTGAAGGCCCACAACTTCAAGATCAAGCAGTGGACCCCGACCGCTCGCGGCATCATCTTCGACAACCTCCAGTGGGTTTCGAATCCGCTCAGTTCCAGCGGCTGGAGGAACCTCACTCCCATGGTGGGTGCGGCCAACGTCACCGCACCGGACCCGTACGCGGGGAACTTCAGTGGGTACATCAACAACCAGAGCTACCTCTGGACCTACAACAGCGGCGGTGGCCTGCAAGCCTATGTTGGTAGCACGGTCACATTCAACGGGGCCGATCTTATCGGTACCACGCAGACCTACGCGGGCATGGCCGGTGGCGGTGTGTTCAACATGACCTTCGGCAGCTATTACGGTGATTGGGACAATAAGAACAATTTCCTGCGCGCACCGCTGGCCAGTGGCAATGGCCTCACGAATTGCTATGCGTCCATCCCCGCCTGGTACTTCCACCACATGGGGTTGGGTGATAACATCGGCTACAGCACGCTGATCACCATGAACAACAACAGCCTATACACCCCGCTCACGGACGGGTGGCAGAGCAGTGTGGGCAAAACGCACCTCGGGCTGATGGGTGATCCATCACTGCGCCAGAAGATGCTGGCCCCGCCCACGGACCTGGTCATCACCAATGCCTCGGGTACCGCTGCGTTCAGTTGGACCGCCGCGCCGGGATCGGTGGACGGTTACCACTTGTACCGCTTCGATGCCACCACGGGCGTGATCACCCGCCTCACAACGAACCCGGTAACGACGACCTCTTACAGCAGTGGCACAGTTCCGTTCGTAGGCGGTGTGCAGTACATGGTGCGCGCGACAAAGAACCAGGTGGATGCCAGCGGCAGCTACCTGAACTTATCGCTCGGCGCGATCGGCACGGCGTCCGGCGCGGCGCAAACGGATTGTCTCGGCGTAGTGGGTGGATCGGCACTGCCGGGCACCGCGTGCAACGACGGCAACGCCTGCACCACGAACGATCTGCGCAACGCGAGCTGCCAGTGTGCAGGAACGAGCATCACCCCGGCGGCGGCGATCACACCGGGTGGCAGCACAGGGTTCTGTACCGGCGGAAGCGTGGTGTTGAACGCGAGTACCGGCACGGGTTACACCTATGTATGGAAGCGGGATGGGACCACTATGAGCGGCGCCACGAGCAGCAGCTACAGCGCGACACAGGCGGGCAGCTACACGGTGGTGGTGACCAACAGCGGTTGTGCGTTGACATCCAGCGCGATCGCGGTGACGGTGAGCGCCGTTCCATCAGCGAGTATCGCTGCTGGAGGTACAACGACATTTTGCACCGGCGGAAGCGTGGTGCTGACCGCGAACACCGGCACGGGTTATACCTATGTATGGAAGCGCGGCGGCACGGCCATCAGCGGTGCCACCACCAGCAGCAGCTATAGCGCGACCATTGCGGGCAGCTACACCGTAGTGGTGAGCAGCGTTGGATGTTCGGCGACCTCTTCCGCGACCACCGTGACGGTGAACGCAGGCCCCACTGCGACACTGACCGCAGCAGGGTCCACGGGCTTCTGCACAGGTGGGAGCGTGGTGTTGAACGCCACCACGGGCACCGGTTACACGTACGTGTGGAAACGCAACAGCACGACGATCAGCGGCGCTACCAGTAGCAGTTACACCGCCACGCTCGCCGGGAGCTATACGGTCACCGTGAGCAGTGGAGGCTGTACGGCGACCTCTTCCGCACAGACGGTCACGGTATCCGCAGCACCCACGGCGACAATGAGCGCCGGTGGCACAACGACCTTCTGTTCGGGCGGAAGTGTGACACTGAGCGCCAACACGGGAACCGGCTACACTTATGTGTGGAAGAAGAACGGAACAACGATCAGTGGAGCCACCAGCAGCAACTACGCCTCCACGGAAGCCGGGAGCTATACGGTGGTCGTGTCGAACGGCGGCTGCTCCACGACCTCTTCTGCGATGACCGTAACGGTGAACGCAGGCCCAGCGGCGACGTGCTCCTCGAACGCGGCCAATGCCACCGTGAGCGTAATCGCCACCGGCGGGTTGGCCCCGTACACGTATAGCTGGACCACGGTGCCTGCTCATACCACCAGCACGGCCACCGTCACCGCTTCCGGGAGCTACACGGTAACCGTCACCGATGCGCGCGGTTGCAGATCCAATTGCACGGCGAGTATCACCCTGGCACCGCCGAGCGGTTGCACCGGCACACGCACGGAATCGCAGACCACTTGGGGCGCCACGGCTTCGGGCAGCAATCCTGCGGCGTACATGGTGAGCAATTTCGCGACGGCCTTTCCTGCACCCAACTACCTCATGATCGGTTGTGGCAGCCGCACATTGAAACTCACCAACGCCGCTTCGGTCACTGCCTTTCTTCCATCCACAGGTGCCACTGCCCGGTTGCCCTTGGGTGCCATGCAGAACCCCGGGACCACCTACGGGAACACGCTGGCCGGCCAGCTTGTGGCGTTGAAACTCTCCGTGCGCTTCGATGAACTCTCCGCTCCGTTCAGCTCGTCAGCTACGTTGCTCAAGAACATGATCATTGCGAGCGGTACGTTCAGCGGATGGACCGTACAGCAGCTTATTGAAGCGGCCGATTCGAAGATCGGCGGCTGTGGCGGCATGTACACCCGGGCCACCTTGAACACCGCGATCACAGCCGTGAACAACGGCTACCTCGGTGGCACGATGAACAGCGGCTACCTCGCTTGTCCGGGTTCTGTGGGAATGATGGTGCAGATCGCAACGGACGGGATCGCGGATCCCCTGGAGGACCTGATGGAGGTCTCCGTGTTCCCCAACCCGGTGAGCGGAACGGCGACGTTCATGATCACGGGTGCTTCGGAGATGGAGACCACAACGGTGGAGCTGTATTCGCTCAGCGGGTTGCTCATGGGGCAGGTTTTCAGTGGAATTATCCCTGACGGCATGGAGCAGCGCGTGCAGTGGGATGCGGGATCGATCGCCAAAGGCATGTACTTCTATCGTGTGGTGAGCGGCGAGCGCACGACCACCGGCAAGCTCCTGGTGGAGTAGCTCGAATCTGGTTGGAACCAGCCCAGGCCCGTGCTCCGGTGGAGCGCGGGCTTGTTGCGTTCTGTGGGAGCGTTCGGATCACCGGGCGATCAAACCACATCTATATTGACCGGTCCTAGCGCGAACCCACCCACCCATGAACCGGTATTCCTTCTTCTACTCGATCCTCTTCACGTCCGCGGCCTTCGCCCAAGGGCCAGCTGTCACCAGTTGGATCATCAACCCCGGTGGAGAGACCGGCTATGGTGGCAACCTCTCGAACGTGCAGTCGGTTTACTACACGGCGACAGATGTGTATGTGGCCTGCACGTGCATTCCAGGCTATGACATCGGGCCGTGGGCCGGGAACCCCAACACTCCCGCCAACCAGAACTTCGTGTTCAAGATGACACGCAGCCCGGTGGAGAACACAGGCACCTTGGTGGCCGCCGGGTTGGGCCACATCGGTGTGTGGCGCAACGGGGTGAGCATCTTCAATGCGAGGGATGGAATGAGCTACAACAACCAGGGGATATGGAACCGCGATGCGCTGGTGTTCGAGGGGGCGAGCTTCGACGTGTGCCTGGGCCATCCCGCTCCCAATGGCGAGTACCATCATCATGTAAGCCCGAACTGCCTTTACGACCACCTCGACGACGAGACGCACTCCGAATTGATCGGTTTCGCCTTCGACGGCTTTCCGACCTACGGCGCATACGGCTTCGTGAACGCGGACGGTTCCGGTGGCATCGCACGCATGCACAGCGGCTACCAGTTGCGCGCGATCACCGACCGCACCACGCTGCCGAACGGGACCATCCTCACGGCAGGCCAATACGGACCCGCGATCGGCGGGCAGTACCCCCTGGGCGCCTTCATCGAGGACTACGAATACGTAGCGGGCAGTGGCGACCTCGATATGCACAACGGACGCTTCTGTGCCACACCGGAATTCCCTGCGGGCATCTATGCCTACTTCGTCACCCTCAATGACCAAGGCGCTCCGGCGTACCCGTATACGATCGGCCCCACATACTACGGGACGGTACAGGCCGGCAACACCGGTCCGCAAAGCGGGCACAACACGGTACCGGGCGGTGCGGTGCTCTATGATCCATTGGCCACATCGCTAACAGATGCCATCCTTGCGACGGATGGGCTGCTGCTGTTCCCCGTGCCTGCGCATGCGATGTTGGGCATTCGCAGCGAGAACGTACCGATACTGAGCGCGGTGGTGTCGGACGGACTGGGTCGCACCATGATGAACGTCGTTGTCAATGCCGATCACGGTACGCTGGATCTTGGCGGGCTCGCACCCGGGACCTATCACGTGCGACTCACGCTCACCGATGGGAGCATCGTACAGCGCGGCTTTGTGAAGGACTGATCCGTCTTCAGCGGCCAGCGATCGCCGGCTTGTACACCAGCAGCCAGTTGCGCGCTTCCTGCTCCGAGGAGAACACCCGCGTGTTGAATACCTGTGGGAAGTAGGCGAAGTACAGACGCGAGACCATCTCGAACATGCTATCGTTCGCGACAACGGCCAGTGCGGTCAACGTCTCCTTCCCGCGCTCCGGAGCGAAATGGTCCGAGCTGGTGATCTGCACATCGAAGTCGATCTCCTGGGGGAATATGCTGAGCATTACGCACGGCTCTTCACCGGCGAGCGCGAATCGCGCCTTCCTGTTCTCCTCGAAGCCGGTCAGGTCGATGCGGATGTTTGGACGGAACCGCTGCTCGAGGTAGCCGGGTTCCACCATCGTCATGGTCGCCAGGCGGGTTTCGATCGTGCGGGGATAGGTCGCCATCGGCGCTGAAGTTACAGATGGTCAGTGGCGCCGAACCGGAGCGATCAGCGCGCACAACGCGCCTTGTTCCCCGGTCCTCAGGTAAGTTTGAACACGATCGGTAGTACGTAGCGCACCCTCACCGGCTTCCCGTTCATCAAGCCCGGCTTGAACGAAGGCAGGGTGCGCACCACCCGGAGCGCTTCCTGATCCAGCAGGTCGTTCGCACTGCGCTTCACGGTCACGTCGCCTACTTCTCCACTCTCCTGCACAATGAATTCCATGAAAACCTTGCCCTGTATGCCCGCCTCCAACGCCTCCTGCGGATAGCGCACATGGTCTGAGACGTATTTCATCAGCGCGGCTTCACCTCCGGGGAACTCCGGCGGTGTCTCGATGCTGGCCATATCGAATACGGACTCCCCTTCAACTGGAACAGGCGGTGCCACTTCAACTTCCGGGTCTTCGCGAACAGGCGGTGCAGCAGGGGGCATTTGTGCCGGTGCCATACCGGCGCAAAGCACCATGGAAAGAGTGAGGACCAGAAGCTTCATGAAAGCAAGTTAGCCATCCCGGGACTTCTCTAAAGGACGAACAACGCCGCGATAATGAAGATCACGATGATGATCAGGTACTGCCACACGTCCACGAAGTACCGCGAGTACCCCTTCCAGAATTCCTTCAGCTCTTTCATGGACGAAATGAAGGCGTGTGATCGCAGGCACCTTCCGAAGCGCAAGTATACATGGGGGTCGCTAGCTATCGCGTTCCAGTAGCCATCACCGCGCGTCACGCTCATCGTCGAAAACGCCGGTGTCAAAAGGCTGCCGGTGGTACATGAATAGAGCCTGCTCGCTGTGCGCATCTCCTCGCTATCGGTGACCACCGCCAGCGCGCGGATGTTCTCCTTGGGGCGCTGTTCGCGGAAGTGGTCCTCGTTCATCAGCGGAGGGCTTACCACCATGCTCGCCGGAAAGATGTTGAGCAGCGCGCAGTGGCCGTGCGCGGTGAACGCCGCGATAACGCCGAGGTTCTCCCACAACGCCTCGGGGGAGAACTGCGCATCGTCCCGGTAGCGCTGCTCGATCCAACCAGGGCGCACCAGGGTGATCTCCGCCGTGGACGTGCTTCGTGTGGTCGGTGTTTCCGGTGGGGTCATGTCGGGATGGTGTACGCCGCTCGTGGAGGTGGTAAAGGCGTGCTGTTGGCTGAATGCAAGGCACGGAGCGAAGATGGTGACCGGGTCATCAGTATCGACGAAAAGTTGACAAATGTCGACGAACAGCGGAATTTCGCCTTCCAAACCCAGATACTCATGCGTCTTTCTACCCTTCCCCTCGCGTTCTCGTTCGCCCTAGGTGTTCAGGCCCAGGTCGCCATCGACCAGAACGACATGCCCCATTCCGGGGATGAACTGGTCCGGACCCGTGCAGTCTCCAACCCGTTCTTGAACTATGGGGCGACCGGCGCTGCCCACGTCTGGGACTTCGACAACTTGGTGGCCCAAGAGCAGGATGTGAAGGCCTACCAGACCACCTGGTCCACCAACTTCATCTATGGCCTCACCTACGCCGACATCTTCTTCAACCCCAACCGGGCCAACCATGCGACGGCCGGCGTGGACATCGCCTTCAACGAAGTGCTGCCGATCGAGAACCCGTACACCTTCTTCTACCGCAGCAACTCGGTGTACAAGAAGGTGGGCTATGGTGCGGAGGTGAGCGGATTCCCGCTGCCCATTCCGTTGGAGGAGCATGATGTGATCTATCAGCTCCCGCTCAACTATGGCGACTCGGATACCTCGAATTCCGCTTACCAGATCGCCGTGCCCAGCGTGGCCTACTACGGCCATGCCCAGACCCGGACCAACCATGTGGATGGCTGGGGGGTGATCGCGACCCCGGCCGGTTCGTTCGACGTATTGCGCGTGAAGACGACGCTATCGGGCCGCGATTCGATCGCGTTGGAGAATAGCCCCGGCTTCGCCTTCGATCGTCCGCTGGTGACCGAGTACAAGTGGCTGGCCCACGGTATGCGCGTGCCGATCCTGCAGATCAACACCACGCGCATCTTCGGTTTCGAGCTCGTCACCGAAGTGTTCTTCTACGATGTGCCGAGGAGCCTTGCCGTGGACCAGTCGCTGGCGCTTGAGCTCTGTCCGGGTGTCGCCCTGGACGTACCCTACAGCGCCACGGGCGCTTTCAACGCCGGTGGATTCCTGGTGCAGGCCAACACCTTCCGCGCGCAGCTCTCCGATGCGAACGGCGATTTTTCCAACCCTGTACAGATCGGCACGGTAACGTCAACCACCTCGGGTACCATCACCGCGACGATCCCGGCGAACACGCCTCTTGGAACCGGTTATCGCATCCGCGTGATCGCCACCAATCCTGCCCTCGTCGGTCCGGACAACGGTGTCGACATCACCATCGGTGGGCCTCCCACGGCGACCGCTCTGGCCAACGGACCCACCGCGATCTGTGGTGGCGGATCCGTAACGCTTGAAGCGGCGGTGGCACCGGGATACAACTTCCAGTGGCACATGGACGGCGCACCCATCATTGGCGCCAACTCCGCTGTGCTGGAAACGGACCTGAGCGGCGCGTACACGGTGGAGGTGACGAGCGCGTGCGGTACATCCCTTTCCGCTGCGGTGGTCGTTGAAGTCCATGACCTGCCGGCGCACACACTTTACCAGAGCGCGTTCTCCGCTTGTGAGGGTGGCAGCATCACCATCACGGCCGCCGACCTCAGCGGGCAAACGGACCTCAGCTACCAATGGCTGCTCAACGACGAGCCGATCGCTGGCGAACAGGGCACCGAGATCATCGCGAACGTCGCAGGTGGATTCAGTGTGCTGGTCAACAACACCGTGACCGGATGCTCGTTCACCACCGATGCCACAGTGATCAGCTTTGAGCCGTTGCCCGTCGCGACCATCGTCGCCCAAGGTGCGACCACCTTCTGCGCGGGCGGATCGGTAACGCTCACTGCCATGGACACCCCGGGCATGAACTACCAATGGTTCCAGGACGGCACCTTGATCGCGGGCGCCTCTGGGTCCACGTTGATCGCCACTCAGAGCGGTGAGTTCACGGTCGTCCTCACCAGTGCTGCTGCATGTACTTCGCTGCCCGCTGCCGGTGTTTCCGTGTACGTGGCACCGCTGCCCGCTGCACCAATGATCACCGCTTCCGGCGAGGTCAGCGTATGTGCCGGTGGATCGGTGCAACTCGCTGTTGATGTTCCAGTGGACGGCACAGTGCAGTGGTTGAACGATGGTGTCGCCATCGCGGACGCGATCGATCCGGTCCTGGACGTAACGGCGACAGGTACCTATACCGCCGTGCTCACTTCAGGTGAAGGCTGCACGGTGGCTTCAGCCAACGACATGACCGTCACAGTGTTCGATACACCCGAAGTTCCAGAGATCGCGCAGGACGGTGGTCTTCTCTCCACTTCCGGAACGGGTACCTTCCAGTGGTTCCTGGACGGCGTGTTGATCGACGGCGCCACGGATGCCACACTGCCGACCATCGGCAATGGATCGTACACCGTGGTGATCACGAACATCGACGGTTGCTCCAGCACTTCGGAGCCTTACGTCTACCTCTCCACCGGCATCGACCAGCACACGACCAACACCTTCACCCTGTTCCCGAACCCGGCCAGTGCGCAGGTGACCTTGATCGCCGCCGAGGCGCTGGGCGATATCCAGTTGCTGGACAACACGGGTCGCTTGGTGCGCACTGAGCGTACGGCGCTTGCCCGCTACACGCTGTCGGTGCAAGACCTTGCACCTGGAGCCTACCTGGTGAGGACCATGAACACCACGCTCCGCTTGGTGGTCGAGTAGAAGTTCAGACATCGAAATGGCGCCGACCCATATCTGGGTTGGCGCCATTTCATTTTCGATCGTTTCGGAACAGGGGAATACCTCGCGGGCGTTGACACCCAACGTGAGTACGAATGTGCGCGAGGTACATTTGAGTGCCAACCATCCGCCCATGCGCCTCATCGCACTCCCCCTATTGAGCTCCTCGCTCCTGCTCGCAATAGCCACCGGACAGGCACGCGCACAGGATGCAACCGAGCAATTGCGCCCGCACATGGTGCATGTGTTGAACGCGGATGGCAACGATGAATACCGGGACGACCGTACGCCAACAGCCCTGGACACCACGGTATGCTTCATCTATGTCGGCCGCAAACAGAGCGGTCCGCTATGGTTGCGGTTGCAGGTGCGCTACTCGGCCTACAAGCGTGTAGATATGGAGAAGATCAACTTTCGCAAGGGGGACAAGCAGGTGACGATCAACGTTAGCCCGGATCTGCATCACTATGGTGACAACGGCATGACCTATTGGGAGTGGTACGATACCCCGCCGAGCGATATGGAGATGGGGGTGATCCGTGCGATCATCGCTGAACCCGGTGTGGAACTTACGTTGATCGGGAAGCAGACCATAACACGCGAGCTTTCGGAGGCCGAGCGAGAGGCGATGCACAACGTGCTGGAACAAGCCAGTATCCTGGGGAGGGGAACTGACTGAGGACCGGGTCCGGGACACCGACCGCCTTGCCTGTGTTCTTTATGATGCCTTGGGACGATCGGTGCTGGATCCAACCCCCGCACCCCTATCACTGATCCGTAATCCCACAAACGGCTGCATAACCGAGGCTTTGGAGTATAAGGCCTTGTCCCCAATGCAAGTGTCGTAGTGCGCGATGTGGTTGGGCGCGAAGTGCAACGGAGTTCGCAGCTACTACACAATTTTGGATGTGCGTGCGATCGGCGCTGGTGTGTACGAACTGGACCTGCTCTCTGGTGAGAAACGCATAGGCATGCAGCGGTTCTCGGTGCAACACTAGAGCCCGCGCGAACTCGCTTACTTCCGCTTGCTCAGGAACAGCACCTCCTTTTCTGACAAGTGCCGCCAGTTGCCGCGTGGCAGATCGCGCTTGGTGAGCCCGGCGAAGGCCACACGGTCCAGCTTCACCACGTCATAGCCGAGCGCCTCGAACATTCG
>Ga0105046_10002256_pt1 | contig 30390 bp, 21 predicted proteins | sample MAT03_FD_78385 | JGI IMG/M metagenome (GOLD analysis project Ga0105046, IMG submission 78385) | Freshwater microbial communities from Lake Fryxell liftoff mats and glacier meltwater in Antarctica - MAT-03 (megahit assembly) | ecosystem: Environmental > Aquatic > Freshwater > Ice > Liftoff...
TACGCGAATGGCCAACGTGAGCGCAAGACCCTTCGGGTGGCGCACTTCGAATCTGGGCTAATTTGTGCGTAAATGCGCCACCCGAAGGGTCTGAATTTCGTTGCCGCGTAAGTCCTATTCTGTTAAATTTTGTTCATTCTGTCCAAAATCCGTTCTGCATTAACAACAAATTTTTAACTGATGTTACGCAGTAGCCTGCAAAGGGTTTAGTAAGACTGCGTAACGTCAGTTTTTAACTACTGAGTCTCAATAGTTAAAAATTTCGCTTGCCGTCTGCCAAATCACCCAGCGATAAATCGCCGGGCTACAAAATGGCACCGGCTCAAGCCGGTTTTGCGCTCCCAAAGTCCGCTTTAGCGGGCGCGGGGGTGTAGCCCGGCGATGCCGATGCTGCATCGGACTATCGCTGGGCGCAGCAGTCGCAAAAAGAGCCAGATTTTTAACTGCTGAGACTTCTCGTTGCCCTAACTCCGCGGCTGAAACATCACCTGTAAGCCGTCTTTCGGCCGCATCGTAATCGCCACTTCCTTCACGATGTGTTGATCCGGCACCACCTGCACGTCATAGCGTTGCACCATCTGGGCCAGCAGCAATTGGCCTTCCATCAACGCAAAGTTGTTGCCGATGCACAAATGCGGCCCCGTCAAAAACGGGATGTAAACGTTACGGTTTAAGTTTGTCTTGTGCTCGGGCGCGAAACGCTCGGGCTGGAATGCCTCGGGATCAGCCCAGAAATCGGGGTGGCGATGAATGTTGTTGATGGCGATGTTGACGAACGCGCCCTTGGGTATGGCAAAGCCGCCCAATGTCGTCGCCTGCACCGCAACGCGGCCCGTAAACGGCACTGGTGGATACAGCCGCATGCTCTCTTCGAATACTTGCAGCGTGTAGGGCAGATGGGGCAGATCGGCCATGGTGGGTGTGCGACCCTGCAACACGGCATCGACCTCGGCCTGCAATGTGCGCAACACGGCTGGGTTTTGATTGAGCGCAAGCCATGTCCAGGTCAATGCCAGCGCCGTGGTCTCGTGGCCGGCCCCGTAAATCGAGGCCACTTCGTTGCGCACCTGCTCGTCGTTCATGCCCTCGCCGGTGTCCTGGTCGCGCGCGACCAGCAGCATGTCCAGCAGGTCGCCGTGCGCTTGGCCCTGTGAGGCACGCCGTTTTGCGATGATGCCATAGAGGAACTCATCCAGCGTGGCTTTGGCCGCGTCGAACTTGCGTTTGGCCGGCGTGGGCCAGTGGTCGGGCACACGAATGGGGCTCTGGATGTAGCGCATGATGTAGTGCAGACCCACATCAATGGTGGCGCCGATGCGATCCACCGATGGCAACACGTCCACGCTAAACATGGTGCGGTTGATGATGTCCAGCGTCACCAGCTTCGTTAATTAGGGAGATAGAACCGTTCTGACACCCACTTGCATCTTTTTCAATGCCCAGGGAGAGCGAGGAGTGCGGCTCGGTGTGGTGTCTGTCTCGCCGGATTGGCCTATAAATCAGGGCTCTAGCATTTCTCTCATCTTTCAAGGGTAGAATGCCGTTCTCGTATTTTGGAGTTTGTTTCAAGGCGAAGCATCCAGCTTTTACGCTGTGCGCTTCGCTTTTTGTTGTGTGGGCTATGGGAATTACTGAAAGAAAAGATATTCGCAACATCGCTATCATCGCGCACGTCGACCACGGCAAGACGACACTGGTCGACGGCATGTTGCGACAGGGCAAGGTGTTTCGCGACAACCAGCAGGTGGCCGAGCGCGTCATGGACAGCAATGAGCTGGAGCGCGAGCGCGGCATCACCATTCTGGCCAAGAACACGGCCATTAGCTTTAAGGACACCAAGATCAACATCGTGGACACCCCCGGCCACGCCGACTTCGGCGGCGAGGTGGAGCGCGTGTTGAACATGGTCGACGGCGTGCTGCTGCTGGTGGACGCCGTGGATGGCCCGATGCCGCAGACGCGCTTCGTGCTGCGCAAAGCCCTGGAAATGGGTCACAAGGCCATCGTGGTGGTGAACAAGGTGGACCGGCCGATGAGCCGGGCCAACTGGGTGGCCAACGCCACCTTCGATCTTTTCATCGAGCTGGGTGCCAGCGATGAGCAGGCCGAGTTTCCCATCGTCTACACCAACGCACTGACCGGCCAGGCCTCGCGCCTGCCCGATCAACTGTCGCCGGATTTGCAGCCGTTGTTCGACCTGATTCTGGAATATATTCCCGGCCCCAAGGTCGACCCGGAAGCGCCGGTGCAGATGTTGATCACGACCTTGGGCTACGACAACTACAAGGGCCGCCTTGCGATTGGCCGCTTGAACCGCGGGCATATGAGCAAGGGTCAGGACGTGGTGCGCATCGACACCGACGGCAAGCAATACAAGGGCAAAATTGCCAATGTGTTTACCTACCAGGGTCTGGATCGCATCGAAGTGCCAGTGGTTTCGGCCGGCGACATTGTGTCGGTCACGGGTCTGGCAGACATTTATATCGGCGAGACGATTGCCGATGCGCTCGACCCGCAGGCGCTGCCGCCGATTCGCGTGGAAGAGCCGACGGTGCGCATGACCTTCGGCGTCAACACATCGCCGTTCACCGGTCGCGAAGGCGAGTGGAGCACCAGCCGCAAACTGCGCGAGCGCCTGTTCAAGGAGCTTGAGTCCAACGTGTCGTTGCGGGTGGAAGATGGCAGCAGTGCCGATACCTTCATCGTCAGCGGCCGTGGCGAATTGCACCTGGTCATCTTGATCGAGACCATGCGCCGCGAAGGCTATGAGTTCCAGGTCGGCAAGCCCGAGGTGATTTACCGCACGGATGATCGTGGCAAGCAGTTGGAGCCATTCGAGGAACTATTCATCGAAGTGCCGGAAGAGTATCTGGGCGCATTGGTCGAGATGCTGGGCACGCGCCAGGGCCAGATGCAGGACATGCGGCACAACGACCACAGCATGGTGACCATGCACTACAAGATTCCGACGCGCGGGTTGCTCGGCTTTCGCAGCAATGCGCTGACGGCCACCCGCGGCACGGTCATCACCAATGCGTTGTTCGCGGGTTATGCGCCGATGGCTGGGCCGATTCGCCAGCGCGACCGTGGCTCGCTGATTGCGTGGGAAGATGGCGAGGCGACGACCTACGGTTTGCGCGGCGCATGGGAGCGCGGCGTGCTGTTCATCGAAGCCGGCATCCAGGTGTATGAGGGCATGGTCGTGGGCGAGCATCAGCGACCCGAAGATCTTGAGGTGAACGTGGCCAAGGCCAAGCACCTGACCAACTTCCGCATGCGCGCGGCCGACAACGATACCAGCCGCCTGACGGTGGCGCGGTCGCTTTCGCTGGATGATTGCATCGAATATATCAACGACGACGAACTCGTCGAAGTGACGCCGTTGAGCATTCGCATGCGCAAGAAGATGTTGCGCAAAGATGAGCGCGCTCGCTCGGCCAAAGCCATGGCCGACGCGCTGGCTTAGCGCGATGCGCTTTGAGCCGAGCGCGTAGAGCATAGCTCTCAACGCTGACTTTACGAAAAATGGCTCTCCCGAATTAAACGGGAATCGCAGCGCAGGGGCAAAGCAGCGGGCTCATCGCAGATCAAACCCATACATGAGCCCGCTGCTTTGCCCCTGCAAAAACCATGATTTCCCGCCAAAGTTGGGAGAGCCCGAAAAATGAAACGGGGGCATAGTCAATGACTGTGCCCCCGTTTGCATCCCCTCTCAGACAAAACGTCAGACTCTGACGTTTGACTTCATCTCTTTCGGCCTCAGCGTCTGCGTGCGACCGCCCACGCTAATAAGCCAATACTGAGCAACACGCCAGCGGCTAGGAACCCAACCAGGGCCAGCCGTACGGCCAGCCAGATTGGGCTGCTGGCTGGTGGTTGTTGGCCGGCCACGGGTGCCGGCTTGTTTGCGGTTGCCTGTGTGTTGTCGGTGCTGGGTTGCTGGTTGCTGGCGGCCAGTGGCTGGTTCTCGGCCGCTGGCTGTTGTGGCGCGGGTTGGGTTTGGGCTGTGGCGGGTTGCGATGCTGGCTCGGCTTGTGCTTGTGGCGCCGATGCTTGCGCGGCTGGCATGGCTTGTGGCTGGGTCTGTTGCCCCTCTGACTGCACATTTGCAACCGGTTGCGGCAGCGGTTGAGCCGATGCTTGCGTGAGCGCGGCTGGGTCGGCCTGCACGGCAACTTCGCGTTGCGGGTTGTTGATGGGTGGTGCGCTGAAGTTGTCTTGTGGCCCGGCATTGGGTGCGGCTATTGGCGCAATCACCACGGGCACGCCGCCCACATTGATGGCAACGTCTGCCGTCGCCCCATTGACCGCGACCCCTGGCGTGCTGGCCGGCGCATACGTCGTTGGCGCATACTCATTCAGCTTGCCATCGGTTTCCATTTCGACCAGCCAGTAGGTGTAGCGTTGCGACGGATCGGCTGTGCGGTCGACGAAGCGATAGGTGCTGGGGCCGCGGGCCGCGATCATCTCTGCTGTCACCAACGTGGCATTGGCGCGGCTGTTATCTGTGCTGCGATAGAGCGCGAAGCCGAAGCTGTTGATTTCGGTGCCGGTGGTCCAACTCACCTCTACAAAGTTGCCCGACTGCTGGGTGCTGAAGCCGCTGAGCGATACGGCGTTGACCGTGAAGCGATAGATGCCGGCATCCAGCGTGGGGTTGTATTCGCCGGGTTGCAACGTCACCGACATGGAGCAGGCCAGGTTTGGAATGCCGTGGCCGTCGTTGATGTTGGCGTTGCTATCCCGGTCACTGGTCATGTTCGTGCCAGACATCCAGTAGGTGAAGGTGTAAGCGACTGGTGACGCAAAGCACACGTAGTAGGCGCTGGAGATGAGTCCGGTGAAGCTGTAGCCGCCGGCCACTGTGGTGCGCGTGGTCGAGATGGGCAGATTGGCCGAGCCAAACAGGGTCACAGTCAGCCCCTGCACCGGCAACTCAGCCGGTTGCTGCAACCCATCCTTGTTGTCATCCACCCACACATAGTTGCCCAGGCCGGACAGGATTGTCGGTGTGACCAGACCGGCATCCAGGCTGGGGTTGATTTCGCCCGGCCGTAGCTCCACGACCATCGAGCAACCCGTGCTGCGATCGGCGTTGCTGTCCAAATCGCTGGTGATGACGCCGCCGACCATCCAGGTGGTGTAGGTGTAGCCGGATGGGGTTGAAAAGCACACGTAGTAGGTGCTGGGCACCAGTGCGGTGAAAATGTAGCCACCCGTGGGGCCGGTGGTGATGGTGGAGATGGCGACGCTGGCGCTGTTGTAGAGCGTGACGGTGATGCCGGGAACGGGCGGCTCGGTGCTGTCCTGACGGCCATCCTGGTTCAGGTCGAGCCAGACATAGTTGCCTATCGAAGCCGGTATCTGCACCACACCGGCATCGAGGGTGGGGTTGAACTCGCCGGGTTGCAGGGTGACGGGCGGCGAGCAGGCACGGCCTGGTACGCCGGTGTTGCTGATCGGGCCCGGCAGACCGGGGCCCGGCAGACCGGGGCCCGGCAGACCGGGGTTGGCGTTGCTATCCACATCGCTGAGCATGTTGGTACCCGACATCCACACGGTGAAGGTGTAGCCGGTGGGCGTGTCGAAGCACACGTAATAGCTGCCGGCGATGAGGCTGGTGAAAATGTAACCGCCGGCCACATCCGTCCGAGTCTGGGTAATCGGCAAATTAGCACTGCCATACAACGTGACGGTGACGCCGGGCGTGGGGGGCTCGGTGCCATCTTGGCGGCCATTGTGGTTCAGGTCGATCCACACATAGTTGCCCAGACCGGCGGGCAAGGTCGGTGTGACCAACCCTGCATCGAGGGTGGGATTGAACTCGCCGGGCTGCAATGTGACGACACTGGAGCAGGCGCGGCCAGCCATGCCGGTGTTGTCTATGGGGTTGGCATTGCTGTCCAGATCGCTGGTGATGACCGAGCCGACCAGCGGCGTGGTGAAGGTGTAGCCAAAAGGTGCATCGAAACACACGTAGTAGCTGCCGGGCAGCAGTGCGGTGAAGAGATAGCTGCCGGCGAGATTGGTCGTGGTCGTGGTGAGCACGACATTGGCCGTGTTCAATAGGGTTACGGTGATGCCGGGCATGGGCGGCTCGACCGCAGATGCGGCGCTGTCCTGGCGACCATCCTGGTTCACGTCGAGCCACACATAGTTGCCCACGGCAGCCCAGGTTTGCACGCCGAAATCCAGGGTTGGGTTCTGGGTGGTCGCGGTGGCTGTGATGACGATGGGTTCGGCGCCGGGTGTGAGCACCAGACAGTTGCTGCGCACGACGGAGATGCCGACGCCGGCCGTGATTGTGCCGTTGTCGTCGCTGTCGATGTTGGTGTCGGGTGTGCCAGATTCGCTGGGGCCGGTGCTGCTGGTGTAGCCGGGTGGCAGGGTGATCTCGGCGCAATAGGTGCCGGAGACGAGGTTGGTGAAGGTGTAGAAGCCGCTGGCGTTGGTCACGGTCGATGACAACACCGTATTGGCCGCATCCAACAAACGCACCGGCACATTGGGCAGACCGGGCTCGGTGCCATTCAGGTTGCCGCTATTGTCCTGATCCAGCCACACATAGTTGCCCAGCTCCAGCTTGTAAAAGCCGAAGTCCAGAGTCAGATTGCTGTTGGGATCGGCATCCCCATCGGTGATGGGTTCGCCACCGACAGTCAACGAAACCGGCCCGCTGGCAATGACACTGGGAGCGGCGCAGGTCAATCCACCCGCTCCCACCGGGTCGATGCCGTGATCGCGCAGATTGAGATCGCTGTTGCCGCCGACGCTGCCGGTGCTGTTCTGATAATGTTGCAGCACGCCACCGGCGCAGAAGTTCGAGGCCGGCAACACCACCAGATAGTTCGTGTTAATGGAGCTGGTGGGCGAGAGGTTGACGAAGTTGTAGAGGCCGTTGACTGTGACCGTGCTGCTGATGAGCGCGTCGGCAGCATCGTATTGGCCGTTGCCATTCGAGTCGATGTGCAGCTCAACGGCCGCGCCTGTGACGCCGGTTTCGCCAGCATCAAAAATGCCGTTGTTGTTGACGTCGTACCACACCTGGTTGCCGAGGCTGACCGCGTTGTTGAAGCCAAAATCGAACGAGTGATTGTTCTGGCGCGGAATGCCGGTTTGAAAGCTGACATAGGCGGTGCCGCCGACCAGAATGCCGTCGCTGTCGCGGATGTCGCCGTCGGGCGTGCTGTCGGCCTTGTTGGGCGAGGTGAGTTGATACAGCGCCAACTGCGGCTGCGCCATGCTGACGCTGACCGTGTAGGTGCGGTTGTAGGCAATGGGCAGGCTGTAGAGCGATGAGGCGTGAATGGCCGTGGCGCTGGTGGGGCTGAAGCGAGCCAGACTCGGCACCTCTATTTCTTTGGTGAGCGGGAAGGTCGGGGTGATGGCGTTCGAGAAATAGTAGTTGCCGTTGGCGTCGGTGGTGGCGATGCCAAGGGGACCGGTGTCATCGCTGAGGGTGAGCTCGATGCCGGCGATGGGCGGCTCATCAGCATCCTGAATGCCGTCGAAGTCCACATCCACCCACACCCGGTTGCCGATTTCGATGGGCGCGCCATCGCACAAAATCTCCAGATCGCCCAGGCCATTGGCTTTGGCAAACGAGCCAGGAACGAGATTGTTGTAAATCTCAAAGGCTCGATTTTGCAGGCCATCGTCGTGGCTCATCCAGAACAGGCCAGCCGAAAATGCCTTGATTGGATCGGCCGCGCCATTGGCAATTTCGGGGGCACCCGGCATCTGGGCCAGGCTGCCATAGGTCGATTCGTCGTGCGACAGGGGGCCGTTGGTATCACCCAGATAGAACTCGCCGCCCCCAGGACCTTGCGCCGTGCCCTGACCAAATGAAGGCCCGAAGCGTCCGGGTGGAACCGATGTGGCGTTGCTCTCAATCGTCCAGCCGCCAGCGCCGTTGGGACTGGCGCGCAAAACATCGCCAGCGGCCACGGCAATGACATCGGCCCCAAACGGCTTTTGCTCTTGCGGACCGGGATCGAGGTAGCCAATCTGGTCGCTGAAGCGGTCGCGCAGGCCCACAACCATATCGCCGTTGGTCAGAATTTCAATGTCGGCCAGCATGGGTTGGGGGTAGGCGGTGAAGGTGTCGGTGACGCCGCCGATGTTGGCCAGGGCATAGCCGGCGGGGAAGTTGTCATCGATCAACCCTTGAAAGCTGTCCTGCCACGGCCGCCAGTCTGCGACAGAGCCCTGCTTGCCCGCGCGGCAACTGGCCGCGTAGTCGGGGAAGATGTCGGCGCAGGCGCGCTTGTAATCCAGCGGGAATTCCAGCACAGGCGCGGCGCTCCAACTGCCGGTGGCCACATCAAAGGCATAGACATAGGCGCGCAGATCGACCGGCAGGCCGTTCACCTGGGTGATGCCGGCGAAATAGGTGATGCCGGCGGTGCTGGTGATTTGCTCGGACGTACACACGCCGCCCACATAGATTTTGCCGTTGTGCGGCTTGATGCCAAATGGCCGCCCTTCGCCGCTGATGCAGCCCGGCGATGGGATGGTATAGCTGGTGATCTGGCTGGCGGCCGGCGCGATGGCGGTGGTGCTGATAGGCAGCTTATACAGCCTCCGATCGCTCAGGTTCACCGCCCACAGCGTTCGATCATTTTCATCCACATCGATATCGCCCAACGACATTTTGCCGGGCAGGCTATACGCGAATTCGTCGAAGGACTTGTTACCATCGAACGGGTCGAAGTCCGAGAGCGGATGCGGATCAGCACCGGTGACATCCTGACCCAGCACCGCATCCAGGTCGATAAAAGGCAGGACGTTATTGGTGGCCAGATCGAGCTTGTAGATGGTGCCGGTGCCGTCGGAAATGGGATTGCCGGCGATGCCGGGGCCAAAGCTGGTGCCGCGTTTGAGATAGGCCGAGAGGAACAGGCTCCGGGTGCTCTTCTGGTAGGCCATGCCATACACGGCGCCGGTTTGGAAGGCCAGCGTGTGGGTGATGAGCTCGGGATCGGACACGCCCTGAGCGTTGTAGGGCAGGGTGTAGCAGGTGGGCTGATTGCGAAACGGGCCGTTCTGATTGTCGCTGAAGATAAAGCGGTTGACCGCGATTTTGGGATTGTTCTGGCAAAAATCCAGTGTGTTCAAAACACCAAAGTCGATGCTTACGAGGGGCGTGGCGGCGGTGGTGACAAAACGCACGCTGGAGCGGTTGTTGGGCCCATTGATACTGCTCTCGTAATTCAGCTCTTTGAAGCCGGTGAATTCGACGCGCACAGGGGTGCCAGCGGGCAGGCCGGTGGTCAGGGTGTAAAAGCCCCCGGCATCGGTGGTGGTGCTGATGACGAAGCCGGCGGCGCTATAGGCCGCCACTGGAATGCCGGCCACGCCAATATCGATGGCCGGAAAGTCCGGCGAGAAAACCAGGTTGCGATAGCCGTCATCGTTGAAGTCGTTATAGACCACGCCGGTGATATCGCCGGCAGCTGATAAGGCTGCAAGCGGAGCCATGACCAGGGGAGCCGCCCAAGCCGGAGTCGGTGGAACGGCTGTGAGGGTGGCGCTGGCGCCAATCGCCAGGACCTGGGCCAGAGCAAGACTCATTCGAAGTGAGCAGTTGGCGAGGCGAGTAACAAATGTGGAGAAAGTATGGCTGGCTCGTGTTGGCATGCAAAAAGTCCCCTTTTGATGTAATGAATAGTGGCCGGCATGGATTGCGTGATGTGTCTTGCCCGAATTGACCTTTGAATACAAGAATGACATGCAGACTTGTAGCATTAACGAATACAGCAGCAGTGTTGCAATGCAACCGAAAGATAGACGTTGCAGTGGGGTTTTCTCATACATATTTTGGTGTATCTGGCTACCAAAACATGCCGATTCATGCGGCCATTTGGGGTTGCAACAGAATATCGCCGAAGCCCACGTCACAATGACAGCCGATTGCCACCCGGCTGGCAGTCCGGCATAAGGCATGAACCGAGGCCGCTCGCACAATGAGGCCATGCTTGCCAAAATTAACTCCGGAGCCATGGTTGGGTTGGAAGGTGCCGTCATCGATGTTGAGGTGGATAGCGGCCGCGGCCTGGCCTCATTTACGCTGGTGGGGCTGCCCGACGCGGCCGTGAAAGAGAGCGGCGAACGCGTGCGCAGCGCCATTCGCAACAGCGGCCTGCACTTCCCCACCAATCGCGTGACGGTGAACCTGGCCCCGGCCGATGTGCGCAAAGTGGGGCCGGCCTACGACCTGCCGATTGCGCTGGGGCTGCTCGTGGCCTCTGAGCAGATCGACACCGGCGCGCTACAGGATGCGTTGGTGGTGGGCGAGCTGGCGCTGGACGGCCACGTGCGGCACGTGCGCGGCATTTTGCCCATGACGGCGTTTGCGCGCAGCCGTGGCTTCAAGCGCATTTTTGTGCCCGAAGTGGATGCGAATGAGGCGGCACTGGTGCCCGGCATCGAGGTGGTGGCGGTGCCGAATCTGGCTGATGTGGTGGCGGCGCTGAATGAGCTTGCGCCGCTGCGAGTGGTGCGGCCGGGTGGGGGATCGTCGACGACGACGTCGACCTCGACGTCGTCGTCGACGACAGTGTCACCCATCATTGACTTCCAGGAGATCAAGGGCCAGGAGACGGCCAAACGCGCGTTGGAGGTGGCTGCGGCCGGTGGACACAACCTGTTGATGACGGGATCGCCGGGAGCCGGCAAAACCATGCTGGCCCGCGCCCTGCCCGGCATCATGCCTGCGCTCACGTTGGAAGAGGCGCTGGATGTGACCCGGATTTACAGCGTGGCGGACTTGTTACCACCCGAGACGCCGCTGCTGCAACACCGGCCCTTTCGCGCGCCGCATCACACCGTCAGCCACGCTGGCATGGTCGGCGGCGGCAAAATTCCGCGCCCCGGTGAGGTGTCGTTGTCGCACCGCGGCGTGCTGTTCCTGGACGAGCTGCCCGAGTTCGACGGCCGCACGCTGGAGGTCTTGCGCCAGCCGATGGAGGACAAGTGGGTCACGATCTCGCGGGCCAGCGGCACGCTCACCTTCCCGGCCGCGTTCATGTTGGTGGCTGCCCAGAACCCATGCAAATGTGGCTGGTATGGCGATTCAATCAAGCCGTGCACCTGCTCGCCTTCGCAGGTGTCGCTGTATCAGAAGAAGATCAGTGGGCCGCTGCTGGACCGGATCGACATTCATCTGGAAGTGGCGCGGGTGAACTACGACAAGCTGAGCGATGTGAAGCTGGGCGAGACCTCGGAGGCGATTCGCCGGCGGGTGCAAACGGCGCGGGATCGGCAGGGCGCACGGTTTGCCGGCACATCGTTCACCTGCAATGCCAACATGGGCGCGGCCGAGGTGCGCGTGCACTGCGAGCTGGATGAGGCCGGCCGGGGCTTGCTGAAAGCGGCCATGCAGCAACTGAACCTGAGCGCGCGCGGCTATCACCGGGTGCTGAAGCTGGCGCGCACGCTGGCGGATCTGGCCGGGGCCGAGCGGATTGCCACGGCGCATCTGGCCGAGGCGTTGCAGTATCGATTGAGACGGGCGGAGGGGTAAGCCAAAACCATACACGCAAAATAAACGCTTGACGCTATCATTCAACTTGCTAATACAGGTCTGACTTCTCACCGAAGTCGGGCACTGAACCCATATCACTGCACAGACACAGGAGGCAGGTACGATGACCCGGCGAATCCTTTCCATTGATGGCGGCGGCATCCGAGGCATTATTCCGTTGTGTGCGTTGATCCAACTGGAGGCGCAAACCGGCAAGCCCGTTCGCGAGCACTTCGATTTTTTGGCCGGCACCTCCACCGGTGCCATCATCGCTGGGGCATTGGCGCAAGGGCTGTCGGCCGAGCGCTGTTTGCAGCTCTATCAAGAAGCTGGGCCGGCTGTGTTTCGCCGCGATTGGCTGTTGTGGATCAGTAGTTTGTTTTCATACAAATATCGCACTGCGCCGATGCGCGACCTGCTGCAAAGGTATCTGGGGGACGTGGTGCTGAATGAGTTGCCCGTTGACGTCATGCTCACCGCTACCCGCGTGCAGGACGGCAAAAACTGGTTCTTCGTCCGGGATTGCCTGGCCAATGCGCAAACCACCGGCCAGCTTAAATTGAACGACTGCATCACGGCCTCGGCGGCGGCCCCCACCTTTTTTGAGCCGTGGGATGTGCCAGGAATTGGCCCATGTGTGGATGGCGGCGTGGGGATCGCCGGCAACCCGGTCTATCAGGCCTGCGTCGAAGCGTTTTACTACACCACTGAGGCCTACGTGCCGGCTGAAACGATTGTGGTCTCCTTGGGAACCGGCGTATATCCAGCCCTACATCACCCAGCCAACCTGATCGACTGGGTGCAGTTCCTGATCGGCGAGTTACTCGATGCGCCGTCCGAACAGCAGACTGCGGTGGTGCTGCGCCATTTCACCGACACCCATACCTATCGCTGGAATCCACAATTGCCGCAGGAGATTGGGTTGGACGCCATTGAGCGCATCCCCGATCTCATCAAGATTGGCCAGAAGGCGGCACAGGCGGATCTGGATTGGGCCAAAATTCTGGCCGGTGCCGATACCGCCAACCGCGTGCTGCCCAAGACCATGGCCGTTGAGCGCAATCGGCCCTAGGCAAAGATCAATCAGGAGGCTAATGCAACGGCTTCACGGGCGCGTGTCAATTTCGTAATGTTGCAGCACGCACCCGGACTCAAACACGCGAACTGAGCTGGGTTTCAACTGCAATAGATCTTTGATCTCACCAAACAAGGCCATTCCCCGGCCTATTGCTTTGGGCTTGACCCATAGCAGGCACTCATCAACCAGTTTGTGTTCGATCAGGGTGGCGAGCAGGGTTGGCCCACAAATCAGCAAAAGATGGCCGGCTGCTTGCTGCTTCAGCTTGGACAGGGTCTCAAAGAGATTCTGTGTAATCAGCGTGTCGCGGCCTTCCACATGCGTTAACGTTCGCGACACGACGATGCGATTCATCTTCCTAAAAATCGTTGCGAACTCGGCGTCCACGGCACTCGTTGCTGCATCGGCCACATCCAGCGTATCCCAATACGACACGAAGCCTTCATACGTCTTGCGGCCGAAGATGATGCCGCTGGCCGCGCCGAATAACCCATTGGCAAACTGCATTTCCTCGACAGACGGTTCGTAGTCGTCGAACTCGCCGTTGGGGCCGGCGATGAATCCGTCCAGGGTGATGAACATGTACAGAATAATTTTGTTCATAGCGCGACACAATCTCGGTGGTTAAAAATCCTTGGCAACCGCCGCGGCTCAGACCCGGTAATATTTTGGACAGAATCAGCAGTTAAAAATTTCGGATTTTAGACAGAATTTACAGAATGAAACAAAATGAAGAAGGATAAGAGCCCTCTGCACTCTATTAAATTTTGTTCATTCTGTCCAAAATCCGTTCTGCTTCTACTACCCATTTTTAACTGCTGAATCTTATCAATCGGCAAGACTTGCTGCGTTCAAAACATTGCACTGGATCAAGACGATGTGCCAATCGTCACCCTTGGAATAGCGGCCATTTGCATGGATCATGGTGACATGGTTCAACCCAACCCACCCAGTCGTGCGTCACAGAATCGGCTTGCTTTGTTTCTCGGCACCAGCGCGCAAATGGTGGTCACGTTGTTTGTCATCCGCGTCATCATCGACACCGGCACCCGCATGGTCTACCCCTACAGCCCGCAGTTGGCCGAAGGCCTGAAGCTGGGCGTGCCGGCCTTCAGCTGGCTCATCTCGATCCGCTCGTGGGTGGGCCTGGCAGGGCCGTTGTTTGGCATCGCCGCCGACCGCTTTGGGCAGAAGCGGCTGATGCAGTTGGGCATGCTGGCGCAGGTGGTGGGGCTGATCAGTTTGTTGTTCCTCAGCGGCTGGGGCGCGCTGGTCTCGATGGTGTTACTCGGCGTGGCATCGTCGGCGCTGGTGCCGGCGCAGCAGGCCTTCATCAGCGATCAGGTGCCTTACGAGCGGCGCGGCCGGGCGATTGCCCTGGTGGATATGTCTTTTGCCACGGCCGGCGTGCTGGCCATGCCCATCTTTGGCCTGTTGCTGGAACGTTGGGGCTGGCGCATGCCCATCGGCGTGCTCACGGCCCTGAGTATGTTTGGCCTGTTCCTGCTGTGGCGGGTGCTGCCGGCCTCATCACATCCCGCGCGAGCCGTGGCGGACCGGTTGCGGCTGGCTCAGGTGCCGGCCATGCTGGCTCGCCGCAATATCATCGCCTCCATCCTTTCCACCGTGCTGCTGTTCTTCGCCTTTGGCTCCTTCGTCACCATCTGGAGCATCTGGCTGCACGATGCCTTCAAGCTCGATGCTGTGGCCATCGGCCTTGTGGCCACGTTGACAGGGTTGGCCGAGCTGGCCGGCGTGCTGCTCTCGGCGATGTTCATCGACCGGGTAGGCAAGCGCCGTGGCGTGCTCACGGCATTGGGGCTGGCCACGCTCATGTTTGGATTGTGGATGGCCGTTCAAGGCGACTTCGAGGCCAGCCGCGCCGTCATCGTCATTCTGGGCGCGCTGCTGGAGCTGAGCATCGTCTCGCTATTTCCATTGCTGGCCGAGCAACTGCCAGAATCGCGGGCCATGCTGTTCTCGCTGGCCGGGCTGGGAGCCTCGTGCGGCCTGGCGCTCGGCTCACCGGTGGCGGTGGCGCTATGGCAATGGAGTGGACTGACGGCCGTGGGTGTGACGTGCATTGTGGCGCTGCTGGCCGTGGTGGTGCTGGTGTCGCGATATTTGCACAGTGGGCCGCCGGGGCACTGACGACGCCATTGCCCGGCACATTCAAGCCCTTCGCAATGCCCGTGAGATCCGAGTCGGTATTGCGAAGGGCTTGGTGATGGGATGAAATCTAGCCGGCGCTGACGGTGGCATTCCAATCCGAATTCGCCACGCAGTCGTTGACTTTCTGAAGTGCATTCGCCACGGCCATTTCGCGCAGGGCCGGGGTGATGTCCATGGGCTGGGCGTTGATGAACTGGATATCGGTGATGCCGACAAAGCCAAAGATGGCCCGCAAATATGGCTCCTGAAAATCGAAGGCGTGCATGGGGCTGGCCTCTGAGTAGTCGCCACCGCGCGAGGTGATGCACACCATCTTCTTGCCGTGGGTCATGCCCACCGGCTGGCCGTGCTCGTTGTATTTGTAGAGATAGCCGGGTTGGATGATCGAATCGATGTAGTACTTCAGCACATAGGGGATGCCGAAGTTCCACATGGGGCTGGAGATGAGATAGATATCGGCCGCCAGGAAATGCTTGATCAGGTTTTCGATCTGCTGCCACGATTCCTTGTGGCGCTTGTCGATGGGCTGGCCCATGGTGAGGGTGTATTTGGACTCGATGTTGTCGCCGGCGACAGCGGGCAGGTCCTGGTTGAACAGCTCGATGACATCGACTTTGAGATCGCTGTGCTTGGCTTTCAGGCTGTCCAGGAAAGCATTGGACACTTGAGGGTATTGGAGTCGTTCTCGCGAGGCGTGGCAATCCCGTGCAGAAGCTTCATAGGGGGATTCCTTTCGATGAGTCAGATGAGCAAATATTTAGTTGTGGGATTACAACCGGTGACCAGTAGTCGGCCGAACGGCGAATTTACGCATCGCTTGGCTCATATTTAGCGTCCTAGTGTGTCCAGGACAATGTATCAGGAATTGAGAATGCCGCAAGCGAAGGCATGTACGACTTGAGTAATCGGTGGGATTTCACGCCTTAAAACTTTGTTTACAGACTACTCAGTAATCCCCTTCAAATCATGCCGCACCATCGGCCGCGCCGGCACATGCCGCGCCACCCCCTCGAATCCGGCTCGCGTAAACGTGGACACATAGCCCAGGCTGATTGCACTCGGCGACGCTTCTACATCCAAAGGGGAGAATGGTGAGTTTCATGTCACATCAATGGGTCAAAATCTGCCTGACCAGTGCGCGCACTATTTGGCACCGGAATCCTTAACCGCAACGGCTTTGAAAAAAGTGTAGCAGAACACGCCATCGGCCTCGGCTGTGCGATATAAATCGGCAACGGCCCTGTCAAAGTCGGCCTCGCGCATCAGCCCCGCCGCTAGCGCCGGCACGCGAATCCCCTCGATCATGGCCGTGAATGTCTTGCGGGTGAAGCCGTCGACCAGCGCCGGCTTGCTGGCATCGACATAGACCATGCGCGGCGAGACTCGCACGTCGTCAAAGCCGGCTTCGCGCAGCAACGGATACAGCGCCCGGCCAATCAGCGCATTGCCGCCGGCCCGGGCCTGCAATTCCACCTGGCACAACACGGCTTTGCGCGCCAGTTCGCTGTCGGGGTAAAAATAGGTGGAGCCGTGATCGCCTTCGATGACGGTGAGGGTGCCACCGGGCTTCAGGACGCGTTTCAGTGCGTTCAGCGCCGCCACCGGCTGAGCCAGATGCTCCAGCACGAAGCACACAAACAGGTGATCGAAGGACTCCGGTGGAAAGGGCAGATCGAAGATGTCGGCCTGTTGCAGCGTGACATTGATCAGACCAGCCGCTTGCACCGCTTGCCTGGCCTCGTTCACCGATGTTTCGGATACATCGATGGAGGTGATGTGAGCGTTGGGGCTCTGGGTGGCCAGGGTGACAGTTTGTGCGCCGACGCCGCAGCCTGCTTCTAGCACCGTGCTCCCTGCCGGGTAGGTCGCGTCCGAATGCAGCAATGCCACCAGCGTCGAGGCCTGGTCTTGCAGCCGCAGATTTTCTTTTGGGTCATAGCCGTGGATGTAGGTGCCGGTCATGCCGACACTGTAGCGCGACTCTGGTCAGCATCAAAATTTTGCCGCTGTGGATTTGCGTCGGACTTGCAAATGTCGCGATCCACCCTCAACTGTGCGCCGCGCTATTTCCCTTTTTAGACGGCCACTGCCATTACCATGGGCCTGGATGGAGAAGTCGAATTTGCGTGCGCTGACCGGCGACGCCCTCATTGCGTTGGGAATTAATCTGATCTTTGGGTTGCTGGCCTGGCGGGTCTATGCCTTGCTCGATCAGACTCAACTGACCGACCCCATGGTTTTGGGTTTCGCTGCATTGTGGGCGGTCATGCTGATCGTGAGCGTGATCCTGTACATTATCGGGCGGCGCTTTCGGCTCAATCTCTATGATCGCTCCACGCTCTATTTGTCGAGCAATGTGCTGGCCAGCGCGCTGCCGCTCCTGTTTTTTGCGGCTTTTGTCGCGTTGCAAACGCATCAGGCTGCAGCCGATTCAGGCACCCTCACCACCATCGTCCTGTTTGTCATCGGCTTCCTGGCCTGCTATGCCGCGCACATCGTCGTCACGGTTTTCTTTCGTGGCACGATCTATGTGTTGGTCAATTGGGTTGTGGTGCTGGGCAGCTATGTGGTGTTTGTGCTGTGGCCGGTCGCGGCGCAGATCCTGGTCGGTAGATTCATCGCACCCTAGCAATGGGTTGATTGCAGGCAGCATGCAATCGGCAGGTTGAACAGGTTCACGCGGTCACGGCACTCCGACGATGGACACGGTGCGATAAAACTATAAGTCGTCTTGATGGAGGCTTGAGACGGCATCGAGCCGCAATTCAGCCTGCCTTGTGACTCGGGTTCTATCGTGATCTCAGCAACGAATCACACATCAAGACGTTCGACAGATCAGAAGGTGTCAACGAGAAACCCAGCATGTTTACATTGGGTTGAGATTGCCTCTTGACTCTCGAGCCGCTCGAAGGTGCATGCTGTTCGACATGAACAGCTTAAATCTCAACTCGAATCTTCAATCAAAATCCGGCCTTGTTCGCAGGCGGCTCATCACTGTGTTGCTGGCGCTGCTGGCCTTGCCGCTGGTTGCGTTTGCACTGGTCTCGCCCGTTCGCCGCGTTGTGCTCAACCCGCTCATTCTGAATTACACGACACCCCAACAAAATGTCACAACCGTAGCCGTACGCGCCGATGCGCTGCAAAATCATGTGTTCGACCCCGCCGTGATCGAGATTAAGGCCGGCACCACCATCACGTGGAGTTTTCAGGACATGGGTGAGGCCGGCGCGCACAATGTGGTCAGCATCAACATCGCCCGTCAAAGCTTTGCTTCGCCCGTCCTGACCACCGGCCTGTATACCCACACCTTCACCCAGCCCGACACCTATCTGTATGACTGCACCCTGCACAGCAACATGCGCGGCAAGGTGATCGTGACGCCCTAAGTTATTCCTCAAAAGTAATAGTCACATTTCAGAACTTCAATTCCTTAAGTGAAGGCACCGTCCAAGGGAAGTCATCGAGTAACCCCGTCATTCCCGCGGAGGCGGGAATCCAGGCGTAACCCCGACGCGACTGTAACTGAGAGGTCTGGATTCCCGCCTCCGCGGGAATGACGGCTTAAGCTATTTGCTTTGACCTACTTCGGGTTGGCATTGTTTTGAAATGTGGCATTTACTTCTGAGCACTAACTTAGTTCAGAACCTCAAATGCTTCTTAGCTTTGGCGCGTTTGAAACTAAAATTCATGATTGCGTGTGTCTGCAAAAAGGCACGCATGCGCCACGCTCATGAATACCGTTCTTCCCATTTCCACCGAGACCGCCCGGCGCTTTATCCTGGGCAGGCAGGGCTTGTGGCCGGGCCGGCGCTGGCGCGGCATCCACGGCACCGAGGCCGCCATGCGTGCGATGGAGCACCTGCAGCTCGATCCACTGCAAATTGTGGCGCGCAGCCAGGACCTGAAACTGCACAGCCGCGTGCTCGACTACACACCCGGCTTGTGGGAAGACGTGGCCTATGGGCAGCGAAAGTTTTTCGATTGGGGCGGCTGGCTGGCGGTGCGGCCGATGGAGGAACTGCCGCACTGGCGGGTGATGATGCGGCGCGACCGCGAGAATGCCCACTGGATGGAGCAGGCCCGCGAGCATGCCGACGCCATTGTCGAGATGCGCCAGATTCTGCGCGAGCGCGAGACGGTGAGCAACCGCGATTTTGAGATGAAAAGCCGTGTGCGAGTGGATAACTATCGCGGCCGCAAAGACAGCGCCATCGCGCTCTATTATTTGTGGCGCGTCGGCGAAGTCATGGTGCATCACCGCGAGCGATTCGAGCGCGTGTATGGGCTGACTGAAAACATCGCGCCGGCGCACCTGTTAACCGAGAGCAGTGAGGTCGAGGCCGAGCGCTACTTCATCAAAAAAGAGATTTCGTTTTTTGGCCTGGGCAAGTCGCAATCGTGGGGGAACCTGCTCCAGCGCAAGGTGAGCCTGGCCGAGACAAAAGCGTTTTACGAGACGATGCTGGCTGAGGGTGAATTGATCACGGTGCAAGTGGAGGGATGGAAGGGGCCGCGCTATGCATTGGCCAGCGATGCCCCGCTGCTCGCAGACTTGAATGCCGGCCGCATCCCCACAGCGTGGGCGCCGCTGGAGACGATCAACGAGCAGGAGGTGTTGTTTCTGGCCCCGTTGGATGTGGTGAGCGCGCGCGGCCGGGCCAAAGAAGTGTTCGGCTTCGACTATATCTGGGAGGTCTACAAGCCGCTGGAGCTGCGCAAATGGGGCTACTACACGCTGCCGATTCTGTGGCGCGACCAGTTGGTGGCACGGGTCGATCTCAAGCTCGACCGCGTGACGAACACGCTGGTGTTATGCGGCTTCTGGCTGGAGGAGGCCAAAACTGGCAAGGACGCGGCTTTTGCCGAAGCCCTGGCCAACGGCGTCGCACGCTTCATCACCTTCGTCGGTGCCGCCAAACTCGATGCCAGTTGCATCAAACCCGTGACATTGCGCAAACGCGTGCAGGCCGTGACGCGATCACGTTAACGCCGCTTGCACCAGCACGATTCGTTCGTGCAGGCTGTGTGCAGTGTCGGCCACCATATTGATGTGGCCAAGTTTGCGTCCGGGGCGCGCTGCTTTGCCGTAGAGGTGCAGATGCGCGTCCGGAATTTTGAGAATGGCGCTGGGGGCCGGGGTGGTGCCGATGAGGTTGACCATGGCGGCGTGACCGCGGTCACCGCCGCGCACATCCGTTGCACCCAGCGGCAGCCCGGTGATGGCGCGCAGGTGGTTCTCGAACTGGCTGGTGGCGGCGCCGTCCTGGGTCCAGTGGCCGCTGTTGTGAACGCGCGGCGCCATCTCGTTGGCGATGAGTTGGGCATGGCCATCGCCGTCGATGCGCTCAAAGAATTCGATGGCCAGCACGCCCACATAGTTCAGTGCGTTCAGCACCCGCGCGGCATAGGTCTGGGCCAGCGCTTCGGGCGCGCGGGCGGCTGGCACGATCGAGAGCCGCAAAATGCCCTCGCGGTGGGTGTTCTCGGTCAGCGGGTAAAACGCCAGCTCGCCGGTGGTGCCGCGCACGGCCAGAATCGACAGCTCGCGCGCAAACGGCACCCACGCCTCGACGATGTAGCCGGTTGCGGCCGGCTGCTGGCGCAGTTCATCGCCTGCCGCCGCCACATCGGCCACAGATCGCAGCACCCATTGGCCCTTGCCGTCGTAGCCCAGCCGGCGCGTTTTGAGCACACAGGGCAGGCCGCCAATCTGCTCGATTGCTGCGGCTAAATCACCTGCATGGTTGACCTGGGCAAAGGCCGGGGTGGGAATGTCGTGTTGCCGGAAGAACGACTTCTCGTGCCAGCGGTCTTGCGAGACTTCGAGCGCCTGTGGGGGCGGATAGACCGGCACGCGTTGGGCCAGTTGCCGGGCCGTGTGCACCGGCACATTCTCGAACTCGTAGGTAATGACATCGGCATCGCGTGCCAATTCAGCCAACCCGGCTGCGTCATCGTAGGGAGCCAAAATTTGCGGTGCCACCTGACCCATGGGTGAGTTTGCCGCGGGCTCGATGCAGCGAAAGGTGAAGCCGAGGGGATAGCCGGCCAGCGCCAACATTCGCCCCAGTTGTCCGCCGCCGATGATGCCAATGTGCATGAGGGAAGTCATGAGTAGTCAGATATCAGTAGTCAGATATCAGATATCAGAAGTCAGAGGGTGGTGGCGAGGACGGTTTGGGTTTGTGCGTCGCGATGTTGGCGCAGAGCCTCGCGGACGGCGGGATATTTGTTAGCCAATATGGCGGCGGCTAACAGGGCGGCATTAATAGCACCGGCGCGGCCGATGGCCAGCGTGCCGACAGGGATGCCAGCCGGCATTTGCACAATAGACAGCAGCGAATCCATGCCCTTGAGCGCGTGCGATTCCACCGGCACACCCAGCACCGGCAACAGCGTTTTGGCCGCGGCCATTCCCGGCAAGTGGGCGGCACCCCCTGCGCCGGCGATGATGACCTCCAGGCCGCGCGCTTCGGCGGTGCTGGCGTACTCGAACAGCAAGTCCGGTGTGCGGTGGGCCGAGACGATGCGCACCTCATGGGCAATGCCAAGCTGGGTCAGGATCGCGTCGGCGTGTTGCATCGTCTCCCAATCCGACTTGGAACCCATGATGATGCCGACTAGAAGTGGGTCGCTGGCTGAAGGCGGGTTGCTCACTGTGGCGTCACTCAATTTTTGCCGAGATGCTCTCATGGGAATGGAGGCTTCAGCCGACTCCGACCCGCAGACGGGGGCGCAGAGTCGGCTGAAGCCTCCATTCCAAAGATATGTGACCTGTATTGGCCGATTCAATTACTTGATTTCGACGACGTTGCCGCCCTGTTTGGCGCTGGCTTTCATGGCGTCCCAGAGCTGGATCATGCGCAGGCCATTCTCGGCTGGCGAGGGATTCTCGACTTCGCCGTTGCGCACGCGCACGAAGGTTTGCCACACGCCCAGAAATGGCGGCAGCTCCACATCTGTGGGTGCCTTTTCGCCCTTCATCTGCACCTGGAGGGTCTCGCCCCACACGCCGGTCACGACCATGCCGTTCTCGCAGTAAATCTTGATGTCGCTGGCGGTGATGGGTGACGCGCCGCAACCGTTGATGCTGACCATCGCGCCGGACTGGGTCTTGGCGATGGCGACGGTGAGGATGTCGACCAGGGTGCTGCGGTTGTCGATGAACGCGGACACTTCCTTGAACGGCTCGCCCACCAGATCGGCCACCGTGTTGAGCAAGTGCGCGCCGGTGTCGAACATGTAGCCGCCGCCGCTGATCTCGGGGATTTGCCGCCACAAGCCCTTGGTGGCCTCTTCCCAGGTCTGCCACACGCTGGCCTGCACGGTCAGGATTTTGCCCATGGTGCCGTCGTGAAGCATCTTGTAGGCCGTGCGGATGCTCGGCGACATGCTGCCGTTGAAGGCCACGGCCAACAGGCGGCCGCTTTTGTCACGAATCTTGATCAGCGCTTCGGCTTCGGCCGTGTTCATTACCATCGGCTTCTCGACCAGCACATCCTTGCCGGCTTCGAGCAGGGCCTTGGCCTGCGGAAAGTGCTGATTGTGCGGCGTCACAATGAAGGCGGCGTCGACCTGATCGCCATACTTCTTCATAAACGTGTCGAAGTCGCCTTCGCACGGCGGCACAGCCTGGCCGGCCTTCTCGAACATTTCGGCGGCCTTCTCATAGTTGTCGCCGTTGGGTTCACAGATGGCCGTGATCTGCGTCGTATCCGTTTGCTTGAGGATGTTGGCGATGTGGTGACGGGCCATCCCACCCGCGCCGATGAGGCCAAGACGAACGATGCTCATGATCTTCTGATGTGCTCCTATTGATCTAACGTGTCTAATTTTCTTTTTTTTACCAGACGTAAAAACAAAAGATTGTTGAATTCGGAGTGAATTGAGACGAGATGCGCTTGAAACCCCACATTAAGCATAAGTACGTGCGGGTTTGCAGTCGCATCTAGGCGAATGCATCTGAGCGAATTCTCGCGAGAGTGTAGCATTGCGGCTGATGCTGGACAAACCCATCAAGAACATCTTCACGAGATTGGGCGTATTTGTTAAAGCAACAACCCGAGCCTTCATAACCACCTGGGAAATAACCTCGCACACAGCAAAAACTCATAACCTGCGGCTGGCAGACAGCATGTTATATTTGCGCCGTTGCATGGCTTGCGCTCAACTCAAGTATTTGAAATCACAATTTTGCGAGCCCTTTTGCAAGTCTGTTGATAGCCCGGCTACATTGTGCGCAACGCTATTGCTTGTCACTCCATGTCAGAGAAAAGACAAGTCCCAGGAGGTGATTCCTAAGCAATAGACCGCCCTATTTGCTTGATCTCTTTTCAATGGCTTTCTCCCTTTTTCCATGAGTTTTGTTGTGTATCTGTCGTGTTAATTTGTATTCCAAAAGAGGAGCGTTCTACAAACCATGTCTATTTATAAACGACGATTATTTCTGATGAGCGCGGTGGCGTTCTCGATGATCCTGGCTGCCTGCGCGGCCCCTGCCGCGGCCCCTGCTGCCCCGGCCGCAACCACTGCCCCAGTTGCCGCTGCCACTGAGGCCCCCGCTGGAGCAACCGAAGCACCCGCTGCTGCCACTGAAGCCCCGACTGCCGAAGCTGCCGCTGGTGGCGAAATCGTCAGCTGGTATCAGTACGACGAAAAGAACGAGGACCCCAAGAACGACGAAGCCGTCGGCAACGCCTATTTGCGCAGTGCCATTCCCAAGTTCAATGAGCAGTTCAAGGGTCAACTAACCTGGGTGAATCAGCCCCAGCAGTGGCAGCAAATGACCACGGCTCTGGTTGCGGCCGTTCAGGCCGGTGGCGATGTGCCCGACATCATGCAGACGGGCGCAGACGCCCTGCCCATTTATCTGAAGAACGGCACCGTCGAGGATCTCACCGACTGGATCAAGGCCCAGCCGTGGTTTGCCGATCTGGACGAAGCAGCCGTAAAAGCCTGCACCGGCCCGGATGGCAAGATCTATTGCGTGCCGGTCGCAGAAACCCCGGCGCTGGTGTTCTACTGGAAGGATTACTTCCCGAATGGCTATCCCAAGACGGCCGATGAGTTCATGAAGCGCGCCGAGGAGTTGAAGAAGGACAACGTCTACGCCATCACCTACTTCGGCTCGGCCGCATTCGACGGCGGCGCGACAGGCCGCTACTTCTGGAGCGTCATCAGCTCATTCGGCGGCTCGTATGATGACGGCCAGGGCAACCTGAAGCTGAACACACCCGAGAACGTCAAGGCCGTGGAGTTCATGCGCGAGGTGGTGGCCAAGGGCTATTCATCCGACAGCGTGTTCCTGGGCGACTTCAAGGAAGAGGAGGACCTGAAAGGCCTCGATCCCGCCAAGCCGCGCGCGGCCTCGTTCCCGACCGGCATCTTCGGCTACCGCTACATTCAGCCGGTGAAATCTCCCAAAGGCACGCAGTACGGCACCGACTTCGATCCGACCGGCGGCCCCATGCTGGAGGCGATTGCAGCCGGCGACATGGCCATTGCGCCGATGTTCACCGGTGGCGATGCCAAGACACCATCGTGCAACCTCGGCGTCAGCGCCTTCGTTATTCCCAAGGGTTCGAAGAATCCTGATGGGGCCAAGACCTACATCAACTGGATCTTCGATCCGGCCAACGGCGTCGAGTGGGTGCAGAAGCCGGGCGGCGGCTTCCCAACCAGCAAGAAATTCCTGGCCGATCCCGCCTTTGACACGCCGTTCTACAAGCAGGCATCTGCGGCCACCGATGGCATTTGCAAGCTGTGGAGTGGTTCGCTGACTCGCGGTGGCGAGGCCGGCAAGATCATCGCGACCACGTTCTTTGATCTGATCAAGACCAACCCCACAGCCGACATCGCCACGGCGCTGGGCAAGGCCGATGAAGAGTACAACCGCAATAACTAAGCCAAGCACTTAACCATAAGCGCTTCCCTTTGCAAGACAAAGTGAATTAAAGCATCGCGGATAACTTGTCAGAGGATGAGTTATCCGCGTTGCGCTATCTGCCGTTTGTCCCGGTGATTTATTCGCGTCATCGTTTGATTTTTAGCTCCCCAAACTCATGCCCTACGTCAATTCTCGCAAGGGCGGATTTCTGGCGCGCAGCCTCCCTTTCTGGTTGCTGGCACCGGCTCTGCTGTTTATAGTCTTTGTGCAGTTGTATCCCGGTCTCTACACGTTCTATCTGAGCCTGAACAACATTGATGCCGGCACGCGGAAATATGTCGGGCTGCAAAATTTTGGCCGTGTGTTCGGCGGCGCGGCCTTTCGAGAAAGCCTCGTTCACACCGCCGTCTTTCTGATTGGCTTTGTAACACTGACCCTGCTGGCCGGCTTCATCGTTGCCCTGGTGCTCAACCGCAAGATGAAGTTGTCCCAGCTCTATATCACCCTGATCTTCATCCCGTGGGTGTTGTCCGATGTCGTCGTCGGCTATGTCTGGAAACTCTATGTCGATCCCGGCGCGGGTCTGCTGTCCCAGTTCTTCAGCTCGCCTCTATTTGGTCTGGGCGGCTCGCCGTTGCTGATCGCCTCGCCGCCACCCCAGATTTCGCCGGATATTCCATTCCCACCAGCACCGGCCATGCTGTATTTGATCTGTGCTGCGGCGTGGAAGGCATTGCCATTCACCACACTATTGCTTCTGGCCGCGTTGCAAACGGTGCCGCAGGAAATTGTTGAAAGCTCTCGCATCGATGGCGCGACGTCCATGAACTCATTCAGGTTCATCATCCTGCCCCTGATATTGCCCACGATTCTGGTGGCGCTGTTCAATCTCACCCTCAGCGGCATGAACGGCATCGGCATGGTCTTTAGTCTCACCGGCGGAGGACCGGGTAGTGCCACCGAAGTGTTGAGCTATCTGCTCTACATAATTGGTTTCAGCCGGCTCGATTTTGGGCAGGCTGCGGCGCTCTCCACATTTATCTTCGCCATCAACCTGATTTTGATCGCGGTCTCGCTGCGGGCCTCGCGCTCGCGGGCCGATCTGGTGTAAACCATGGCAACTCCCACTCTCGCCACCCGCACCCCGGCCCAATCGCAGCGCAAATATGCCGCGCAGAAGTCGGCTACCAATATTGCCGCCAACATCGCCGCCATCATCGTGTGCTTCATCATGGTGTTCCCCGTGTTCAGCACACTGGTCTTGTCGTTCAAACAGCAGGTCGATGTGGTGCGCACACCGCCCCAGTTGTTTCCGTGCGATACGCCGACCGAGGCGTTCAACCTCTCAGCCTGCCGCTTTTTCACCGAGGGCTATCAGCGCATCCTCGACCTTGCGCCGAAGCCGGGCACCCTGTTTGGCGTGGAATTGCGTGGCCGTATCATCAACACCTATCTGCCCAATACGATTTTTTATGCGACGTTTGGCGCACTGTTTGTGACAGTGCTGGCCGGTGCCGCCAGCTATGCCTTCTCGCGCTATGAATTCCGCGGCAAGCGGCTGTTGCTCATCGGCATCCTGGCCATCACCGGCATACCCCTGCTCACCAATCTGCTGGCCTTATATCAGATCGTGGTGGATTTTCGCAAAGCCACACTGCCGCTGTTCAACCAACTGGTCACTGGCGGCCAGATTTCCAAGGACACCGCCGGCACGTTGCGAGACTGGCAGGACCGCATTGTGCTGATCTTTATCTATATTGGCTTCTTTCTGCCGCTGAGCATCTGGATCGTGAAGGGCTTCTTCGACGCCATTCCCCGCGAGTTGGAGGAGGCCGCCTTCATCGACGGCGCCACCCCCTTTCAGGCGCTCACCCAGGTCATCACGCCCTTAGCCGCGCCGGGGCTGGTCGCGGCGTTCCTGCTCACCTTCGTCAGCATCTGGAACGAATTCATTACGAATTATTTAATCGTCGGCACTTCCAAACAAGCGCTGCGCAGTGTCATCGTGGGTGTGTTCGACCTGACCGGCAGCAACCTGATCAACTATCAGGTGCTGGCCGCGGCGTGTGTGCTGGTGATGTTGCCGGTGGTGCTGGTGTTCCTGTTCGCGCGGCGCACGTTCTTCCAGGCCATGGTCGAGGGTGCCGTTAAGGGTTAAAAGATTTTAGGTAATTACTCAGCCGATTGAGTCACAGGGTCGGATTCGTCGACGACTACGTCGAGGTCGACGTCGACGAATCCGAGAGCCATCCTGCACATCCTGTCCAAAATCCTACTCCCCTTCCCGCACCCGCCGCATCACATTCCACCAGAACGCGGCGGTGTCATCCACATCTTTCTGGGTCTTCTCATCAATTGGCTGCCGAAACGGCATCGCATCCACCCGCTCGGTAAATTCGGCCACCAGATCATCCACATTCACCGTCAGCAACTTGCGGTCTTGCACCACTAGTTCGCCGTTCACGATGACGTGTTTTACGCTGTTGCCGGTTTCGCAGTGCACCAACATGCCAAACGCGTCATTCATCGGTGCCAGCACCGGGCTGCGGGTGTCGAGTAGGGTAATGTCGGCCAGTTGGCCCACCGCCAGTTGCCCCAACTCATCGCGCATCAGCAGCGCCGCTGCACCGCCGCGCGTGCTCAGCTCAAATGCCTCCTGTGCCGTGATCCATGTGGCCGGGTCAATGTCGTTCAGGTTGTGCACCAGCGCGGCCAGCTTGATGGCGTCCCACACATTCTGGTTATCGCTGCTGCACGCGCCGTCCACGCCCAGCGCCACCGGAATATTGCGCTTCAACATCTCGCGCAACGGCATCAACCCGCTGCCCAGCTTGAGATTGGCGGCCGGGTTGTGCACCGGAATCGCGCCCTTCTCGGCCAGCCGATCCAGATCTTCGGGGTCGCGAATCCACACGCTGTGCGGCAACGACAAATCCGGCGCGAGCAAACCCTCGTCGTATAGCCAATGCATGACCGTTTTGTCGTGGGCCCAGCGAATGCAATACTCCTGCACTCGCGTTTCGACGCAGTGCATGTGCACGCCAGCCCCATATTTGCGGGCTAATTCAAACGAGCGCTGCAGGCAATCCTCGGTCACCAATTGGCCTGCCGCCGGCCCCAGAAAGGTTTGAAGACGGCCGTTCTCGCTCAGATGCCACGTTCGCATCCAGTCGTCAAACAGCTCCAGGTTGTCGCGCAGCACACCTTTGCGGAAGTCATCCCGATCCAGCCGATAGCCGCCGTGGGCCATGCCATACACGCTGTTGCGCAGGTCGTAGCCCAGTGCGTCGGCCGTGTCGAGCACATAGTCGTGGTCGTCATACATCGGCGCAATGGCCGCGCGAATGCCCACATCTTTGTTGGCCTGCATACTGGCGTCGAGTGCATCACGGTTCCACGGGCCGGCGTGCCACAGGTGATCGAGCGAGGCCGTGCAGCCGCTCGACAACATTTCGATGCCGCTCATGGCCGCGCACAGATAGTGATCGCGCGAGGTGTGTTCGCCGCTGAGGCCATACAGCCATACCAGCCACGGCTCCAACGGCATGCCCTGTGTCGCGCCGCGCATGTAATTCTCTGGCGTGTGGGTGTGCGCGTTGATGAGGCCGGGAATGGCGAGCAGGCCGCGGCCGTCGATCGTTTGCACCGGCGTGGATTCGCTCGTCAGGGCCGACATTTGCACCACCGCCACCGGCATGTCATCGACCGCTTGAACGGCCACAATTCGGGTGCCATCCATCAAAATACTCTGGTTTTTGAGGGTGTTTCGCAATTGGCCGGGGCTCAGCACATCGCAGTTTTCAATCAGCAGCATAAACGCATTCTAAGTCAGGTAGTCCTAAAACCATCACTAGAATCGGCAGGAAGTTGGATTTAGGCGATGCATATTCTAGCTACACTATTCCCACAATGTCATCAAGATTATTGCGCTTCATCGTGCTCATCATGACCCTCCTTGCGTTACCCTTCAGCGTATTTGCCGCCAGCGGCGCTCTGCCCGCCGTCGCGTCATTACCACTGGTCTCACCCCTCAAATCGCCGCTAGCCACGCCCAGCCCTATTCCAGGCAGCATCTCGGCATCCACGCCGCTTGCAAAGCAAGACAAAACCGGCGCATCTATCCAACTCAATCTGGCCAACGCCAGTCGTTTCATCGGCGCAATGGCCGTAGTTCAATGGCAGGACAGCCAGCAGCAATGGCTGGATGTGCCAGGCTGGCGCAGTATGTTGGGTGCCCGGGTGTCCAGGTGGTGGGTATCGCCGCGCGATTTCGGCGCAGGCCCTTTCCGCTGGATCATCCTCCGCGACAAGACCATTATCGCGCAGAGTCAGCCGTTTACTCTGCCAAAGAAAGCCGGCATCACACTCACCATCCGAGCGGCTTAGCCACGAATCGACCGGAATCTTCACACCTGCAATTTGCCGCTAATTCAAGCTATATTGCGCGGCATGCAATCCGGCAACTCACCCACGCGCCTCATCATCGACGCCCACCTCGATCTGGCTTACAACGCCCTGACCTGGCGGCGGGATTTGCGCCGGGCAGCTTGCTACACCCGCGATCAGGAATCGGGCAGCGCAGCCCAGAAGCACAACGGCCAGGCCACGGTGGGTTGGCCTGATTTGGTGCGCGGCCGCGTCGGCATTGTCTTCGGCACAATCTTCTGTCAGCCGCGCACGCATCAGATGAGCCCGCACGAGCTGACCTATGAGACGCCATACGAGGCCCACGAGCAGGGCATGGCTCAGCTCGATTTCTATCGCCGCTGGGAAGAGCGCGAGCCGGAGCATGTGAAGCTGATAGGAACCAAAAGCGATCTAGAAGGTGTTGTGTCCGAATGGCTGACGACGGACGACGGACGACCGACGACCTATGGTCCCGCTCCTGCCGTCCGTCGTCCGTCGTCTCCGCTTCTGAGCGGCGTCTCTTCTCTACACCACCGCATCGGCATCGTCCCACTCATGGAAGGGGCCGATCCCATTCTGGAGCCCAAGGAACTGGAGCGCTGGTATGAGAAGGGCTTGCGGATTGTGGGGCCGGCCTGGGACACCACCCGCTATGCCGGCGGCACCTGGCAGGGCGGCGGCATTACACGATTAGGCCGCGAGCTGTTCGAGGTCATGGCCCAGTTCAAGATGATCCTCGACGTCAGCCATCTCTCGCACCGCGCCCTGTTCGACGCGCTGGATCTCTATGAGGGCGAGCATGTCATTGCCAGCCATAGCAACCCACATCGCTTCGTCAACACCGAGCGGCAGCTGCCCGACGCCGCCATCGAACGCATCGCCGAGCGCGGCGGCGTCATCGGCATCGTGCTCTTCAACAAGTTTCTCAAGCAGGACTGGAGTGGCAAAAAGCACGATGTGTCGTTCGATCAAGTCGTGCGCGCCATTGACCATGTTTGTCAGGTGACCGGCAGCGCCGACCACGTCGGCATCGGCAGCGACTTCGACGGCGGCTTTGGAGCCGAGGCCACCCCGCGCGAGATCAACACCGCCCGCGACCTGCACAAAATTGGCGATGAACTCTTGCAGCGCGGCTATGAGGTCTCGCACGTGGCCCAGATCCTGCACGGCAACTGGTTGCGGGTGCTGCGTGCGGCGCTACCTTAGCGTTCGGTAAATCTTTCCTCTAAATCATTGACAATCTCGCTTGTCGTCACTAATATAGATTGAACGTTCATTCTATTTCAATTCATATCATGGCACCGGCACAAACAGACAAGCGCA
>Ga0105046_10002259_pt1 | contig 30369 bp, 25 predicted proteins | sample MAT03_FD_78385 | JGI IMG/M metagenome (GOLD analysis project Ga0105046, IMG submission 78385) | Freshwater microbial communities from Lake Fryxell liftoff mats and glacier meltwater in Antarctica - MAT-03 (megahit assembly) | ecosystem: Environmental > Aquatic > Freshwater > Ice > Liftoff...
GCCGCATCCGGCATATCCTGCGGTAGGAATTTCCAGAAGATCAGGATAAGGGCGGTGAAGACAGCCACGCCGGTGAAATAATTCTCCACAAATTCATTGCGGGTTCGGCGCCAGAAAAAAAACAGGTGTGTGGGCAGGGCCCAGAACAGGTTGAGGTTGTTTTTGGTGGCCGAGTGGTCGGTGGCAAACCAAAGCAAGGCGATGATCAATCCGGCCACGCCAAGTACGAACCAGAATAAAGTGTCGAAAATATGCTCCGTACGCGGATTGGCCATGCTGAGCAGCCCTAACAACGCTACAAAACACATCACCCAGAACGGACGGCCAAAAAAGCCGGGCGAATAGGCCGCTTTTACAAACGGCGGATCAGGGATCAAACGCTCCGATTTCACCAGCGCTTTCCCGTTTTCCAGCCTCGTTGTCGCGAACATATTGTGTACGTGATCAGGCAGGAACATATAGTCTTCGGCCAGCGCTTTGCGGTCGGCGGCAGCGCCGAGGGTCAGGTCGATACCGAATTGTACCCAGGGTTTATCAACCAGATAGGGACGGAGCAGCTGGCGCATGGTAGCGCCAGGGGTCAGTTGGCTGCTGTCGAAGGTGATCTGAAAATAGAAGGTCTCCTTGGCCTTGTCACGGATCCGGGTGGCGCAATTGTCGTAGAAAAAATCGTATTTATAATCGCGGTTTTCCGGCAACAGGTTGGTTTGTAAGAGGTCGTATATGCGCTGCCGCTCTTCTGCGTTCATGTTCAGCACTTGTTCCTGCATGGAACGGCGGTCGTGCAAATTACCGTATTCAAAGCCGCGGTAGGTCTCTACGTCGATGCTGTACAACAGCTTGCCCCGGCAAAATTTGAGTATAAAATTTGGCTGATCGAAATCGAAAGTACCGTAGTTGTAACAACGGTCGAGGCGATTGGAAGGGTCGTATACCCGGATGGCACTGTGCCCGAAAGTGCTGTACAGTTCATCGCCCGGCGCGACCGTCATGAGGCTGATGCGGGCACTGTCTGAAAGGATTGACGCCACCTGGGCTATGGATTTTTGGACGCCGGAAACAAGCAGAATCAAAAAGAAAAAATGCTTCATTCACAAGAAATTAGACGATTAGATACGGTAACTGACCCCACTTGCGCCAAAGCTATTTTGCTAAACCCGCCACTGCCCATTGCCCAATGCCGCTAACATAAGGCCTCTCCGAGGCCTTAGGTTAACGGCATTGGCCCACCTGCTACTGTCAAAGATGCAACAACCAGGCGAACAACAGCGCCGCTCCTTTCCATATAGCCCAGACCAGCAGACAAAACAGGGCGAAAAAAATGAACCCCAGCAGCGTTAAAGACCACTTGGCGCTTGGCCGTTTTTCTCCGGAGGCATAATATGCTTTCAACAGATTGACATTGCGGCGGTTGGCTTTGAAGCCGAAATCGAACAAATCGCCGAGAAATGGAATGGTACCCACCAAAGCATCCAACACTACGTTACCCAGCATCCGAAGCATGATTAGTGGTCCTGCGCCTTTTTGCATCATCATGCGCATCAGGATACCGGCCACCAGAAAACCGGCTATATCACCGACATAAGGGATCAACCCAATGATGCCGTCCAGCCCGAAACGCATGTTCGTGCCGGGGACCCGGAACTGGTTGTCCAACAATTTTGCCATCTGTTCCAGCCGCGCCATATCCGGATCGGCAGCAGTTGGAGGCGGTAGGGTATCGGTGTCGAGCATGTATTTTGGGTTTAGAGCGTTTAGAAAACCATCAATTTACTTTCAATGTCTGTCCCAGCTTAATACTATCGTCCGTCATGCGGTTCAATTGTTTGATCCGGGCCACCGTTGTGCCGTATCGCCGGGCTATGTTGTACAAGGTATCGCCCTTTACGACGTAGTGGTAGCCTGCCGGTACCTGCGGGGGCGTCGGGTTCACGACAGGCGGCTGGTTCTGCCCGTATTCATCATAAGGTTGGTTCGGTGTCGGGTCGGCCGGCGGGTAGGGGGTTCCGGTGGTAGACGGAGGTTTGGTGTATGGTTTGACCGGGGGCGTAACCGGTGGGGTAGTGGGTTGTGGCTGCACCGGCACAGGATCATCCCCGCCGATTTCAAACGGTAGTTCGTCGCCGGTCGTCATTTTATCGTTGCCGGGTGCAGTAGGCCGGACCGGCTGCTGGTCCGGTTTGAGCGGATCAAGGGACGTATCGCGAAGGCGCACGGCCTCCCCTTTTTTAATCGAGCCTTTCAGGCGTATTTTTTCGCCGATAGCTGGCTCCTGCCCTGCCTGAAGGCCGTTGCGTTGGCGGAGTTTGTCGATTTTAATCCCATACTGTTGAGATATATCGAACATCGTTTGGCCTTCCCGGACAAAATGTTCCGTCGCGCGGCCGCGCCATTTATCTTTTTTGTTTTGGATGTAAATGCGGGTTCCAGGCTTGAGCCTTACGCCGGGAGGATAGCCACGATCGTTGTAATTCACCACGTTATCCGCTTGAATCCGGTAAGCCCGGGCGATATCGTCCAGGGTTTCGTTCTCCCGGGATAGGATTACTTTGACATCGTTGACCCGGCCGACGCGTGTGGTAAGCGGGGCCGGTTGGGGCTGACCGTCAGGGCCCGTCACCACAACCGGGGAGCCGGGCGAAGTAGACGGATTCGGCGTCACACCGGCAGGCCGGTCGTATTCAGAGAGCCGGTAACGCTCGATCAAATCGATCAGCTGGTTGGCATAGGTGCCGGAAGTCGCATAACCCGAGGATTGCAGGCCTCGCGCCCAGGCTTTGTAGTCGGTGCGGTCCAGGTTGAACAGGAATCCGTAGCGGTTGTATTTGCGTGGATCACGCAGAAACTCGGCATGGTCGAAATAACTCTCGGCGACCGTATTATAACGACGAAAACACGATTCCTTGAGCTGGTTGCTTTCATCGCGATCATCGTCTTTTTTGTAATACGTCTGGCCGGTCCAGGCCGAACCGCCGCACTTAATACCAAAGTGGTTATTGGCTTCCCGAGCCAGATCACTTTGGCCGGCTGCGCTTTCCAGCAAACCCTGGGCCAGAATGATGCTGGCAGGTACGCCGCCGCGCTCCATTTCAGACATCGCCGCGTCTTTGTACAGACTAATATAATCCAGCTGTGCGCTGGAAGAAGTACTGGAAAGCGTGCTGTAAGTAGCGGGTTTGAGGTTGGCGTCGTTTTTGTCGTTCCCTTTAGCGCTTTTAGCGCCAGGCATACGCGTTATAAAACAACCGGACAGGGCAAAAGCGCCGAAAAGCGCGATAGGGAGCAGGTACTTCATAGATCGGGTAGCTGTTTTTCGGTTTAATATTCGGGGTAAAGTTAAACGTGTTTCCTTAAAATCTATTACGCACTTTTCCCACGACCTCAGCAATCGCTTTCCTGGTCTACCATCCGGGCAGTTTATTCATCCTCAACCCTCAATGGTTCACACATTCAGCCAATAGACTACCTTGACCACCAACGCTTTATTCTTCGGGGCAAAAAAGCGCACCGGCGCATTCGGTATTCGCTCGGCGTAGGAGTTATCCGTGTAAACTAAAAACAGGTCCGATACCGGGGCAAACCTCCATTGAAGCCGGGCGTTGATGTTGAAATTGTTGAGCTGGGTATTGTACTGAAAAAATGCGCTGGCAAACAGGTTGCGGGAAAAAGCCACTTCAGCCCGTGGGCCAAGCAGCCAAAAATCCGCCGAAGGATATGGATTAGGCAGTTTTATGCGGTTATAACTGTATGTAATGGCAAAGGTGCCGAACGGTTGCCGGCGAAAAATCAATTCACCCGATGCGCGTAGTTGCCGGCCATTGAAAAACTCGCCCGCGTTGAGGTTCACCGAGCCTTGGACATTGTAACTGCTACTGCTCGTAAATTCGCCGTAAAAACCGGAATACGTATAGCCACCCACGGGCAGCGGATCCGTATCTGGTTTACCCAGCCGGGATGGGTCGAAAGGCTCGAACAAATACGTGTAGCTATTGTAATAACCCGCAGAAAACGCCGCCTGATCTTTAAAATTACCGAGGAGATAAACGTTTGCATCCCGGTCGGTCGCTTTGCCCTGCAAACTGAAAGAGAGGTCGCTGTCAGCGCCTATGCCCCAGGTGTTGATGAATTTATGCTTCGGATAAAAAGTGACCCCGATACCAGGGAATAAACTTTGCACCCCCTGGCGAGGTACAAAGCCGGCTTCCGCCGTGTAATTGCTGTCGACCATCATATAGCCGAAACGGGCGCTGAAATATCGGTCATTATACCCCAAAAAACTGGCCAGTGTTTGGCCGCGTTGTGCCTTATCGGGCGAAAAAGAACGGTGATAATACCATTCGCCTTCCCATCGGTTGTCCTTGGAATAGAGGTTGTATTCCAGCCCGGCCACCCGGTTCCAGGGTTGCCAATCGCTTTTTTGCGCGTCGTCCAGGTTGCCCAGCAAATTTTCCTTATTGACAAAAATGGCGCTGATCGCGCTGCGTTCGAACACTTTGCGCTGTAATGTAGCAACCGTAAAATTGGCAGCCGGCAATACATGGCTGCTGTCCCAGTTGACCCGGCCGGTTTGCATGTTCAGCAAGCCGATGCGCCAGTTGTCATTGAGTTTGCCGCTCAGGCGGGCGCCGGCCTGGATGGGTACCGTTTCGTTGTTTCCCGTCAGTGGATTGAACGCCAAACCAATGCGGCGGGAGAAAAACGGCCGGGTGCTCGGAAAGCCGAACATGGCGAAGAGGTCGCGGTTTTCTAAAAAAAACTGGCGCCGTTCGGGAAAAAACAGCTCGAAACGGCTCAGGTTGGGCACTTGCCGGTCCACCTCCACCTGCGAAAAATCCGGGTTGATGGTGAGGTCCAGGTTCAACGAAGAACTCAGGGCGATTTTGGCGTCGCCACCCAGGTTGCCTTTCCAGGTGGCGGGCGTGGACGTCACTTTCAGGGTATTGGGATCGCGTCGGTAGTCGACCCCGTAACTGCCGATGATATAGGGAATAAGCGATATGTTCGCGCCGGGCCGGGGGGGAGGTTGTTCCCATACCAAAGTACCGGTAAACGCGATGTTGTCGGCGTTATATTGCTGAGGCACTGGAAACCAGGTGCTTACCTCCCTATCTTTCAACACGGTGCGCACGAAGTTGATGTTCCAGGAATTTTCAGCATCCGACACGGAATAACGCAAGGTTTTGAAAGGAATAGCGATCTCGGCCACCCAGTAGTCGTCGAAGTTTTGCACTGTCGAATACCATTTATTGTCCCATTCGAACGACTGGTTCTGTCCATTATCGATCAGGGCTTCCCGTTGCACGTTCAGCGGACTGATGCCGAATAAAAAGCCGTTTAAACCGTCTTTGGAGGGGTCCAGCAGCAAATTGAGCACATCGCTCGTGCCGGTCGCGAAATCGCGTTTCAGGCTTTGGATGGTATATTCATCGCGGCGTTGGCGGCAGACCGCGCCTACGTAGAGAAATTTGTCGTCGAACGTCAGGCGAATCTCAGTTTCCACCCGGGCCAAGCCGGTGTCTACCGGAAACTGCCGGAGGAACTGGCGGGCCGTCGAAGCCGTTTGCCAAGCTTCTTCGTCGAGCGAACCATCCAGTTTAATTGCACCGGACGTTTTGCGGATAGTCTGCTGATAAGCGAACGCCTCTGGCAAAGGCGCCTGAGCAGAAAGTAAAAACGCTGTAAAAAACAGGGCGGATAGCGCAATGGATTTCATACGTGTGTATAGGTTTAGGCTGTTTAGAAGGTTACAGTGGTTTAGGGGCTCCAAGGTAAAGATGATTATTTTGTAATGGAAAGTTGTGGCGACCGATTCGACGGACGACCTGATTGAGAAATGTAAGTGCGCCATACCACCTTAAAACCCAATGCTTTGTTACATTTGTCCAAAAAAATCGTGATACTCTTAACCGGCGCCGGAGGGCAACTCGGCCAATGTTTCCAGCAACTTGCAACGCAGTACCCGCCCGGTACATTTTACCCAACCGGATCCGATATACTCGACATAAGCGACCGCCCCACTGTCCTTCGTTTTTTTGAAAATAATCCCCTTTCCTGTTGCATCAACTGCGCGGCATACACCGGGGTTGATAAAGCCGAAAGCGAACCCGCCATTGCGCGCAGGATCAACGTACAGGGTGTAAAAAACCTGGCTGAAGCCTGTGCCCGGATTGGTATTCCCTTGATCCATTTTTCCACAGATTACGTGTACCACAGCCGTCAAAACACGCCTTTTCGGGAAGAAGACCCGGTCCGCCCGAAAGGCGTGTACGCCCGTACCAAATTGGCCGGCGAGCGCGCCGCGCTGAAAGCCTATCCGGGCGCGATGGTGATCCGCACCTCCTGGGTATACGCCAGGCAAGGCCATAATTTTGTAAACACCATGCTCCGGCTCGGACGCGAACGGGCGGAGATCAAGGTCGTTTTCGATCAGATCGGCACGCCTACCTATGCACCGGATCTGGCGGAGGCGGTGATGACCATTATACAACAACTTGACAATAAAGCAATTACTAAAGAATCGCTGGCGGGTATCTGGCATTATTCCAACGAAGGCGTGACCAGTTGGTATGATTTTGCCAAAGCCATATTCGAGATAAAAAAGATACCTTGCATGGCGCTTCCCATTGAAACCAAAGATTTTCCCACACCTGCCCGGCGGCCACCCTTCAGCGTTTTGAACAAAGGAAAAATCAAAGATGCGTTTGGGCTCGATATTCCTCATTGGCGGGACAGTTTGCGGCGTTGTTTGGAGATATAGTCTTGATTTTTTGTAAACTTGTGTTTTGAAAAAACGATAATTGCTGACAAAGTAGCACACCCGCCTGCGGTAAACCTTCGGCGGATAAACCGTCCTCCGTCCAATGGAAATCCGAAACATCATCGAAACGACCCGCGTGTTTATCAGCCAGGGAGAACCCGGAGAAGCCCTGCAAATATTGCTCGGGTTCGTCAAAAACGATCCGCGCTATAAAGACACGCGCCGAACCCTGGAACTCATGGAGTTCAACTTCAACGCCACCCGGCAGCAGGAACGCAAAGGCATTATGCCCGCCTCGGAAGCGCAGCGTTTTTACAGCAAGATGAGCGACGAACTGTTGTCGATGGCAGATGAGCTGGAAGCGGGCCGGGTACCTTCTGCTACGTCAAAAGCTTCGAAAACGACTATGCGAAACCTGTTGACCGGTGGCGTAGTCCTACTGATACTGGGCATCGTAGCGGTTTTGCTGTTAAATCAGCCTGCAGCGCCGGAATGCCCCACTTTTGCGGATACCCCCCGGCGTATTTTATTATTGCCATTTCAACAGGTAAGCGGGGACAAAGCCGACGCCGAAGTTTATATCCAGCAGGCTATTCGAAAGCTGTCGGAAAAAAATATGTTTCCAATTTCAGTGGAAATATTCCCTTCCTCCAATGCACATCTTTCCAACCCCGACGAAGCGACCGTGCGCCGGCTTGGCAAAGACTGTCAGGCGGCAATGGTTATTTGGGGATTTTATGAAAAATCGATGGATACCATCACCATTCAACCGAGGTTCCTTTTTGCGGAAGACAATGGCCCCGGACGCAGTGCCGACATCCTGACTGTACGCCGTATTGCAGACCTGCAGCATACCGAGAAGTTTAGAAAACTGGAAGATGCGGTGTTCTCGCTTTGCGCCTTCATCGTCATGCGGGATAGTGTCGGACTCTCGAAGAAATGGCTGGAAAAGATCAAAGAGCCGAATGCGGCTGAAAAGGCGCTGTTATCGGAGATTCAAAAATAACATCTTGAAATCAATGTGCGGGCTACATCCCGTTCCGCTGCTTCATTTCCAAACCATCCAGGAATTGTATCGTATCCGGTAAGCCATTCAACACCAATGCATTGGGCGGCAATTTAATCGGATTGACAAACATCTGCGCGCCGCTCAGCAGCAGGCGGCCCTCGCTCACGGTGTGACAGGCGTTGTTAATGTACGTTTGAATGGACTGCCGTGTTAATGGTTCCTGCAGGATGGTAAACACGTAATCGGGTTTCATCGACTCGCATACGTCGCGCAGGTCGTTGAGGGTCGTATTGGCGCCTAAGTACACGACTTTATGGTGCCGGGTGCGCAGGAGGAATTGAATAAAAAGCAGCGTAAGCTCCTGCGATTCACCTTCCGGGGTAAATAGCACAAACGTTGCTGCATCGCGGTGAACATCAACAGGCTGCCGGTCGATGGCCGACAAGAGTTTGCGGCGGATCAGGTTGCCGATGAATTTTTCGTGGGCGGGGCTGATGCTGTGGGTGAGCCACAGCAGGTTTATCTTATCCAAAAACGGATAGATCAAATCAAGCATGGTCCGCTCAAAATCGTTTTCTGCGACGTAATTGGAAAAAATGCGTTCGAAACCAGCTTCATCCAAATCGATCATAGACAGGGTCAGGGCGTCGATCTGGGCATTCTGGCTGGCCGTGTTTTGTGAAATCTTAGCCACTTGGAGCGCGATATCCTCCGGGCGCATTTTGGCTAATTTGCTGATCTTCTGGCCGTGGCGATTGAGCAGGGCTATATTGAAAAGATGCCGAAGGTTTTCATCGGTATAATAACGGATATTGGTATCGGTGCGAGCCGGTTCAATCAGGTGATATCGTTGCTCCCAAATTCTGATGGTGTGCGCTTTGATACCCGTAAGTTTTTCTAAATCCCGGATAGAATAGATCGCCATTGTGCCTAAATAATAGGGTTTAGAAGGTTTAGAAGGTTTAGAAGGTTTAGGGGGAGAAACCCTCCCGGAGCAAAAGTATCAAACAATGAGGACTGTTTAATGTTCAATTTGATAAATTTGGAATCCTTAAACAATCAGTCGCCCGCATTTTCGCCTACCAGCCATTTTTTAAACTCTGCCGAGCGCTCGGTGCTCACGATGGTTTCCTGGTCGGTAGAGGGCTCCATATCCACTTTTACCCGGCTTTTGGAATAAAGATGCATTTCCTTGATGGCAGCGACATTCACGATAAACTGCCGGTTGATCCGGAAAAATATCCGCCGGTCGAGCATGTTCTCCAGTTTGTCCAAAGGATAATCAACCGGGAAACGTTTGCCGGTACTGCGGGTCACGACAAAGGTAATTTTATCTTTGGTATAGAAATAAGCCGCGTCCGCCATATCCACCAGTTTGATGCTGTTGCCAAAACGGATTAACATCTTGCGAAGATAATTTTGCCCGTCCTGTTTCCGGATCGTTTCGAGCAGTGCAGCATAATCGGGTACTACCGGTTTGTACAGTTTTTTATACTTCTCCAGCGCGGCGGCCAGTTCCGCGCTTTTGATAGGCTTGAGCAGGTAATCCACAGCGTTCATTTTAAATGCCTGTAGGGCATATTCATCGTACGCAGTGGTAAAGATCACCGGGCAACTGACTTGAATGTGCTCAAAAATGTCGAAGCTGGCGCCGTCGGCTAAATGGATGTCCAGCAGCATCAGATCGGGTTGCGGGTTATTTTGCAGCCAGGCCACGGAAGTTTCCACGCTGTCCAGGCGTTGAAGGACCACCACCTCGGGGGCTACTTCTCCCAGTAGTTTTTCCAGGCGTCGCGCGGCGGCTTGTTCGTCTTCAATGATTAGAACTTTCATTTTTTTCTTTTATGTGTGTGGCAGATTGAGTTTAGAGACCGTCGTGTCTGGCGTTAACCCTTTATCAAAGGCACTTTAACAACAAAATAAGATTCGTCTTCTGTTACGATCACGGGGCGTTCCCCGATAAGTTGATAGCGGTTAAGGAGACTCTGTAGCCCAAAATGGGTACCCTTTTCGGGCTTTATCTTGCGTTGTATGTTATTTCGAACCACCACGTAGTTATCACTATCCACAAAAATATCGATGGTTAGCGGGTGCTTTTCGGAAATAACATTGTGTTTTACGGCATTTTCCACCAGCATTTGCAAGCTCAGGGGCATAATCATACCGCTATGGCCGTTGACGCCGGCGTTCAATAAAAAACTGTCCTCGTATCGTTTTTCCAATAAAAAAGTAAAATTGCGTACCAGGCCCAACTCTTCCTGCAAGGGAATAAAATCCCGTTCCCGGTATACGATAATGCTGCGGTAAAAATCGGACAAATGCTCGACGTATTGCACCGCCACCTTGGGGTTTTCCTCGATGATCGCAATGAGCGTGTTGAAACTATTGAATAAAAAATGCGGGTTAATCTGACTTTTCAGCGCAGCGAATTGCGACTCCACGTTTTGCCGCTTCAGCGAAGCGTCCCGGCGCAGTCGAAGGTCCCGCGCCCGTATGAAACCATACAGGAGGGCAATGATGCCGGCCGAACACAACAATACAAACCACCAGCGCGCCCAAAAAGGACTTTTAATGGTGAATGCCCAGCTCGTTTCCGGCACCTTGTCAAAATTACCGTGTTCGCTGGTCTGTACCCGAAATACATAGTTGCCCGGCGGCAGGTTGGGGTAGGAGGCGAGATGGTCTTTGGAGACTTTCCAGTTGGGATCGAATCCGTCCAGCCGGTACCGATAGCGGACAGCCTCCGGGTTGGCGTACCATAAGCCGGTAAAGTTGAAAATCAGGTAGTTCTCGTTGTAGGAGAATATATGGTCTTTTAGGAAATCAATGGGTTTCAGATAAATAGACACCGATGTGATGCCCGGCTGCGGGTCATCAAGAAACGGCTCGTCAAAAATGGAAATTCTCAAAATCCCCTGTTGCGAGCCGAGCCAGACCTGGCCCAGCGCATCGAGGCATAAAGCATTCAAATTCACCGCAACTGCAGGCGCTCCGACAGAAGCATCGCAAAACGTGACGTGGTCCAGGCGTCCGGGATTGAGGATGTCCATACCATCTTCATATCCAATAATAATGTTACCGTTTCCGTCGGCGGCTAAACCGGTAATGGCCAGGCTGTGCAGGTGATTATCAGTGGTATAGCGTTGAAATTGTTGACCATCGTACCGAAAAAGGCCGTCTTTGTCGGTGCTGAACCAAATATTGCCTGCCCCGTCCTCCGTTACTGCATATATTGTTTTTAAGTTAATGCCGGCCGCTTCCGTCAAATACCGGAAATGCCCGTTCTCCAATACCACCAAGCCCTTGCCGTCTGTGGCAAACCAGCTGCGGCCTTTTCGGTCACTGAACACTTTATACACATAGCTGGAGCCCAATTCATTCTGCCCGCTGATGTTCACCGCCTGGCCGTTCTTGGAAATGTCAAGTGAGCTTACGCCGCCCAGCGTGGCCAGCCAAACCCGTTGTCCGTTGCAGGAAATCGATAAAATACTGCCGTTGGCCAGTCCGTCGCGCTCGTTCAGGTGGCTTATCACCCGTCCTTCGGGACTGAGGATCAACACCCCGTCGCCGAACGTGCCAACCCAAATATTCCCGTCAGGGGCCTCGCATAGCGACAACACGTTTTGTTTTTTTGCTAAAATTGTACGAAATTCCAGGCCCTCCCGCAAAAAAAGCCCACTGGCGGCGCCCACCCACAAACGGTTTCGGCTGTCGATCAAAACGGATTGGACACTCGAAAACGGTGTTTCCAACAGTCCGAACCGTACATTGGCAGAGTAGATATCTCCTTTGTCACAGACGGCCCACAGCAAGCCTTCGCGGTCCTTACACAAGGCGAGGACTTTGGAGCGGTGCAGCGGCTGTTTGTTGGGCAATGCCCTGGCGCTGCCGCTTGCGGTTTCCACCTGTATCAATCCGGCGTTCGCCGTACCGGCCCATACCATGGAGCTGCCGAAGGCTGCCAGGGTGGTCACCGGGCCAAAATCCCATTCAGGGGTGCACATTTCCATCTTTTGCCGGGCCATGTCGTATCGACATACCCCGTGTTCGTAGGTGCCGATCAGAATATTTCCCCTGGCATCCGCAGTTAATGCGGTAATGATTTCATCGGGCAAACCTTTTTCTGTCTTGCTCAGGTTCCGGACAGACTTTTTGCCGGCGGCCGGCATGGCACAAATACTGATGCCTGCATCGGTGGCCGCCCATATTCCGCCTAAATTATCGTTAGTAATGGTATATATCTCGTCGCTGCTAAGCCCGTCGTCGGCCGCGTCAAATTGGTATAAACGCTGATTTTTCCAGCAATAAAGGCCTTCTCCGTAAGTAGCGATCCAAAGGCCGCCTTGCCCGTCGTCGGCAAAAGCCGTGATTGCTTTGGTCGGAAGGCCCTCCTCCGGTTGCCAGGGTTGGAGCATCGAGGTGGTATCCAGATCGGGTTTGGGTGTACCGGATTCTGTCGGCAGGAATGCGTTGTTGGCCGCCAGATATCCGATATTGCCATCCTTAAACCCCACCCAAACCCTTCCCTGCGCTTCGTACAAAGCGCTTACCGCTTTTCCCCGCAGGGACACAGGCAGGCTCACCGCCTGGAAACTCAAGCCGTTGTAACGGTACAGCCCGTCTTGCGCGCCGAACCACATCCAGCCTTGTTTGTCCTGAAATGCAGTTGTAATGCGCACATTGCCTAATTCCTTGAGAGAATGCGCGCGAATAACCGGCGCTTGGGCATCCAGGGTGATGCCCAGACACAAGCACAGCAGCCCGATTCCAATGCGCAAGATGGAAAGAGGGACTTCCAAACTTTTTCCCGGCCAAAACACCAGGCGCCTCCCTGTTTGCATATCGTGTTAATTTAACTCCGCATCGATGGTCACCGTCACTTCTTCGGCAATTTTTTGGTACACGATGCGGGGAATTGTAATGTCATGATCGGCCAGCAGTACAGTAAAAGTGGAGTGTACGATTACTTTGCCTTTTTTTACAGTCAAGCGGCTTTTGATGATGCGTTCCTGTTCTACCCCATGGGCGGCAAATTTTCCTTTAGCCCGAACATTGTAGACTCCATCCCGCTGAAAATCAATTTTTTCAATTATTTTCCCACTAAAGCTGGCCTTTGGAAACCGGGTGCTTTCAAGGTAGTTTTCATTAAAATGCTCGCGTTGCAAGGGGCTGTTGAAACCATTGAACGATTTTAACTCAACCGACCAGGCGAAACTTTGTCCGGCAGTATCAATTACTCCGCGCAGTTTATTACTTTGCGCCTCGATTAGTTCCAAAGGCGCTTCCGAGCGGATTTGAACTTTGCCCTGATCGCATTGCAGCAAAGTGCGCTGAAAATCATCGCTTTTGAAAAGTACGGCCGGGTTCAACAGGGTACTTCCTGAAAGCAACCACGCGCCCAGTGCCAGACTCAGGTAAATTGTTTTTGCTTGCATAGCTTGTTTTCGTGAAGGTAAAATTACACCAGTGGTAAAGAACCGGCTTAAAAATTGTTACTGTAATGGTGAAAAAAAGGTACTGAACGGGTAAAATAATCCGCCGGATAAAAATACGTGCTTATTATTTTTTTCTTTAACACAACCGTTTTCTTTAAAAAAATATCCGTTCCCTTGTCAATTTCGAAAAACACGCTACCTTTGACCGACATTTATTGATTTCATAATCATCCACTACGTCTACCATGAGTTTCCCATTTGGTAAAAAAAAGAACGACTCCTCCACCGATACCTCTTCCAACAAGAAAGGCTCAGGGCTTGACAAATTTGAAGAAGAACTGACGGTGCTGGAAAAAAAGGACATGTCGAAAGTCGAGGGGGGTAAATCTTCGAACAAATCGCTGTCCGATTACTCTGATTTGCGCAATAGCCTGGGCGGTACCATTCCGCTGTAAACGTTTATATACAATCTATTGTGCCGGCCGCTTTTAGCAGGCCTGCACTGTATGAGCCATCCCGGCGTCGGGATGGCTCATGTTTTTTTACGTACATTCGCTGCATGAACTGGCTTGAACTCACGGCTGCCATCCTCGGCGTCATCAGTGTTTGGTTTGTCGTAAAACGCAATATTCTCGCCTTCCCCATCGGGATCGGGATGGTGTTGCTCTACATCGTCATTTTTTACGAAGCCAAATTTTACTCCGACATGATCCTGCAGGTCGTGTACGTAGTCATGCAGGCGCAGGGCTGGTACTTATGGACCCGGGGCGACCGGGCCGAGGACGACAAAATCGCCATCGGGCACTTGAACTCCAGGCAATGGGCTATCAGCGGGCTCGTTCAGGTATTCGGTACCTTGTCGCTTGGCTATGTCATGCACCGTTATACCGACGCATACCTGCCGTGGTTAGATGCGTTTACCACCACCATGTCGCTGCTGGCTCAATGGTGGATGAACAAAAAATACCTGCAAAACTGGGTGCTTTGGATCACGGTGGATGTGATCTACCTGTATCAGTACAGTGCAAAAGCCTTGTATTTGACCACGGGTTTGTACGCGGTGTTTACCATGCTGGCAATAGCAGGATACATCGAGTGGAAGAAGAAATCCAAAACCCCGGCGGCTCCTGTCAGGCGATCTCAAAACGCGTAATTCACCGTCAAATTAAATCGATACGCCGGCAAAGCGACCCCTGGTGTGCGCACCTTTATCTGGTCGCCATCGATGGAGGCGGCTAAACTGGATCCGATGAGGGGTATATCCTTGACCGTTTCCTGTACCTGGTCGCGAAAAGCCGAGATATCGTTGTCCGGATCGGTCGTCGCGTAAGTTAGCGCGCCGCGCATCCATTTTACATCCAGACCGATGAGGGTGGCATCCAGGGTCATGTGTTCGCCGAGGCGAAATTGCCAGCCCAGCGATCCGCCTAAACCAAACCCGCCGAAGGCGCCGGTAATGGTCGTTTCGCCCTGGTTTTCAGGATTGGTGCTGATGTGGTCGAGCCAGATTCGGTTGTAGCGCAGGTAGGGCGCGAGGTAAAAGCCACGCGGTGCTTTGTGGGCAAAATAAAAGCGGTTTTCTGCCACCACGCCGAAGGAATGGAAGTTGTTGGTCGTCGCGCGACCCTGGTCGCCCACTGTAATGTCATTGCTGAGCCAATCGGGGGCTTTGCTGCGGCGTGGAATACCAATCAGCACCGACAGCGATTTATTGTCGGCATAGGCCCATTCTCCGTGCAAGTTTGCTTTGCCGCTCGGAAGGAGCAGGCTGAACGGCGCGATACCTACCACGAAGCGCTGGTCTGGCTCCTGCGAGGCATAGGAAGTAGTCCGGCGGTTTTGCGCGAAAGATTCAGCGGGCTGAAAAAGAGAAAAAAACAAGGCGGGTAATACAAAAACAAGGATGCGGCTCATGTCGTGCGTTCGTTTTAGGCCACCCTCCATGGGCGGACGGGCTTAAACGGCGCGACCCGGCGAAGCATTGCAAATGAGGGCGTTAAGACTTTACTAAAGTAATTTCCGGTTCGAATACAAAGGAGAATGATCGTTTTGTCACAGGAAGGAACCGGAATTTTAAAATTTTCGTAGTTTTATCGGCAAAATACACGGTTTATGAAACAAACTTTCCTTTCCTTTTGTGTCTTCTTCCTCGTCCCCTTGTTTCTTTTTTCTCAAACCAATATATTCTCCACCAACGCATTAGCCGAAAAAATCCTGCTCGGCAACTATAACCCAGCCGATTATGCCGCCCTTCAACCCACCACGCGTATACCTGCGGTTTTGGCTGCCGATATCGAAGCGCGCATCTCGCCCGACAGTTTAAAGTCCTACATCTTCCGCCTCAGTCAGTTCGGAACGCGCAATACCGGTAGCGATACGTTGTCGGCTACCAAGGGCATCGGCGCGTCGCGTCGCTGGGTGCATCAACAATTCGAAACCTTCAGCGCGGCCAACTCCAACCGCCTGGTGGTGTCCTACCTGCAATTCGATACCGCAATTTGTACGGTGGGCCGGCACCGCAACATTTTTGCCGTATTGCCCGGCGCCAACCCGGCGAACAACGGCGTGATCCTGGTGGAAGGCCATATCGACAGCCGTTGCAACGTGGTGTGCGACACCGCCTGTTTAGCCGAAGGTGTGGAAGACAATGCCACCGGCACGGCGCTGGTGATGGAGCTGGCCCGCGTAATGGCGCAATATGAGTTCCAGCACTCCATCGTGTTCTTGGTGACCATCGGCGAGGAACAAGGCTTAATCGGCGCCGATGCGTTCGCTGATTACGTACAGCAAAAAGAGATTCCGCTCCGGGCAGTGCTCAACAACGACGTCATCGGCGGCATCATCTGCGGACAAACTTCTTCGGCGCCCTCCTGCCCAGGTCTGAACAACATCGACTCTACCAGCGTGCGGCTGTTTTCCTCAGGCGGTTTCAATTCCAAACACAAACAATTAGCCCGCTTCATCAAACTGGAGTACCAGGAAAATGTATTCGCCACCACGGCCGTGCCGATGAACGTCCGCATCATGTCGCCCGAAGACCGCACCGGCCGCGGCGGCGACCATATTCCGTTCCGCAAACTCAACTACGCCGCCATGCGTTTTACCTCGGCCAACGAACACGGCGACGCATCCAACGGCCCAAACTACACCGACCGGCAACATACCGCCGCCGACGTGCTGGGCGTAGACACGGATGGCAATGGCACCATCGATTCATTTTTTGTCGATTTTAATTACCTGACCCGCAATGCCGTCATCAATGCCAATGCAGCGGCGGTAGCGGCCCGTGGCGTTCCGGCGCCCCCTGATTTCACAGCCACCCGCTCCGGAAGCATCCTGACGGTTAATTTCAACCCGCCGCTCGATACCAATACCGTGCGTGTGGCCCTGCGTTCCACGACCAACGACTGGGATACCGTTTACGCAGTTACAGGCGGAGCCAGTGCGAGTTTTCCCTGTAATCCGACCGGCGGCTTGTCCGTCAGCTTAGCCTCGGTAGATTATTGGCAGGCGGAAAGCCTTTTCGGTGTGGAGAAGAACGTGACGACTTCGGCTACGCAGGAGGCAGTCGGCACGGAAGACGAGCGAAATATCCGCTTGTTCCAAAACCGTCCCAATCCCTTCGACGAAGCTACCTGGATTTCTTTTTGGGTGGAAAACATGCCGGCTTACCGGGAAGCTATGGTGCAAATCAGCGATATGCAGGGCAAGGTCATCGAGCGGATACCAGTTAAATTGCAACAGGGCATGAATGAAACGTTGTACACCCACGGGTATGGGGTGCGGGGTACTTTTGTGTATACTTTGCTGGTGGATGGCGCGGTGGTAGACGGGCGGGAGATGATTTTTGCGAATTGAGCATTTCGTTTTCGGCGAACGGCGCGGAAAGTGCTTTATAAATCGGGATAAAGGATTGCAGGCTACCGCATAGAAATATTAAAATATTCCCCATTGGGACAATCAAACCAATTGCAAAACTGGACGGCGCCGTATTCGAGGCCGGGGCTTGGGAAGGTGACGTACCGGGCGCGGGCAGTAAACGGAAAGAAGGAGAGGATGAGGAGTAGGCGGTGGATCATGAGATACCTTTGTCAGGTTGCTGTAGTGGTAGTGGCAAAAGGGGCTGGCAGATAACTCTACCGGATGCGCAAGCGAAGGGCTGCTTGCCAAACTCATTACGAAATTGGCCATCGCTCGACAGCGGTTAATCCCATAACTTAAAAGAGCATGGCAGAACTGGAGTGTTTGTTGCTGGTTTTCCATAGACCCAAGATGGGCACATGGTTGTGCTTTTTCAAAGAACTTTCTCTCTCAGCGGACACCGAAGGTGTCCAAAGTCTAAATAAATTGAAAGCACCCAAAAAGAAATATATATTATTGCCAAAGACAGCGCATGGGTTTAATAAAACAGTTGTTGATGCACAATATAAGGTTTTCAAGCGTATAAAAAGCATAGAAATCGCCGGTGATTTGTATTTTTGTTCTTAAATATGGTTTATCTCACCCTCATTTCCTTCCCTATTGATGAAAATTTATCCCCTCCTGCTCTTTGTATCCGCCCTTTCGCCCGTTCTCGCACCGGCCCAAACCTGCACCTACCTCGCTTACGAAGCCTTTGATTACCCCGCCAATGTACCCCTCAACGGCCAAAGTGGCGGCACGGGCTGGTTTGAGCCCTGGCTGGTGCAAAACGCCGATGTCGTATTGCCCGGTTATCAGCTCGGCAACGGCGGCGCATCGCCCGCATATTCCAGCTTGCAAACCATCGGCGGGTATGCAACAGGCGGGCAAGCCTACCTCACAGCCGGACGCAGGCTCAATACCGACCCCGGCGGCCCCTTTCACGATTATGTGGCGGATTTCGACAACGGGATTGGCACAGAAACCGGCACGACGCTATGGATGAGCGCCCTGCTCCGCAAAGACAACAACAACGGCCAATCGTTATTTACCGGCCTGCACGCCAGCCAGGCGCCCTGGTGCGACGGCTGTATGGGTGAAAAAATCATATTCGGCTATTTTGAAGGACAGTCGGACGTGGCAGGCCAACGCCGTTGGACGCTTCGGATAGGGGATACGTATTACCCGTCCAATGTGCCGCTGATTGTGGGTACAGCCGCTTTTCTGGCAGTAAAAATCCAGTTTAACACCAACCAAATAGCCGTTGATTTTTTCGTTAATCCGGGCGCCCTGGGCAATGCCGCGCCCAGCCCGGTCCTGACGCAAAACAGTACGGCTCCGTTTGTTTTCCGCAGCGTAGCGGCTTACCTCGGCAACAGCCCCGGCAACGGCGCAATCGATGAAATACGCATCGCTGCCTCTTACGCCTGCGTGGCGCCCAACAACGATATAACGGTCAACCTGCCACCTGTTGCGGTCATTGATGCTTCCGTAACGGACGGGCAATCGCCATTGCTTGTAAGCCTTTCCGGTTCAAACAGTTATGATCCGGAAAACAACCCGCTGACATACATCTGGAACTACGGCGACGGCTCCCCGGAAGCCTCCGGCGCAACCCAGACGCATACGTTTGCCGCCCTGGGCAATCTCACGGTGCGGCTCCGGGTACAAGATGACGCCGGACAGGAACACACTGCTTTTCAGTCTGTTATCGTCCGGGATGCGAACAACACGTTCTCCTGTCAGGGTTATTTTTCCTTGTTGCAACAGGCGAGTTGCAGCGGTAATACGGGGAGGCTGCGGGTGAATGAGCCGCCCGCCGTTTTTTCGCTGAAAAATGCGGCCGGTGTGTCGCTTACCCCCGCCAACGGCAACGAATTCCAGAACCTTGCGGCAGGCATTTACACCTACACAGCCTCCGGTTTAGGCGCCTGTCGGGATTCCTTTACGCTGCACGTGCCGGTAGACAGCACCAGCTGCCCCGGCTGGAGTGCCGAAATATGCGATCTGGCCATCGGGACCAACATGTCGGGCTTTGCGGATTGGGTGCCGGAGCGGCCAATGCGCAATTTGATGAAACACGTCCGGCCGGAACTGATCGCTTTCCACGATGCTTGTTTTTGCTGGAGCAACGACAATGCCGCCGGCATCGTCGCGGACGCCGACGGGTATCCGGTACAGATACCGCAAACTTTCTCCGGGGTGGAGAACAAAGTGCGCTACGTCATTTCATCCGAAGGCGCCAACCTCCCGCCGGGCCACACGTACGTGCTGCTGTACGACGGCTCGGGCGAGCTGACGGTGCAAGGCGGCGCGGTGGAGACGAGCAAAACGCCCGGCAGGATCCAGTTCGACGTGACCGTTGCGGAAAACCTTTTTTTCCGGATAGACGCCTCGCAGGCGGCCGACCACGTGCGCAATGTGCGGGTGTTGCGTGTGGAAGACGAGTTTGCCGACTTGGGCGCGCAGCCGTTTTACCAAGGATTTTTGGATAAAATCGCCCCGTTTGCGGCCCTGCGTTTTATGGATTGGGGCGCTACCAACAGCAACCCCGCAGTGCATTGGAACGAGCGGACGCCGCTGACGCATTTCACCTACGCCACCCCGCAGGGCGTTCCCTACGAAATGATGATCCGCCTGGCCAACCAGACCCACAAAGACGTCTGGATCTGCGTGCCGCACGCCGCCGACAGCGCTTATGTGGCTCAATTGGCCGCCCTGTTCCGCGACCAACTCGATTCGGGCCTGAACATTTACCTCGAATACAGCAACGAAGTGTGGAACTGGATTTTCGGCCAGGCGCATTACAACGTGGAAACGGCGCCTTCCAACCTGAATTACGGCCGGGCCATGGCGGACAAGGCCGGGCGTACCTTCCGCATCTGGCACGAGGTGTTCGGCTCGGAAAAATCACGCGTGAAACGGGTGCTTGGCCTGCAGGCGGGCTTCAATTACCTCAACGAGCAGATCCTGGCACAACTCCGGCCCGATGAATGGGATTTCGGCGCACCGACTTCTTACATCGGACTCAACCACGATGCAAGCGGCAATCCGGTGCTGAACGCCGCTTCCACGCCGCAGGATATCGTGGAAAATGCCCGCAACAACTGGGCAGCGTTCAGGCCCGCCCTGCGGCAGGATTACAACAACGTCAAGCTGTTCGGTAAGGAAATCATCAACTACGAAGGCGGGCAGCATTTTGTGGGCAACGTATTTGGCATCGGCTACCCCTACCAGCAGGCGATGTATGACGCGCAGTACACCCCGGACATTTACACCCTGTACGACGATATGCTCGATACCATCCGGAACTGGGGCAGCCGTTTGTTCGGCAATTTCAGTCTCGCCAGTCCACAGGAGAGCATTTATGGGTCCTGGGGGGTGTTGAATGATATCGACGTGGCGCCGCCATATCTTGAAACAGCGCCTAAATACCAGGCCTTGCTGGACAATCTTTGTCCCCTCGTACCAGTCGCCACCTGGGAAGATTCAGAGGCTACCGGAACCTTGAACATTTATCCGAATCCAAATGCCGGGCAATTTTGGCTGGACATATCTGTTCCCGGTAATGTTGGCGCTGAAATCCGGATTTTTGATGGCTTGGGTAGGGTAGTGCAGACGAAAAAGGTGGAGTTGAGCGCAGGGGAAAATTGGGTGGCGATGGATTTGTCGCTGTTGCCTCCCGGGATTTACGGGATATTTGTTTCGGGAATTGGCGCACAGCGGGTGGCGATAAGGCGTTGAGCATTTATCTGCGATCATTGATCCGAAGCAAGTCCGACACTGCCAGGTCTTCGACGCTGGCAGGTCTTGCATCCCGTGAGCGCTTGACCTGCCAGCGTCGAAGACCTGGCAGTGTCAAATTTTTACCGACATATTTCAATCCTTTTCACGTATGGAAAATCGTTCGATCATTGTACAAAGAGATATAACAACCGAGTAAATCTAAAATTCAATTTTAGATTTACTCGGTTGCTTGGAACGCCTTATCCTCTCAAACTCGTTTTCTTGCTTCCAGGGCTGTCTCATAAGCTGGTGTAGAAAAAATATTCATTTCCAGATGGGTATCGTGATGCAGATGAGATTCAGCAGGTTGCAAAACGCCACCGGGGTAATCTCCCGGATGAGAGATTTTGTTCCAGGGTGGTTTGCCCGGTGGCAAATGCGGCAAGCGTTGTTGTGGCGTCCATGGTTCGAATAGGAGGAGCAGATGAAATTAACAGGGCAAAATTGAGCCACCTCATATTGCTCCCTGTAAAGCATTTACACACCCGCTTTTTAAGCCAATTTAGGAATATTCGTATTTTCAGCCATATTTGCTATACCGGCCTACCTGACCGGAGAGGGCGCTGAAGAAATTGTAGAAAACCTGCCCGGCGTCTCTGAAAACCTGATGGAGACACACGAAGACATGGCCAATATTTTCCTTTGGATGGCCGGCGCGCTGGGATTGTTTTCCTTAGGAACTTTTTATGCCGATTTAAAAGCGAAAAAAATTGCGCCAACATTGTACATGCTGACGTTCGTTGCTGCGCTGGGGGCCATGGCATTTGCCCAACAGGTGGGTAGCACCGGCGGTCAAATCCGGCACACGGAAATCCGGAACGGCGCAACGGCAGCCAACGATAACCTGGAAGGCGGCGGTGGAGAAAACGCCGCTAAGGACGACGACGATTAAACCAATAGTACCATGATACAACGAACAGCTAAACAGTTCCATGCCAGCATCCAGACCGAAGTGGATGCCGCCTTTCTCTACCTAAAAATAGCAGAAGCCGAAAGCGACGCGGGTATTGCCAATATATTCCGCCAACTCTCTGAAATCGAAGGCGGCCATGCGCGAAAAATCCTGGAAAAAATGGAGCAGCAAGGCATGGACGCCAGCATGCCGCCGCCCTCCTGGCGCGCCCGGATGCTGAACCGGATCGGCAGAATTTTCGGGTTCGATTACATTATCGGCGTGATGCAGGAGACCGAAAAGAGCATCACCAATGCCATTCTTCAGCAAAAGGCGGCCGGCAAAATCCCTGTTTCGGGTAACGAAAATAACCACGGCAAAATCCTGGACGCGCTGCTGCTCAACAAGAACAAAGTATCGGGCGAGCAGCTGTCCAGGATCGAGGGCCGGCACAAAACCGTGGGTGGAAACGCCCTGCGCGCCGGGGTACTGGGCGCCAACGACGGTTTGGTATCCAACCTCAGCCTGGTGATGGGCGTGGCCGGCGCAACCAGCGGCGAAAGCGGGGTGTTGCTGGCCGGTTCCGCCGGACTCCTGGCGGGCGCCCTTTCGATGGCCCTGGGCGAGTGGATTTCGGTAAAAAGTTCGCAGGAACTCTACGAACGCCAAATAGCCCTGGAGATGGACGAAATCATCGCCAACCCGGAGGGCGAATTGCACGAAATTGCGCTGATCTATATCGCAAAAGGCATCCCTGAGGCCCAGGCGCGTGAAATGGCGGCAAAAGCAATGAGCGATATCGACCATGCGCATGCGATCCTGGTCAAAGAAGAACTGGGTATCAATCCCGAAGAATTAAAAAGTTCGGCCTGGGAGGCCGCCATTACTTCGTTTGTGTTGTTTGCGGTCGGGGCGATTATTCCGGTTGCACCGTTTATCTGGGGCGAGGGATACCAGGCCATTGCCATCAGCGTAGGGCTCAGCACGGTCGGCTTGTTTCTCATCGGTTCGGCCATTACGCTGTTTACGGGTAAAAGCATCTGGTTTTCGGGTATGCGGCAGGTGATTTTCGGATTGATTGCAGCGGCGATCACTTTTGGGATCGGGAGGTTAATTGGGGTATCCATTGGCGGATAAATGCTGTTCCTGAACACCGTGTTTCTGCCATTCCTCGGTCAATTCCTCGCGGATGGCGACGCTGCGCATGCGCTTTTCGATCCAGTCGTCGGGGTAGCCCTTGGCTTTGTAAAGTTCCCGACTGCGCTGTGTGGCTAATTCGGGGTTTTCAATTTCCTGGATACGCTCGTAGCCTACCTGGGCCAGCCATTGTTTGAAGAGCTCGGCTTTGGGGGAGGGGATGGATTGGATGATGCGTAGCATGCCTTTTACGTTGGCGGCCTGTATTTTGCGCTTCTTTCCATCGGCGGCGATCATTTCAACTGGGGGACAAATTGTCCCCCAGTTGCCATCTAACTGGGGGTCGCGTTTCCTCAGTTTCTTGATATAGTCTTTTACATTGACTGAATCTGTGAGGATTTCTACGATATCCTGAACTGAAAAATACCACTGCTGCTCTTCCTCGCTCCAAGCCGAGCGGACGCGCTTTTCTTCAAAAAGTTTGATATGTGACATAGTGCTGCGGTTTTAGATGGAGTAAAAATACAAATTGTTTTAAAATTGTACAATTTTTTTAATATTTTCCTACAAATTCTTTAAAATATGCCCGCTCCACGTCGCTCTCCGCACAAACGTTGATTGTATGCGGCAAATCTATGGATACCCCGCGGCCTTCTCTTTACATTTGGACTGAAAAGTCCTTGAGCTACCAATGATACAAACTCAAACACAAATGAAAACAATCGCCGTGCTGTTCTATATTCTATGCGGTTTGGACGCCCTCATAGCCTTATGCTCCCTCCTTTTCATCTGCAACAAAAGCACCACCAGCACGATTACGCCCTACGCGATTGTGTTTATACTGCTATGCGCAGGGGCCATTCTGTGGGCGAATCAATTGAAAAAATCAAACCATCCCATCGGTTCCATCAGCGTCGCCGGGATTCCCGTCCTGATCGGCATAACGGTCCTCGTGCTGCTGTACTTCAGTTTGAGAAAAATGCGCTTGTTTTAACACACTTACATATTGCTCAGATCAGCAAATAATTTCACGATTGTTACGATGCCAACGATCGCAACCAGAACCGGCAGCCCCCAGGCAATTCCACTCAGCCAGAGCTCCAATTTGATACGCTTTCGAAGCCTGTTTTCGTCCGAACGGCCTTTTATCTTTTTTAGCAATTTTCGCCCTTTGGCATAAGCGTAAATGCCCAGAAAAAAACCGATTCCCAACAAGAGCAGGGGGATTGAAAGCGCGCTTTCCCACATAAGCCTGTCCACCTTCCGCTCGAGTTCATCATCCGGTGGGGCGTCCTGTACGGAAATAACCGGCGAAATGATCGCTCCCCATCCGCCTTTTTGATCTGCCGCATCTGCATCCACGGAGCGGTGTGGATTTGATTGGCGGTATCGTCGCAAAAGGAAAAAGTGATCTCGTTTTTTCCCGTTTGCAGGTTTTTAATGGCAAAGACCGTCCCGTTGGTCAAATACAACGAATCGCAGGGATCGGCCGGAAACGGCTTCTCGCACAGGGTATTGCCCCAAATGGCCGTGGCGGTGAACGGCGCAATCAAGAGGAATAATATGGATATTCTCAACATGACCGGTGGCGGTTGAAGGTGGTCGTCATTTCAAAGTTTGCTCAATACCAACTTTTTATACACAGGACGTTGTCCCGGCATCTCAATTTTTACCACATAACTTCCATTCGATACGCCGCTCAAATCCAGCGTTTGCAGCGGATCTGCCATGTCCCGGAACTGCTGTTCCAAAACCGGCACGCCGAGTTGGTTGAAGAGTTTGACCCCGATGTTTTCCCCCAGCATCTCTTCCGGGAACCTGATGTTCAAATGGTCGTCTGCGGGGTTGGGGAACAAGCTGATGTCAAGGGCAGTCAACTCGCCGCTCGCGTGCGCATCGCCGGCCAACAGGCTTGAAACGATGTTTATGGTGTAGTCCTCTACCTCTCCAAAGGGAATGGTTTCACAAGCATGGGCGTATGCGCCCCGCTTCATGGATACCCGCATTCGGGCCGGACCAAGGGGCACGCCGCTCGGCACGAAAATGTTGGCTATTATGGTTTTAGAAAGCGTTCCATCGGGCGGGCGGGTGAGTATTTGAGAAAGAATCTCCTCGCCGCCGCCAAAAAATGTGCCGTCCTGGCTGAAGTCAACCCAGATTTTCCAGTATTCGTCATAGCTCGCCCAACTGTATGCAGCGGTCAGTTCCACCGAAGTGATCGTGCCGCGTACCGCCGTAAAGGTCGTGCCGGTGAAATCGGAGTACGAACTTTTGCCGGAGATTTTCTCCGTCGCGCCGATTTTAACCCCGCCAATCCAGTCTTCCCAGGGGAAGTTGCTGGCCGAAGCGCAGTAGGTCCCGGGGTTAATGCCGGGCGTGATGTGGATGCTGTAATCCTCCACCTCGCCGAACCCGAAGGTTTCGCAGGGCGCCGGGTAGCTGCCGCGTTTCATCGCCACCCGCATCCGGGTGGTGAAACCCGTTGAAAATCCGCCTTTTATAAATGCTGTCGTGTTCAGCGCGGCGAAGAACGTGCCGTCTGGCGGGTGGTTCAAAACAGCCGAGACGACGGTTTCATCGGGTTCTTCGAACGTGCCGTTTTGGTTGTAGTCGATCCAGACTTTCCAGTATTCGTCGAATGTAAAATAACTGTAGCCCGTTTGTAAAGTGATCGGATATGGTGTCCCGGCGGTGACATTGGCCGTTATTCCAGTGAAATTAGAATATTGGCTTTTGCCGGAGGCATGGTCAAGGTCATTGAGTTTGACCCGCCCGATCCAGTCTTCCCAGGGGAAATTTCCCTTGCTCTGGCAATACTGGCCGGGTGTGCCGCCGATTTGCAGCGCGACGGCCGCCGAAACGTTGTTCTGGAAATTGAGTTCGCAGCCGGCGTTTTCCCGTAGAATCAAAAAATAATTGCCCGCAGCGGTCCCCGCCGGGATATTCGCCAAAACACTTGCAGTAGCCACCCCCGAAGCGTTGAACTGCGAAAAAGTCAGGTTTGCCGTGCCGATAACGACATCGGTTCCGGGCTGTAGTTGATTGTCGGTCGAGAGATAAACGTTCGCCGTAAAACCGCCGCTTAATTCGTTCAGCGGGAAAACCGCAACATTATTTACCTGAAAAGAAACATTTAAACTGCCGCCGGGTTGGACGTTCGCAGGCACGCCGCCGATGTTTTGGACCACAAAATCCGGCGCCCCGATTTGCATGGAAGCGCTGAAAATGTTGTTGTTTTCGTCCGATTCAGCGACGGTGTCGTCGGAGTCTACTTTCACGATACCGAAATAAGTACCGGGCGCGGCAGCCGCCGGAACAGGCGCGTTGATCGTCAGCCCCGCAGTGTAATTTGCGCCGCCGTTCGCCGTCAGCGATGGGTAGTTCAAGGTTTGCCAAAGTAAATCATTATCACTGATCTGGTTATCTTTCGACAAAAACGCCTTGGCGTTGAAACTGCCCGCCGCTCCCGGCCCGAGGTTGATGACCAGTCCGCCTAAAAATCCAAGTGGCTGCGCGGGATTGGTATAACAATTCGCGTTGGCCGGAATGACTTCCCAGGCGATCGTGCTCAAATCGGGTTTCAGTAAAGGACTGACGAGGATGTTCGCCGTGTAATCTTCCACTTCGCCGAAGGGAATCGTTTCGCAGGGCGTCGGGAAGCCGCCGCGTTTCATGCTGACGCGCATCTTGTATTGGCCTGCCGGAACGCCGTAGGGGATGAAAATGCCGCCAAAACCCGTCAGCAGCGCGGTGGGCGTTCCGTTGGGCGGATGGTTCAGGACGCCTTCAAAAACTTTGTCCGCATCGTCGAAGACGTCGTTTTGGTCTTTATCGATCCAAATCCGCACGTACTCGTCGTAGGTGAAATAGCTAAAGCCGACCGTAATTTCCACCGGTGTGGCCGTTCCCGGCGCCAGGTCGATCACCTGGTTCGTGAAATCGCTGTATTGACTTTTTCCGGATGGGTTGTTGAAAGCCCCCACTTTGACCCCCGCAATCCAATCGTGCCAGGGAAACTCGCCTTTCGAGGCGCAATCGAGCGCGACATCTTCAAAAATGGCGCAGTCGCAGTTTGACGTTTGGCTTTCCAGGGCTTTACCTTCGTTGTAATCCACCACATAGGCCCACCAGTTGTTGAGCCGGCCGTTTTGGTCTTTGCATTTGAAATGCGGGAGATGCCGCAACCACCAGCGCATAAAGTCCTCGTGCTGGCAATCCCAGTCGGTACAGCTGATGCTGCGGGTTTGTTGAAAAAGGAAAGGGTAACGTTTCCAGTTTTGCTCGTAAGTCGTGGCGAATCCCGTGTTGTAGTAGCCGTAATTTTCGACGGCGTTTGGCGGAAAATGGACATTGCCCACGTGCGCATCGCCCGGCTCGATGAGGTCGTAGGACATAAACTTCTGCAACGCGGTTTTGGGAACGCCTGCCGGAAATGGCGGATCGCTTTCTACGTATCGCACGCGTTCATTGAAGGTCTTGTACAGGGTCGTTTCAATGCGGTGGCCGAAATTGTGGAGCGCCAGGTCGTAGCTCCGTTCGTAGTTGAGGCCCATGATGGGCAGTAAGTCGGTGCAGGCGTTGCCCGTGATGACGGCGCCGTTTATCCAGAATGCGCCGGTTCCGGTCATGTTGGATTCCCACATCCCGATAAAAGGCATGGCGTACACCCACACTTCGTCAATCTGGTGGTTGTTGCTTTTGGCGCAGAAATCGTATTTGTCGAGCAATTCATTGTAATGAAAAAAGCTGGTGGACTGCGTTTCAGCGACCAGGTGAAGCGTTGTCCAGCCGGGCTCCTGAAAAAGGTGGTACATGCTGTCTACCGTCAAAACCGAACCCCCGAAAGTGGTCAGCAGGTTTGGCTCGTCGTGCGTTTCGACGAATTGATAGGTCACCGCGCCGCCGCTCAGGGCCGTCAGCGAGTCCCGCACCTTGTTGGCCAATTGCTGTGGAGTACCGCCGCTCACTTGTTCGAAATTGGCCGGTGAGCCCCAGAAACTGTTCCAGTGCACCTGGGAAAATCGTTGTCCGCCGGCCGCCGGAATGGGCGGGTCGATAAAAACCAAGGCCACTTTCACGATGCGGGGCGCGGCAGCAGGCATGGTAAAATCTGCCACTACTTTGGATAAGGCGCTGAATGACAGGCCGTTCCAGGTTGCTGAGACGAGGCTTTCACCGAGGGTGTTTCCGGAAGTGAACAGACCGGAAGCATCCACCGAGATCACACCGGAATTGGAGGACGCCCAGGAAACGCCCGAGCTCAGCGGAAATACATTCCCCGCAGCGTCCGTCCCCAAAACCTTCGGTTGAAAGGACGAATTAGGGATCAGCCGGATCTGGTTCGGCCGCAGGCAAACGCTGGTAACGGCGACCGTGGCGGTGGCGGTGATGCCCCATTCCGACAGGTGGACGTAATCGTCGCCAAGCGTGCGCTGCATGTACAGCCGCAGCAGTTTTCCGCCGGCAGACACCGTATGCGTGGACAACAGTTGCCCGGAATACGGCGCATGATCCACCAGTTTGACATAAGTGCCGGTCTGGTTATTCAAATCAGAGAGCGAGTTGGCCATTTCGACCGACCAATTGCCCATTTCCGGGAAGTTGCTGGTGTACAGGCTTGTCTGCGTGAGATTGATCGTAAAGGGGAATTGCAGGGTGACGATCATCGGGTTAACCGCTGCGGAGCGCGCCACATTGCTCAAGTCGCCATCGAACGCGTTTTCGATGGCCCCGATGTCGATGGGGGGGTGGGTTACGGAAATTTGGCCGTTTTGGATGCCTTCGAGTACGTTGACCGGGAACGTGAGGTTTGCCTGCGAAAAGCCGGCGTTTTGAAAGGCAAAAAGAAAAACAAGGGCATGTAGTGTCTGTTTCATGATATGCCGGTTGTGGGTGAGAAAATACAATTACCTTGTAAATGTGGGGACAATGCGGGAATAAAGGGATGACCTGGATCATCGAATGGTATGATATTATGCAGACGCTTCGCTACACTGCCTCGGCATTTTTAAGGATTTCCTTGAACGCTCACCCGAAGAATACGCCTACGGCCACCGCGGCCGCGACCTCGGTTACACCGCCGATATGTATTGGTTTCCAGTAAAAGATCGTACAATGGTGTACCTCATCAACTATGGTACCGATGGCAAAAGCGCCTTGCGGCAGGTGTTTTACGATTTCCGAAAAGCAATGGCAGATGCAGTGATGGCGCCCTGAGAATTATGAAGCGGGCGGGCAAAAAAAATCTGTTTATCCGCCATGATGTCCGCCTTGGTGACCGCCATGGTTGCCACCGGGATGGCCGCCATGGTTACCACAGGGATGATCCGTGGAATCGTGCGGAGGATGATCCAGGCTGTCGAGGTGGTTGTGTAAGGAGTCCAGGTGATGATGACCCAGGGAATCCAAATGCAGCGAATCGCAGTGATGGCCAAGCGAGTCGCCAAAATGATGGCCGCCGTGGTGATGGCCCAGGGAATCGCCGCGATCCGAAACGCCGTCGAGCACCATACCGCTTAGAGATGTCACTCGCTCGTGCCTCGCGGATGACACCTCTACGCTACGAGCGTGTCATTCAATCGGTCCTGACAGATGTCTTTGGGCTAATCTTCCATGTCCAAATCCCATTTTTCCGGCTTTTGTGGTTCTTTCACTTCGTGAAAAGCCACAAAATTGGCTTTGCTTCCAAATAATTCCCACACAGCCTGACGAAGCAAAGTCGTCGGTTTCTGGGTAAGGAGCGAAAGATAAGAACTCCAGGGATAGTGCAAAAAATCTTCCATGACGCCATGTTTGCACGGATTGTGGTGGATGTAATATACCAACCATTGCAGATGCTCTTCATCATCCACAGCCACCCGTTTGAAAGGGCGGTAAAAGAGATTTCCACTGCGGTGATACCGACGATTGAAGTACATGGCATAAGCAGTAAACATGCGCGTAAACTGCCGCTCTATCAACGGATGGAAATCAGACTCTTCTTCTTTTTGGGCTAAGATTCGTCGTTGTGGCGCCGTTCGCTGAGGTTCCGGAATTTGTTTTGTCAGGGCGATCAACACAGTAACTGGTTTGATCCGTACCATCAGGTGAAAATGATTGGGTATCAGACAATAAGCATATGTGTCCACATAAGGAGCGACGAAACGCTTGTATTGTTCCAAAAAGAATAGCCGGTCTTCATCGTCATGGAACAAGGTTTCGCGATTGTTGGTGCGGTTGTATACATGGTAGTATGCATCAGGCGCTAATTTGGCCAGATAGTCTGTCTTGGTTTTGGATGGTTTAGGCATAATACCACTGTTTTTACGGTTTTAGTTTCGGGATGTTGCCATCCGTTTTTTGAGGTGTCATCTGCGAGGCACGAGCAGGTGACATCTCAAAAAACGACCGCTTCGAGATGTCACCCGCTCGTACCTCGCGGATGCCACCTCTGCGCTCCTCACGCTGCCTTACC
>Ga0105046_10002261_pt1 | contig 30356 bp, 26 predicted proteins | sample MAT03_FD_78385 | JGI IMG/M metagenome (GOLD analysis project Ga0105046, IMG submission 78385) | Freshwater microbial communities from Lake Fryxell liftoff mats and glacier meltwater in Antarctica - MAT-03 (megahit assembly) | ecosystem: Environmental > Aquatic > Freshwater > Ice > Liftoff...
ACGCGCACCGCGGCATGCGGAATCTGCGCCCCCAGGTCCATGATGCGCGGCGTTCTGGCCAGCGCGTCCAGGTACTGCGGAAAGCTTTCCCACTCCCACTTCACGCCTTCTGCCAGCACCGCGCCGGGAATGTCTTCCACCCCTTCCATCAGCTCCAGCATCCACTGGCGCTGGTGCGGCCGGGCCGGTGCGAACCCGACGCCGCAATTGCCCATCACGGCGGTGGTCACGCCATGCCACGAACTCGGTGTCATCAACGGGTCCCAGCTGGCCTGGCCGTCGTAGTGGGTGTGAATGTCGACCCAGCCGGGCGCCACCAGCAGGCCGCTGGCGTCGATGCTGCGCTTGGCGGCAGCGGTGATCCTTCCGGTTTCGGCGATGCGCCCGTCCTTGATGGCTATGTCGCCGGTGCGGCTTGCGGCACCGGTGCCGTCGATGATGGTGCCGCCGCGGATCAGCAGGTCATGCATTTGGGTCTTCCTGGTTTGGGCGCTTGTTGCGGATTCCCGCACTCGCGGGAATGACATTTACAAGACTGGTCGAGTGTGAATCCCGGGTCGGGCGCGAATTGCAGCGATGGATGGCAACTGAGGCGATGGCCGGGGGACGCAGGGCAATGATCATACAGCGCACACGGCGACCCTGCGGCGACCGATCCCTTCGCGCGCATGCGCGCCCCCCAACCGCCACCCCATTCCGATGTACCATTCGCCTCCCTGCATTTCGCGCCGGTGCCGCACCGCACCCGCCTATGGAAATAGCGATACTTTTCGCCCTCATCATTCTCAATGGCGTGTTCGCGATGTCGGAAATCGCGCTGGTGACCTCCCGCAAGGCACGCCTGCAAAAAATGATCGATGAGGGCGATCGCGGCGCCGCGGCGGCCGCGCAACTGGGGGCCGACCCCACGCGTTTTCTTTCCACCATACAGATCGGCATCACTTCGATCGGCGTCTTGAACGGCATCGTCGGCGAAGCGGTGTTCGCGGTGCCGTTCGCCCACTGGCTGGAAAAGCTCGGGGTGCCGTCGGCGATCGCCGGCTATTTCGCCACCGGTCTGGTGGTTATGCTGATCACTTACGTCACCATCGTGCTGGGCGAACTGGTGCCCAAGCGCATCGGCCAGACCCGGCCCGAAGCTATCGCACGCATCGTGGCCACGCCCATCGGCTGGCTGGCCGCCGCCGCCCGCCCCTTCGTGCTGCTGCTTTCGGGCTCGACCAACAGCGTGTTGCGCCTGATGGGCCTGAAAGACATCCAGGGCATTGCCGTCACCGAAGAGGAAATCCACGCCGTGCTGCAGGAAGGCACCAGCGCCGGCGTGATCGATTCGAGCGAACACGCGATGGTGCGCAATGTGTTTCGCCTGGACGACCGGCAGATCGGCTCGTTGATGCTGCCGCGCGGCGATGTGGTGTGCCTGGACGCCGACGATCTGCTCGAACAAACCCTGTCTGGCATCGAGGAGTCCGACCACGCGCGCTTTCCGGTGGTGCGCGGCGGGCTGGAAAATATTCTCGGCGTGATCAACGCGCGCAAGTTCCTGTCACGCATCGCCCGCGGCGAAAAGGCAATGCTCACGCAAGACCTGCAGACCCCGCTCTACGTGCCCGAAACGCTCACCGGCATGGAGTTGCTCGACAACTTCCGCGCCTCGGGTACGCAAATGGCCTTCGTCGTCGACGAATACGGCGAGGTGTTGGGGATCGTCACGCTGCAAGACCTGATCGAGGCGATCACCGGCGAATTCCAGCCGCGCGATCCGGAAACCTCATGGGCTTTCCAGCGTGACGACGGTTCCTGGTTGATCGATGGCCTGATTCCGCTGCATGAACTCAAGGACCGCCTGACCCTCGATACCGTGCCCGACGAAGACCGCGGCCGCTACCACACCTTGGGCGGCATGCTGATGTTCCTCACCGGGCGCCTGCCGCAAGCCGGCGACTGTGTCGACTGGGAAGACTGGCGCTTCGAGATCGTCGACATGGACGGCAAGAAGATCGACAAGGTGCTGGCCACGCGGGTGCCGCAAGCCGCAGCCGCCGCCATCGCGGTCGAGGGCAAGTAAGGCCGGCAAACGGCACCGCAAGCCGCGGCGCCCAAGCTACTTGTCAGTCCAGGGCAACTCTTTCCACAGCGCGCGAAAACGCGTGTCGTCGAAGCGCAATTCGGCCTCATAGGCCGAAGGCCCCAGATAGCGGATCGGTGCGAACGCACGCTCGGCTGCGACCTTGAAGGCCGGATCGGCCACCGCCTTCTCGATCGCCACCGCCAGGCGCGCACGCACCGCCGCCGGCAGGCCCTTGGGCGCGGCGATGCCGCGCAAGGACGCCATCTCGAAGGCGAAACCCTGCTCGCGAAAGGTCGGCCAGTCGGATGCCATTGGCAGGCGCGCGGCGGTCATCTGACCCAGGCAGCGAATCGGCGAACCGCCCTTCAGGTACTGTAGCGCTTCGCCCACATTGATGGCCGCCACCGTGATGTGCTTGCCGATGATCGCGGTGCGCGTATCGGCGCTGCCCTTGAAGGGCACATGGGTCATTTGCACGGCGGCGCTTTTCTCGAAAAACAGCATCGCCAGGTGATCATCCGAACCGACGCCGGTGGAACCCACGGTCACCACTTTCGGATTGGCCTTGGCGAAGGCCGCCAGATCGGCCAGGCTCTTCAGGGGGCTTTCGTTGTGCACGCAAAAGGTGCCCGGGTCGTCCACCACATTGCCCAGCAGGTCGTAGCCCTGCCAGTTCCAGGCCACCTTGCGCTCGATCGGAATGCTCACCACCGGCGGGGTGTTGATGAAGCCGATGGTGTAGCCGTCGGGTTGGGCAGCGGCGATTGCACCGAAGCCGATATCGCCGCCGGCGCCAGGCCGGTTGATCACGTTGATCTTGGCGCCATCGCCCAGGTATTTCTCCATGAAGGGGATGATGTTGCGCGCGATGATGTCGGTGCCGCCGCCCGGTGCGTAGGCGATGATCATGTTGATCGGCTGGTCAGCCGGCCAGGCGGCGTGCGCGCCGCCGGCAGCAAGCGCGGCGGCCAGGGCAGCCTGCTGGGCGCTGCTGCGCAGCAGGCGCGCGAGCACGCGCGAAGGCAATCTGGGTGAATGCACGGCGGGTCTCCTTTTGTGGTTGTGAGCGGAGTATACCGACGCCGCCACAGTGCCAGCTCACGCTTGCGGGCAGCGCGCTTCGCGCGTGCGCGCGCGCAAATCACGCCACGGACAAATCACGGCGTCGGCCGACATCAGCGCCAGTGAGGCCGCCAGAATCAGCGCGGCACGCAGGCCCGTCGCGCCCTTGCCCAAGGCCTCGTTGGCGCCCTCGGCAACCGCCAGAACAACAAGACGCCCGATCCTGCGCGAACCCTGCGCGACATCGATGCCGCGCTCCGCCGCCAGGATCGCCTCCGGCATGGCCGCGTGCCGCAACTGCGAGAGTGCGCCCGCGCGCCGCGCGGCTGGCTCGCGCTCCTTACTGGGCCCAGTATTTCTCCAGATTTCTGATGCCCCATTTCTCCGGGCTTTCGATGGAGACGATCTTCTCGCTGCCGGCGGCGTGCGAGAGGTCGAGCATTTCCGGGCGTACGTGGACGCCGGACTTGGTCGAAAAGAATACCTTCACCATCGGGGTGACCAGCGATTTCGCTGTCTGCTCGGTCACCACCCCCAGCCGGCCCGAGCTCAGGCATACAAGCGAACCCACCGGATAAATGCCGATGCTCTTGACGAACGCATGAAACACAGTTTCATCGAAATGTCCGTTGCACCAGGCGGTCATCTTCTTGATCGATTCGGCCGGATCCCAGCCGGCCTTGTAGGGCCGGTTCGAGGTGATCGCGTCATACACGTCGCACACCGCGCCCATGCGCGCGAGCAGGCTGATCTCCTCGCCCTTCTGGCGATGCGGGTAGCCGCTGCCGTCCATCTTTTCGTGATGGTGCAGGCACACCTCGCGCACGCCATCACTGGCGCTGCCGCCTTCGACCAACAGCTCGTGGCCGCGCTCGGAGTGGCTTCTGACGACGGCAAATTCCTCGTCGGTGAGTTTGCCCGGTTTGTTCAGAATCGCCACCGGTATCAATGCCTTGCCCAGATCGTGCATCAGCCCTGCCATGCCGGCCTCGCGGGTTTGCTGCTCGTCGAGATTGAGCGCACGCGCCAGCGCCACCATCATGGCGCATACCGCCACCGAATGCATGTAGGTGTAGTCGTCGGCGGTCTTGAGCCGCGCCAGGCTGATCAGCGCCCCGGGATTGCGGCTCACCGAATTCGATATTTCCTCGACCAACCCGTTAGCCGCCTCGGGCGAAACCGACTTGCCCATGCGCGCTTCCTGGAACATCGATAGCACCGCGCGCTTGCCTTCGGACATCACCTGGCGCGCGCGCTGCATCTCCTCGCCGATGGCAGTCCGCTCGGGTGGCGCAGGCGCCCGTGGTGGCGGTGACGTGAGCGTAACCACTGGCGCCGGCGTCGGCGTCGGCGCAATGGTCACCACCTCGGGCGCAGGCGCCAGGTCGAGGCTTTGCGCGATGTCGATGAAAACCTCGGTGATTCCGCTTTCGGCGATCAGCCGGATGTCGTTAGGATCCTTGATCACGAACTTCGAGCGCAAGAACGGGTGCTGCATCCAGGAGCCGCACATGCTCTCCAGATACATCCCCACCCGCAACTGATCGACCGTGATTTTCTTCATTTGAAATTACGCGTTGAAAACGCCACATGCCTGTTGCCGGATGCCGGATGGCAGCGCGGGCAGTCGCAAACATCGAACAAGAGCGTGGCTGCGGCCCACCTTGCGAGCAGTGCGCACTGCAAGACCGGCGGTGCCGGTGGCACGATTTCCCATCAAGGATTCCACTCTAGGGTGCCCGGCCCCGGCAGCATGGGCCGAAAAGGGCGGCAACCCGTCCCCTATTCGAATCCACACAGGCTGCGCAGCGCGCGCATGCGCGCTGGCGGCACGGGGTCAGCCCGACCATGCGCGCCTGGATCAAGTCGCACCGTCCGGACTTGCGCTGCGCTGGGCTCGCGTGCGCTTCATGCTGGATGCCGCATCAACGAAAAGCCGCCTTCGCCATACCGCTCGAGACCACATGTGTTCAATACCGCCGCACAGCGATGCATGGCCGGCGCAGTCGGTTCGGGTTTGGATGCAGCGCACGGCCGTCACGCGCGCAGCAGCAGCCACAAACCCTGACAGGTGTAAAGCGTGGCGATGCAAAAGATCAGGCGCTGGGTCCAGGCGCGGAATTGCACCTCGCTCATGGCTTCGAGCACGCGCTGCGAGAGCTTGGTGCCGGTCACCGCCAGCAGCACCGCCACCGCCAGCGCCAGTGGCGGAATCCCGTCGCTGCCGAGGATCACGAACTGCCCGAAGTAGGCGATCTTGATCAGGTGGCCGAAGGTCTGGATCGCCGCCTTGGTGGCCACCAGTTGCCTGCGGTCGATTTTCGAGCCGGTGAAGAACACATCGAGAATCGGGCCCGCCACGCCGGCCAGCAATTGCAGCGAGCAGCACACCACGCCGCACAGAATGCCGTGCCCGGGGCGTTCGGCATCCGGCTTGAGCGACGCCGGCAGCAGCATGGCAATCAATGGGGTGAGCCCCAGCACCAACAGCACGGTGGGCTTGTCGGCGCGAAATGCCATCAGCGCCATCGCACCCGATGGCAGCGCCGCGCCGATCAGGTAGAAACCGACGCTGTTCCAGCGCACATGGCTGCGCCACAGGAAGGCACGCGAGGCGTTGGAAGCCAGCTGCGCCACGCCGTGCAGCACCATCGCCTGCGCCACCGGCAGCAGCAGCACCAGCACGCCCATCAGGATCATGCCCCCGGCCATGCCGAAAATGCCCGACAGGAACGAGGTCAGGAGGACCAGCGTACCGAGCGCGGCGGCGAAGGGCAGGGTGAACATCGGCGGCGTGGTGATCCGGGTTGAGCGGGGTCAGGCAAGGCACTTGCGGCTTGGCGCGGCCCGCGACCGCATGCGCGGCGATGCCGGCAGCCCGCCGCGGCCGCGGCATGTGTTGCACTTGCGGGCTTGCCGCACGATGCTGCGACGCGAGCCCTTCGGCGCAATAGCCTCGCGTCAGACCATTTTGGTCTCGAACATGTGCATGGCCACACCGGCCTGCGCGAAATTGGCGACGTCGGCGGCAACGGCTTGCCCCTCCTTCGACGCGAAAGCCGCGCCAATCGCCCCCAACGAATCAAAGGTCAGCGTGGTGATCAGGTGCAGTGGCGAAGGCCCGGCCGGCGTGCCGATCGGGGCGGCATTGACTTCATAGGCACGCAGACCCGGGATGGTCTTGGCCAATGGCACATGCTTGCCGAAGTAGTAGGCATCGAAGGCCGGCGCGTCGGCCGGCTTGTTGTAGAGAACGAGAAGTTTTGCCATGGTGCTTTCCTTTTGGTTTCAATCTCCCCGGACAAATGATCGGATGGTGAAACAGGCCCGGCAGACGCACCGCTGTGAGCCGATTGCGCCTCTTCGAGTCTACCCCGCCGCGCGCGATCACCCCCCGCCTGGCAGCATCAGCTCCACAGGGCAGTCACACCCGGCGGCGGCGAAAACGGCAGGTCGCCGCGTTTGAGCACCGCCTCCCAGCCGCCGTTGGCCGCCAGGTTTTCCGCCTGGCGACGCTTGGCGCGCGCATCCACTTCGGCCGGGTCGAGCCGGCTGCGCAGGGCTGCTTCCATGCGTGCAAGCACCGGCGCGTAGGCCGCGTCGGCCGCAACATCCCGCAGCTCTTCGGGGTCGCTCTGGCGGTCGAACAACTGCGGCGCGAAGCTCACGCAACGCACGTATTTGTAGCGCCGGTCCTGTGCCATGAATATCGCCTCGCGCGAGCCGGTGGCGTGGTATTCGGAATACACCAGCCGCTCGGCGTCCGGCGTATCGATCATGCCGAACAGCGATTGCCCCGACGAAGGCTGGGGCGCCGTACCCACCGCGTCCAAGGTGGTGGCGAATACATCGATGAGGCTCACCGGCGTGCTCACCAGGCGCCCTGCCGGCACCCCGGCGCCGGCCACGATCATCGGCACGCCCACGCTCTCTTCATACATGGTGCTCTTGCCCCACAGGCCGCGGCTGCCGTTGTTGTCGCCGTGGTCGGAGGTGTAGAGCACGCAGGTCGCAGAGCCTGAGCCGGTGTCTTCGAGCGCGGCCAAGATCTTGCCGACCTGCTCGTCTAAAAAACTCACCAGCCCGAAGTAACCGGCCAGGGCGCGCCGCACGTCGGCCTCGCCCTTCATCGCCGCGTTGTAGGGCACGATACGCGCGTAATCCTGCAGATAGGGATGCTGCGGCCGCTCGGCTGCTGCGTATTGCTTGGGCATCGGCAGTTGCATGTTGGCATAGCGGTAGTAGTGCTCGGGGGGCGCGGTCAGCGGAAAGTGCGGCGCCACCAGCGAGACGAACAGCACCCAGGGCTTGTCGGCGTACTTGGGCGCTTCCTCGCGCAGCCAGATCTGCGCATGGGCGGTGATGTCGCGGTCATAGCGGGTGTAGTCCGATTCGCCGGGACCGGCCATGCCGATCATCTTTTTCGCGCCGCCGCGTGGCGGCGCATCCGGGCTGCGGTTGAGCGCCAGCAGGTCGCCCTTGCCATCGACGATGTGCATGGCGATACGCTCTTCGGAAAAGCCGTGGTCGTCACCGGGGTGGCCGCGAAAGTGCAGCTTGCCGATCGACACCACCTGATGCCCGCTTTTGCGCAGGGCATGGTGCCAGCTGGGCACGGCGCCTTCATAGGCATCGGCATTGTCCCAATAGCCGATCTCGTGGTTGTAGCGCCCGGTGGCAAGTGCCGCGCGCGCCGGTACGCAGATCGGGCAGGGCGTCGAGGCCTGGGTGAAGCGGGTGCCGCGCGCGGCCAGTGCATCGAGATGCGGTGTGCTGATGAAGGGATGGCCGGCGGCGCCCAGCACCTTGGGATTGTGTTCATCGGAAAACAGGATCAACAGGTTTTGCGGTTTCATGGGCGCGTGTGTGGTTTCGACGGGACGGCCGTAATATACGCCCCGCCAATACCCCAATATCCGGAGACCCGCCCATGCATCGCCGCCGCCTGTTGCAAGCCACTCTCGCCGCCGCCGCCGCCGTGCCGCGCCTCGCGCGTGCCCAGGCCTGGCCGCAAAAATCGATCCGCTTCATCGTGCCCTACATTCCCGGCAGTGCCCCCGACGTGCTGGCGCGCACCCTGGCCGAGCGCCTGACCACGGCACTGGGTCAATCGCTGGTGATCGAGAATCGGGGCGGCGCCGGCGGCAATATCGGCACTGAACTGATCGCCAAGGCCGCGCCGGATGGCTACACCATCGGGTTGGGAACTTCGGCCTTCGTGACCAACCCCTGGCTGTATCGCAAGGTGGGTTACGACCCGGTGACCGATTTCGTGGCGATCAACCAGAGTGTGACGATGCCGCACCTGCTGGTGACGGCCGCCGATTCATCGGTGAAAACCGTGGCCGAGCTGGTGCGCCTTTTCAAGGACGCGCCCGGCAAGTACAACTATGCCTCCGGCGGCAACGGCAGCGGCGCGCATCTGGCCGCTGAGCTGTTCAAGTCGATGGCCGGGGTCGATGTGCTGCATGTGCCCTACAAGGGTGCGCCGGAAATCGTCACCTCGGTGATCAGCAAGTCGGCGCTGTGCGGCTTTCCCACACTCGCAACGGCGGTGCCCCAAGTGCGCGGCGGACGCCTGCGCGCGATTGCCGTCACCGGCTCGAAACGCAATCACGCGCTGCCCGATGTGCCGAGCATCGGCGAGACCATAGCCGGCTTCGATTTCGCTTCGTGGTTCGGCTTGATCGGGCCGGCAAAGATGCCGCCAGAGGTGGTACGGCGCATCGATGCCGAAACGCAGAAGGCGTTTCAGGACCCCGCATTCCGCGACAAGGTGCAGGCCGACGGCACCGAGGTGGTCAACCTGGGGCATGTCGAATTCGCCGCCTTCATGAAAACCGACTTCGCCAAAGCCAGGCGGGTGGTCGAACTGTCCGGCGCGCGCGTCGATTGAAACCTCAAACGCGATGACGCGACAAGCATGAATGCATTGATACGACCAACCCGCCCGTTCGACGGCCAGCGCCCCGGCACCTCGGGCCTGCGCAAGAAGGTGAGTGTGTTCCGGCAGCCAGGCTACCTCGAAAACTTCGTGCAATCGATTTTCGATGCGCTCGAAGGTTTTGCGGGTCAGACCCTGGTCGTCGGTGGCGACGGCCGCTATTTCAACGACACGGCAATCCAGGTCATCGTGCGCATGGCCGCGGCCAACGGCTTCGGTGGCGTACTCGTCGGCCGGCACGGCATCCTCTCGACCCCGGCGGCGAGTTGCGTGATCCGCGCCCGCGGCGCGTATGGCGGCATCATCCTCTCGGCCAGCCACAATCCGGGCGGGGCGGATGGCGACTTTGGCATCAAATACAACGCCGGCAACGGCGGCCCCGCGCCCGAGAAAATCACCGAGGCGATCTACCGGCATACCCTGGCGATCGGGCGCTATCTCAGCATCGACACACCCGACATCGACCTGGCCACCCTTGGCACCAGCATGCTGGGTTCCATGCGCATCGAGGTGATCGACCCGGTAGCCGACTATGCACAGCTGATGCAGCGCCTGTTTGATTTCGGCGCCATCCGCAAGCTCCTGGCCACACCTGGATTTTCGATTCTCTTCGACGCCATGCATGCGGTGACCGGCCCTTACGCGCGCGAAATTTTGATGGGGCGGCTCGGCGCGCCGGCAACCGCGCTGATCAACTGCACGCCGTTGCCGGACTTCGGCGGCGGCCATCCCGACCCCAACCCGACCTATGCGACCGAGTTGATCGAGCGCATGTTCGGCAGCAGCGCCGAGCGCACCGTGCCGGATTTCGGTGCCGCCAGCGATGGCGATGGCGATCGCAACATGATCGTGGGTGCGCGCTTCATCGTGACCCCGAGCGACAGCCTGGCGGTGATCGCGGCCAACGCCCACCTGGTGCCCGGCTACGCGGCAGGCCTGAAAGGTGTGGCACGCTCCATGCCCACCAGCGCCGCGGTCGATCGGGTGGCCGCTGCGCTGCGCATCCCCTGCTTCGAAACCCCCACCGGCTGGAAATTTTTCGGCAACCTGCTCGACGCCGGGCAAGTCACCCTGTGCGGCGAGGAGAGCGCCGGCACCGGCTCGGACCATGTGCGCGAAAAGGACGGCCTGTGGGCGGTGCTGTTCTGGCTCAACATCATGGCCGCGCGCGGCCTGTCGGTCGAGGCCATCGTGCGCGACCACTGGCGGCGCTTCGGGCGCAACTACTATTCGCGCCACGATTACGAAGGCATTGACAGCGCCGCCGCGCAGGACTTGATGGAGGCACTGCGCGCCGCGCTGCCCGGGCTGCCGGGCCGGACGATAGGCTCGGCACAAGTGGCATGGGCCGACGACTTCGCCTACACCGACCCGATCGATGGTTCGCTCAGTACAGGGCAGGGGATTCGCGTCGGCATGGCCGACGGTGCGCGCGTGGTGTTTCGCCTGTCCGGCACCGGCACCGAGGGCGCCACCCTGCGCGTCTACCTTGAACGCTTCGAGTCAGACGTGAACCGGCATGCAATCGAAACGCAGGCGGCATTGGCCGGCCTGATCGGCGCCGCCGAGGAGTTGGCCGGCATTCGCGCACGCACCGGACGGATACAGCCGACAGTGATCACCTGAGCGCGGGTTTTGCCGGACAGGATCAATCCGGCAGGCGTTTGATTGCGTAGGGAAGTCGGCTACAGGCACCAATCAGCTGGCTGAGGTTTTGTCGCGGGCCAGGCAAGGTGGGGCCCACGAAGTTTGTCGCTGTTGCCGCACTCATTACGTTTCTCGACCTTCAGTTCAAAAATCGAGTGGTGCAAGCATCAAAAAATTGTCGTCCCCGCGGAGGCGGGACCCAGTGACTTTGCGGAGAAAGATGCTGGATCCCGCCTTCACGCGAAACACGAATCCCCCTGATCGAGCCGCCGCATGACTCAGCCCGCCAGCAGCTTCGCCATCGCCTCCGACAAACCGCGATGCGGCTTTTGCGGCGGCGGCGCGAAACTGCCGCGCGTGGCGCGGCCGGGTTTGAGCGCCACCAGCGATTCGGCATGCCGCACCGCCGACGACACGCCATCGACCACCGGCACCGGCAACTGAGCGGTCAGCGAGCGCGCCAGGCCGGCCAGCGGCCCGCCGGCGAGAATCAATACCTCGGCCCGGTCTTCATCGACCGCGCGCTCGCACAGCGCCAGCAATTGCGCGCGGTGGTCTTCATGGGCGCTGCCGATATTGGCCAGCGGCCGGTCGAGCGCGCGAATGCTGGCCAGGCGTCCGATCAAACCGTTGGCCTCGACGCTCTCGCGATACCAGGCGGCGATGCGCTGTGAAATCGCGATGATCGAGAAGCGATGTCCGAGCAGGCAGGCGCTGGCCAGCGCCGACTCGGTCATGCCCAGCACCGGTACCGGCAGCACTTCGCGCAAGGCGGTGAGTCCGGGGTCGCCGAAGGCGGCGACGATCACCGCGTCGTGCCCGGCATGGCGCTCGGCGGCCAGTTGCGCGGTGGCATAGGCGCCGATCAGGGCCTCGAAACGGGTCTCGATGTAGGCCACACCGAACGGCGCGGTCAGCACGGTGAGCCCGGTGCCGGGCGAGGCGCTGCGGCGTGCTTCGGCGGCAATCAGTTCGGTCACGCTGTCGCTGGTGTTGGGGTTGATGATCAGAAGGCGCATGGCCGGTGCTCCGTAGGTTCAGTGGCAATCAGTCAGGTGGGGAGGTGCACAACCAAAGGGCGTGGCGTGCCTCAAGCCTCGGTCAGTTTCATCAGAATGTCGGCGTACCAGGCGCAGTTGAGCCCGAGCGCCTCATCCACCGCCAGGTCGCGTGAACCGACATCCAGGCGCGCCGAATGCACGCCCAAAAGCCGCCATGGCAGTTCGTCCGGCACCTGGCCTGGCGCCGCGCGCATCACCACCGGTGCGCCGCTGGTGCCGCGGTGGGTGCGCGCATCGGTCAGAAAGTAGCCCTGACCCTGAAAGCGCAACCCGAAGGACGAGGCCACCACCGCCTGGCGCACCACCGGCATGTGGTGCAAGGTGTCGTGAAAGCCGAGCGGGAAGCCCACCACCAGCAGCGAGGAGCCGACCTCGACACCCTCGTCCAGAGCCAGCAGGTGGGCTGGCGTGAAGGCACGGTAGAGCGCGGTTTTCGGCAGGGCCGCGCGTTCGATTTCGAGTACCGCGACATCGATCTCGCCGGTGCCGTCCTTGCCCTGGCGCCATACGCTCTTTCTGGCGCGATACAGCGGCATCGAGAAGCCGGTCGATTTGGCGAGGTTATCGGCGTCGGTATGCAGCTCGATCTCGATACGGTCGGGAAAATGCTTGCTCGGCTTGTCGATCATCACATGCCGGCTGGTGACTACGAACAGGCGTTCGTCGCGCGCAAAGAAAAAGCCGCTGGCACCGGTCAGCATCTGCTCACCATCGAAGGTGGCAACGCGTGTTGCGCTCAGAAGAATCGGTTCAATCATCATTGGCCGCTGGTTTCATAAGTGGGGCCCGCACCTGCCTGCGGACGCTGCGAAGAGTGGGTTGGCAAGCGCGCATTCGCCGCCGGCGCTTCAGGCGACGGCGATCACGCGGTAGCAGGGAACATAGCCGCTGCCGGGCAGCTTCATGCGCTGCTGCTCGACAAACGATGTCAAGAGGGTATCCATGCGCCGCATGATCGCCGCATCGCCGCGAATCTCGAACGGCCCGTGCTGCTCGATGGCACGGATGCCGTGGTCCTTGACATTGCCGGCAACAATGCCGGAAAAAGCGCGCCTGAGATTGGCCGCGCGCAGATGTACCGGCTGTGCGCTGTGAATCGCCAGGCCATGCATGTTTTGGTGCGTCGGCAGGAACGGCCGCTGGAACTCGTGATCGATCGTCAGGTGCCAGTTGAAATAGTAGGCATCGCTGATCGACTTGCGGTATTCGCGCACTTCCTGCATGCCGGCCTGCATGCGCCGCGCCACCTGTGCCGGCTCGCCCACGATGACGGTGTAGCGTGCCTGCGCCGCCGGCCCCAGGGTGGCGCCGATGAATTCATCGATGTGCGCGAAGTAGGCTTCACTGCCGCGCGGGCCGGTGAACACCAGCGGATAAGGCAGGTCGGCATTGCCGGGGTGCAGCAGGATACCCAACAGGTAAAGAATCTCCTCGACGGTGCCGGCACCGCCGGGACACACCACGATGCCGTGGCCGACGCGCACGAAAGCCTCGAGCCGCTTCTCGATATCCGGCAGGATCACCAGGCCGTTGACGATCGGATTGGGCGACTCGGCGGCGATGATGCCGGGTTCGGTGAAGCCCAGGTAGCGCCCGCCGACGACACGCTGCTTCGCATGCGCGATGGTGGCGCCCTTCATCGGCCCTTTCATGGCGCCCGGGCCGCAGCCGGTGGCCACATCGAGCGCGCGCAGGCCCAGTTCGTAGCCGACCAACTTGGTGTAGTCGTATTCCTCGCGCGAGATCGAGTGGCCGCCCCAGCACACCACCAGGTTGGGCGATTGCAGGGGGCGCAACACATCGGCATTGCGCAGGATGTGAAACACCGCGTCGGTGATGCCTGCGGAGGTGGCCAAGTCGAATTTCGGGTTGCCGCTGATTTCGTCGGCGGTGTAGATCACGTCGCGCAGCACCGCAAACAGGTGCTCGGCGATGCCCTTGATCATCTTGCCATCGACAAAAGCGCCCGCCGGCGCGCCCTTCAAGTCGAGCTTGATGCCGCGCTCGCGCTGGATGATGGAGATGGAAAACGACTTGTAGCGCTCGAGCAGCGCCTTGCCATCGTCGCTGTAACTGCCCGAATTGAGCACTGCCAGCGCGCAACTGCGCAACAGTCCGTACAGACCGCCCTGGCTGGTATCGAGCAGTTTGCCGACTTCGGCGGCGGAAAGGATTTCGAGGCGCCCTTCAGGCGTGACCTGGGCGTCGACAACGGCGTGTTCCATGGGGCGTGATTCAGACTAAAGGTGATGGTGCGGCGAGCATGTTACATCGCTTGCATGGCCACGACCGATCGCCCTGCACAGCGCCGGCGCAGGCAAACGCGGCTGGCGCCGGCCGACGCTGCTATGCTCAAAGGCTTATTCGGCCTAGCCGTACCCACTTGGAGCTCCGCCATGCCATCCAAAACCGGCAAGCGCCAGTTTGACGTGATTCTCTATGGCGCCTCCGGCTTCGTCGGCCGCCAGACCGTCGCCTATTTCGCGCAGCATGCCCAAGGCATCAAATGGGCGCTGGCCGGACGCTCGCGCGAAAAGCTAGAAGCGGTGCGTGCGGCCTGCGGGGCCCGCGCTGCAAGCGCCGGCATCGTGGTCGCGGCAGCCGATGACGACGCTGCGCTGGGCGCGCTGGCTGCACAAGCGGCGGTGGTGCTATCCACCGCTGGCCCGTTCGCGCTTTACGGCAGCGCACTGGTGGCCGCCTGTGTGACGCACGGCACCCAGTATGTGGACATCACCGGCGAAACACCATGGGTGCGCGGCCTGATTGATCGCCACCATGCGCAGGCGGCGAAAAAAGGCGCACGAATCATTCCTTTTTGTGGTTTCGATTCGGTGCCCTCGGATCTTGGCGCGTGGCTGGTGGCCCAGGCACTGAAGCAACAGCACGGCGAGGCTTGCGTCAGCGTCAAGGCCTGCTTTTCGCTCAAGGGCGGGGTCAATGGCGGCACCCTGGCATCGATGTTCAACGCGATGAATTCGGGCCAGATCAAGCTCCTGGCCGACCCCTTCCTGCTCAATCCGGAAGGCCGGCGGCCGGAGGATGCAAGCACGCATGCCGACCCGGTGTCGGCCCATCGCGACGCCGATTTCAACGCCTGGGTCGGGCCATTTTTCATGGGGCCGATCAATACACGGGTGGTGCGGCGCAGTGCGGCGTTGCTCTCCGGTCGCGGCAAGGCGAAGCTCTACGCGCCTGACTTCCACTACCAGGAATACCTGCGCTTCGGCCGTGGTGCTGCCGCGGCGGTTGCTGCGGCCGGCATGAGTATGGGCATGGCGCTGGGCCAGGAGGCCATGCGTTTCAAACCCGGGCGCCGACTCGCCCAGGCGCTGGCGCCGGCACCGGGCAGCGGCCCGTCGGAGCGCAGCATGGATCGCGGCTCGTTCCGTTGTGAACTGGTAGGGCGCGGCGAACGCGGCAGCCTGGTGCGCGGGCGCATCGCCGGCAAGGGAGATCCGGGCAACCGCGCCACCACCATTTTCGTCTGCGAAGCGGCGCTGGCGCTGGCCTGCGATATCGATGCATTGCCGGTGGGTGGCGGCGTGCTGACGCCGGCTGCTGCGCTAGGGATGGTGTATGCGCGGCGCCTTGCGGCAGCCGGAATGACGATCGAACCGAGCGGATCCTGAAAGTAACGCGGCAGGGATAAGCAGCATGCATTGCACGCGGCTGCCACCGCCGCCTGCGCCGCCAGCGTGCCGCCCGCCCGCCGCGTCTTGTTGCCGGCAACCGGGACTAATATTCGCGCCGCCCCTGCGGCTGGTCGGCGCCAACCGCCTCGGCCACGCTCGCAAAGCCATCGCGCAGCAGCAGTTGCACCAGGCCGCGCTTGATCTCGCGCACCACACCGGGCCCGCGATAGACAAGTGCGGTGTACACCTGCACCAGCGACGCGCCCAGGCGAATGCTGCGGTAAGCATCGGCGGCGCTGAAAATGCCGCCGACGCCGACCAGCGCTACACGCGTACGATCGATGCGCGCGTACCACTGGCGCACCGCCTCCTCGGAGGCGGTGCGATTGGCCGGCCCGGAAAAGCTGCCGTGCATGCGTGCGCGTTCGAGCGCCGGCGTTTTCAGCCGCGCGGCCAGATCGGCGGGAAACGCATGGAAGCCAATTCCCTTGACGAAAGGAAACGCATCGATGGCATCGAGCAGCGCGTCGATCAACGCCGGATTGCTTGGCGGTGTGATGCGCAGGAAAACCCGGCCGTCACCTTCGATCTCGCGCATGGCCGCGAGCAGGGCGCGCAAATGCGCGGGGTCGTCGAAATGGGAGAACCCACCGCCCGAATTCGGGCAATTGAGGTTGAGCACCCGATAATCCGAGACTGCACGCGTCGCACGCGCGGCCGCGACCAGTTCGGCAATCACCGCATCGACACTGGCCGGCACCCCCGTGTTGGTTTCGACCAGGCTTATCCCCAGCGGCACCGGCAGGCGCAGCCCGGACAGACGCCTCGCAACCACGGCCGCGCCGTCATTGGGCACGCCGTAGAACACCATGATGCCGTCGTCGGCAGGCAAGCGGAACAGGCGCGGGCGCTGCGGATTGCCGCTGGAAGGCAACAGCGAAACCGAGCCCAAGTCGAGCATGCCGAAGCCGATTGCGGCCAGTGCCTGCGGCGCGACAGCGTTCTTGTCGAAACCGGCCGGCAAGCCCACCGGGTTTGGAAACGCCAGGCCGGCCACCTCGGTGCGCAGCACCGGATGCGCATAAGCGTAGAGGCGGCGCAACATGGCGCGGCCGGCTGTGCTGGCGCCGGCAAGCCTGCCCGCGCCAAGCGCCAGGCCGTGGGCGCGTTCCGGGTCCATGCGAAACAACAGCGGGCGCAGCAGGTGCGGATACAGGTTCATCACCGGCTTGGCGCAGCGGCAGCGGGCTCAGTGGGCGTGGCGCTTGAGGAAATCGAGCAACAGCGTGTTCACCGCTTGCGGCTGTTCCTGCTGCACCCAATGTCCGGCGCCCTCGATCAGGTGCACGCCTGCGAATCGGGCGCACACGCCGGTCTGCATGGCTTCGAAATCGCCGGGCTTCTGGTAGATGCCCCAGTCGCTGGCGCCGGCGATGAACTGCGCCGGCACTTCGATGCGGCGCCCGGCATAGAGCTGCATGTCGCCAGTGAACTGCGCGCTCACGCGTGAGTGATACCAGTTGAGACCGCCCTGGAAACCGCTGCGCGCGTACTCCGCCACATACACCGCCAGCTCGGCCTCCGGCAGCCAGGTGCAAGCGGCAATCATTTCGGGCGTCGGCATATGCGGCGCCACGGTTGCCGCCATGTCGCAGGCGGCATCCATCACGTAATAGGTCGGCAATTGCGCATAGTCGGCGGCAGCGGAGCCGGCAAGTCGGGTTGGCCGGTTCTCTTTCCAGTCGGCGCTCTTGACGTGATAGTAGGCTCGCAGGAAAGCCGCCAGGCCCTGCGGCGCATGCCGCATGTCGGCATTGGCCGCCGCTGTGGAGTAGTACCACTGGTAGTGCTTGCGCGGCCGCGGCAGGCGCGCCAGATCATCCAGCAGTTGTTGCGTGCGGGTGGCCTGCAGCAGCGCCGGATCAGCCACCAGGGCGTTGTCGGCACTGCCGAACGGCAGGCCCGGCGGCCCGGCGAACGGCGCGCTCATCAGCACCACGGAGCGAAACACGTCGGGTCGTGTCAGCGCGCACCAGGCTGCCACCGAGGAGCCGAAATCGTGGCCGACCACCGCTGTCACCGCGCGTATGCCCAAGGCGTGCAGCAAGGCCAGCGCATCACGCGCCAGGGCCGGCATGGAAAACGGCCGCAGGTCGGTCTGGTAGTCGGCGCTCCAGCCGGTGGTGCGGCCGTAGCCGCGCTGGTCCGCTGCGATCACGTGATAGCCGGCGGCGGCCAGCGCCGGCATGACGCGGCGCCAGCTGTAGGCGAGTTCCGGAAAGCCGTGCAGCAGCAGCACGCAGGGACGGCCGGGTGATTCGTGGCCGGCTTCCAACACGTGCATGCTCATGGCATTGATGCCGCCGATCAGGCGCGAGCGGACGGCGGATGGCAAGGGCAGCGGTGCAAGCTGGATGGACATGGAGCGCGACGCGGCGGGATCGGACGGCAATTGTCGCTCACGGGCCGAATCGCGGCGACGCCGCTTGATCGACGTCAAGCCTCGACCGCCTGAAGCGCCGGCGCGCTCAGGAACGTGCCAGAAACGCCTTGAGGCTGGCGCCGGCCTGCGCGCGCACCTTGCCGCGCAGGAACGGGGTCCAGCCGAGCAACCAGCCGGGCAGGCCCAGCGCCTGGCGCGACCAGCACCAGAAATCGAAGCTGTCCTGGTGGCGCACGATCAGGCCGGCGCCATCGAACTCGAACTGCGCATCGATGATGTTGTGCACCATGCGCCCGCTGGCGGAAAAGCGGTAATGCGGTTGCCAATGCGCGCTTCTGTCGGTGATCGCGCTGACCTCGAGCTTCCAGACATCGCGCCCCTTGGCCTTGACCGCTTCGCACAGCATGCGCCACATGCCGCCGATCTCGCGGCGACCGGCAAGCGAAAAGGCTGCATCATCAAAGCGCGCGTTTTCCGCGTAGCAGGCAGCCATGGCGTCGCTGTCGAGTCGCGCGAAGGCGGCGTACAGGGTTTCGATGGTCTTGCGGCTCATGGCAAGCTCGTTGGGGAAAGGCCAAGTCTATTCGCAAGCCCGGCGCGCAGCCGCGTGCGCCAATCCGCAATGGTGCTGCGGCACGCCGCGGTCACGCCAGGCGCCGAGCCGTTCGCACAAGTGCGGTGTGTTTATGGCGTGACTTCCTTCAGGGTATCCCGGCCGAACCTGGTAGCGCCGACGGATCGTCGCTACCGTGATTGCAAGGAACAACGATCATCCGTGCCCCTTTCCGATGGATCAGGCCCAGCGGCCTTGAACAATTGACAGAGCGATGCATTTTGCGCATTCGGGGTGGTCAGTCGATATCCGGCGCATTGCCTCACAACTGGTCAATTTCAGACCGGCGCCAACAAACAAGTACCGAAAGGCCGGCAACGGCCCGCTTGCATTACTTCGCCAGTTCCCCGTTGATGGCGGCAAGGGTCTTGTCACGATCCGCTTTGGGGAAGAAAGGGAAAGCCCCGGCAGTTGCCGCAATCTCCTCGCCAGAGCGCCGTGCAAGCATCAACGTGTACGAAGTCGTGGTATTGCTGCCAACGGTGATGCTGGTGCCCGGCCCAGGGTCACTCGGCATATTTTCTGTAATGAACGAATCGAACCGGGCACTCGCGACATCCTTTAACGTCAGTTCAGTCCGCTTGCCTTTCGCTTCGGCGATCAGCTTGCCCTGTACGCGGTCGACCACGATGGGAGCCTGCTTAAATGTCGCAGAGACGGGCAGCAGCGCCGCCCCCAGGACGGTGGCGCCCAAGCCGATCCACAGCACGAACCACGGTGTGCCAAACGGACCACTCATGAACTTCACGCCAACGCCGGCTCCGATGGCGGGCAAAAGCGTCGCCAGAAGGTGGGGGCCGAGCATCGACCCATACTCGATTTCCAACTGGCCGCAGCGTTACGTTGTGCATGGAAACTGGAAAACAGATGCAACATGTAGCCTCCTGTCGAGATGGGTCAAGGGGCAAGTCTCAGCGTTATCGGATGGCGTTTTCAAGTTTGGGCACGCCGCCGGAGGCGCGCGGGTCGTCGGCGTAAAGCGCCTTGAAGTCGTAGGTGCAGTAGAGACCGGGTTGCGGCGGAATGCCGTTCTCCGCCATCAGCTTGAATTCCGCCGGCACATCGCGAAAGCCCGGCGTATCCAGCCACAGGCGCACCAGCAGGCGCGCGCGCTCGGCTTCGGGGAACTGGGTAAAGCCGGTGCGCGCGTGCAGCACCGCATAGTTGTTGACGATCATCATGTCGCCGCGCGCCAGGGTGAATTCGACCCGGTTGGCCGGTGACCTGGCGACTTCGTCGAACAGGTCGAGCGCCTCGATCTCGAGATCGGTGAGCGGCACGCCGCGGCTCTTGTGGCCGCCGGCGATGCCGGCGCGCTGGTAGCGGCACGACAATTGGCCCGAGCGCAGTGCGAACACCGGGGTGCGATAGGGCGTGGTGGGTTGCTCGTCCGGCCCCTCCTCACCCAGGCGATGGTAATGAAAGCCCTTGTAGAGCGGTTCGAGCAGGTGCTGCGCGCGCGCCAGAATTTCGTTATGGATCGCCGCCGCCGAAGCCAGAAACGAAAGCCCGCCGCTTTGCGCCGGCTGCCAGCAGGCCAGCGCGATCATCGCCGTGATGTCGCTGTGCAGGCGCAGTTCGAGATTGCTGCGGTACATGCGCGGGGTCGGGTCGGCGCTGCTGGCGTCGATCACCTGGGTCACCAGATCGCCGCGCGCGTTCTGCGACAACGGTTCGCCGAAGCGGGTGCCGACGATCCAGGCGGCGGCGGTGAATTCGGCCAGCGTCATGCCTTCGCAGGGCAGGCCGGTCAGCAGTGCGAAGCCGCGCCCGCTCTTGACCGCTTCCACGGCGCGGTCGACGCGCCGGTTCAAGGCCGGCAAATCGAACTCGGCACGCTTGAGAAGGTGGAGTGCATCGAGGCGGCCGGCGGCAGCGAGGCGCCGAACCGCAGCGGCCAGTTCGCCGCGTGCCGGCGCATCCAGAGTGAGCGCGAAGAGTTTCGGCGGGCCTGCAGATTCGCGGTTCCAGCACATCGGGCCGGTGACAGGCTGGTGGTTGGTCATGATGCTGTCCAGTGTTGCAGCAGAACGAATCGGGTGGCCGGCTTGTGGCCGGCTTGAGGCCGGTGAGTATAGTCGCGTCAATTCGAGGGAAGTGCGTGGCGCTGCGCTTCTACTGGCTCTGGCTTATGCTTGCAGTGAGCATCGCGCGCCGCCGGTCGGGTGGCATACGAAAATTCACGGGAGACACATTCATGCGTTTGCTTCATCTACTCGCAGCAGTCGCGCTGTGCGCGACTGCCAGCATCAGCTTCGGCCAGGCCTATCCATCGCGGCCGGTGAAGATCATCGTGCCCTTCGCCGCCGGTGGCGGGCCGGATGTGCAGACGCGACAGATGGCGCCGAAGCTGGCCGAGGCGCTGGGCGGCACGGTGGTGGTCGAGAACCGCGTCGGCGCCGCCGGCATCGTGGCCGCCGAAGTGGTTGCGCAGGCGGCGCCCGATGGCTATACACTTTTGGCCGGCTCGGTCTCGCAGGTGGTGCAGAAAATACTGCGGCCGGCGGCCAAGTTCGATCCGCTGGGCAGCTTCATCCCGATCACTGTCACCAATACTGCGCCGGTGGTGCTGATCGTGACCGCCGATTCGCCCATCAAATCGGCAAAGGAACTTGAAGAAGCGATCAAGGCCAGCCCGGGCAAGTTCAACTATGGCTCGGGCGGTGTGGGCACCGCCGCCCACATCGCTGGCGCCACCTTTGCCAGCCTGCGCGCCCTCTCTGCCACCCATGTACCGTATCGCGGCTCGGTTGAAATCATGCCGGCGCTGCTGGGCGGGCAGATCCAGTTCGCGTTTCCGATTGTCGGTACCGGTGTGCCGCATGTGAAGTCCGGCAAGGCGCGCGCGCTGGCGGTGAGTAGTCCGAAACGCCTGCCTTCGCTGCCCGATGTGCCGACCTTGAAGGAACTGTTCGGCGACGAGTTGTTCGTGCAGGAATCCTGGGGCGGCTTGTGGGCACCGGCGGGCACGCCGGCGCCGGTGATCGCGAAACTGTTCGCGGCGACCCGGCAGGCGATGGCTGATCCTGCCCTGCGCGCGCAGTACCAGGCCGGCGGCTCCGAGGTCGAATTGTCCGCGTCACCCGAGGAATTCGCCGCCTTCATGAAGGCCGAGACCGGCAAGTGGGCCAAGCTGATCCAGATTTCCGGCGCCAAGGCAGAATAGGCCATGTCACTTAATGCACTCGAAGGCATCCGCATCATCGATCTCTCGCATGTGATCGCCGGTCCGACCGCCTCGCACTATCTTGCGCTCCAGGGTGCGCAGGTGATCAAGGTGGAGAATCCGGCCACCGGCGATATCCTGCGCGGGCGTGCCGCCGACAATCTGGCAGACGGCGTTTCGATCGGCTTCGCCGCGATCAACGGCGGCAAGCAGTCGCTGGCGATCGATTTGAAGAACCAGCGCTGCCGCGATGCGCTCGCCGCGCTGATCGTAACTGCGGATGTGTTCATCGAGAACTTCCGCCCCGGTGCGGTGGCACGCCTGGGTTTCGACTACGCGACGGTGAAAGCGATCAAGCCCGACATCATCTATGCCTCGATCTCCGGCTTCGGCCAGGAAGGTGAATGGGGCGGGCGCGCCGCATACGACCATGTGGTGCAAGCGGCGGTCGGCATGCCGATGCAGCAGGGGCTGGAGGGCGAGGATCCGATCAAGGTGGGCTTTCCGGTGATCGACACCGCCACCGGCATGATCGGTGCGCAGGCGATTCTTGCGGCGCTGATCCGGCGTCTGCGCCGCGGCCAGGGCGCCTATCTCGATATCTCGATGGCGCAGGCCGCGCTGCAACTGATGTGGCCGGATGCCGCGCGTGCGGGCGTGACCGGCCGCGACGCGGTGCGGGTGGGCAACCGCGGGTTTTCCGGCAGCCCCGGCGGCTCTACCTTTCGCTGCGCCGACGGCTGGATCTCCACCGCCGCCAACACCGCGCGCCAGTTCCGAATTTTTTGCGAAGTGATCGGCCTGCCGCAGGTGCCTGACGATGCGACGCTGGTTGACACCAGGGCAATGAGCGCGGGCAACGGTTTCGCAGTCGCGGTCGATGGCGGGCGCCTGCAGCTGATGTTTGCCGAGGCCATCAGCAAGCTTGCGGCAGCCGATCTGGAAGCCCGGCTTGCCGCGCGCGATGTGCCCTGCGCCCGCATGGTGACACTGGCGGAATTTCTGAAACGCGCAACGGCCGGTGGCATGCTGACCCTGCCATTGCGCAGCACCGCGTATGCGCACGGCACGCTCATGGATTTCGGCGCCGGCTTCAAGGCCGATGGCAGCGATGGTCCGGCTCTCGGGCCGGCACCGCGCCTGGGGCAGCACACTGCGACGATCCTGGCCGAAGCGGGCTTTTCCGCAGCCGAGATCGCGGCCCTCGCAAACGATGGCAAGGTGAAGGTTTAGTGTCCGGTTGGTAGCCGGTCTCGCCTGGAAAACGCTGAACAAGTCCCTGGCATGCGGATTCCCGAGCAAAGAACCTGGCGGATTCAAAAACTTGCAACAGCGACTTTCACCGCCTACGGACTTGTTCAGTGTTTCACTTGAAGGGAGGAAGTCATGTTCGGCGTTGTCGATTACTGGGCCTTTGTCATCGCCGTCATCGTGTTCCTGGCCATTCCCGGGCCAGGCAACCTGGCCATCATCACATCCACCAGCAAGGGCCGCATCCGCGGTGGCCTCGCCGCCACCGCCGGGGTGATCGCCGGCGACCAGGTGCTGATGTGGCTGGCGGTGGCGGGCGTGGCCGCGCTGCTCACCTCGAACCCGGCGCTGTTTTCGCTGGTGCAATATGCCGGTGCGATCTATCTGGCTTACTTGGGCGTACGCATGTTCCTGGCCGAACCCGGTGACGCGCCGATCCTCAACATGGAAGCGCGCCGCTTCTTCCGCCAAAGCATGATGATCACACTGCTCAACCCCAAGGCGATCGTGTTCTACATGGCGTTCTTTCCGCTTTTCGTCGATCCGGCCCGGCACCGCGGCCTCGTCACTTTTGCGGCGATGGCGCTCACCATCGCCTGCCTGACCCTGCTTTACTGCGTGGTCGTCATTCTCATCACCCACTTTGCCGCCGAGCGCATGCGCGCCAGCCCGCGCATGACCGGGTGGCTAAACAAGATCGCCGGGTTGTTTCTGGTGGGTTTCGGGGTGAAGCTGGCGGTTTGCAGGTAGAGCGATCGAGGACTGCGGCGCCGATGCTCATCCATGAACGCAAAAGCAACAACTGTTGCAAGCGCGGCAACAAGCGCCGCACCGGCATGCTTGCGTCGCTTGATCCAGCCTCAAAAGCGAGTGCTCCTGCAACGCCCTCGACGCCAATCAGTGCCTGGCCGCCTGTCGGACTTAGGAATCGTCGGTGAACAAATCGGCCGCAGCGGTCCAATTTTTACCGCCTTCTTGTCCCATAGCTGGGTTATGGCACTTCGAATTCGGCAAAAACCGGCATCGCTGGGACCGATTTTCGCTGTCGACGCCCAAAGTCCGGCAGGCTGCTAGTCGCACGTGACCTCGAAAATCTTGTGGCAAATCGCCGCCAAGCCCTGCAAAGAAAGGCTAAAAACCAGCTTCCTAAACCGTTGGCCGTGGGTGTAAATCCCGCCGAGGACGCCATTTAATTTCAATAGGTTAGTCGGCAATTCGTAAACAAAATCGGCTTTTCACGGCCGCTTTTGCCACAAATGGACAATCTCTCAAAAACCCCAGAAATCCGCCATTGTCTGAACGGGGCCGACTAAGTCGGTGGCGAGTTTGTGGTGAATTCAATGTGAGCCAATTCGACTGTTGCGGAGGCACGATTCGGTCTTGACCGATCCGACGTACCAGTCGACGTACCAGTCGACGTACAAGTCGTATAGCTTGGAGAGGAACCCATTGGGTACGTTTTATATTGACTTTTACAGTACCCATTGGGTACTATAATGTATTGCGATGATAACGGTCGTTGAAACCCGGCAGTTCATAAGAAAAGTGGAATCCTTGCTCGATTCCGAAGAGCGTCAGGCCCTCATCGTGCATGTTGCTCAGAATCCCGAGGCTGGTGACATCATGCCCCGTACGGGCGGCGTCAGGAAGCTGCGTGTTGCGGGAAAGGGACGCGGCAAGAGCGGTGGGCATCGAGTTGTTTACTACTATTACAACGCCAGGAACCCCGTCCTGTTGTTCACGATCTACGGCAAGAATGAAAAAGCCAATCTGACCGACGCGGAAGAAAAGGCACTTTACAAATTGATTCAGGCGATCAAGAAGGAAATGAAGTTATGACCAGCGAGATTATCAAAGGAGCAGAAGAAGCACTCGGCTTTTTGCGTGGCGACAAGACCAAGGGGCGCGTGCTCAAGGTGCGCATGAAGGACATCAACGTCAAGGCGATCCGAAGCAAATTGCATATGACGCAGGAGGTCTTTTCGGAGACATTTGCGATTCCTGTTTCGACCTTGAAAAAATGGGAAACCAACAATCGAGTACCTGAAGGCCCGACAAAGGCCTATCTACTGGTGATCGCCAAAAACCCAAAGGCCGTGCAGAGCGCATTGAACGGAATGACTTAAACGAGTATTCGAATTTCAGGCCAAGCGCTGCAATCAGTTCAAGGCGCGACCCGCAGGGCTGACGATTGGCTTTCAACTCCCAATCGAGAAGCCAGGTGGGGACAGCCCGTTCGCCAAGCAACGGGGAAACTTGGGCTCCTTCAAGCAAGGCCGCCGGCCCCAAAAGATCACCCGGCTTTCGTGGATAGTCACGCCCTTGAAAGTCGAAGGCGCGGCCAATATGCCGATGGGTTCCTTGCCCCAAGAGCCACGAGTCATCGCCAATGCTGAATTCTCCGCAGGTCTGACGCTCCGCCATGACCTTCAGATCGGACTGGCCAAATTTGAGACGCACTCGCCCCGCCTGAAGGTTCGGGGTATCGATCGAGACCGTGCTTTCTGCCGCCGTGAACACGGGCGACCATGGCGCGATGCCAGAGAGCAATTTCGGAAAATTCTCAACCACGATTGGCGTTTGTCTTGGACATCTGATGTGGTCGTCAGTCTGGTTGCTGGCTATCTGGTTGCTGGCTATCTGGTTGCTGGCTAACAGGATGTTGAATTACGCCTCCGATGACCATGTTTAGCGCAATCGTGCAACGCATCTCTGTCCTGTCTTGCCCGCTTCGGACTTCGGGGGATTCAAAGGGGGTCTACTCCCTTTTTCAACAGCCGGCAAACTCTATAATTGTGTGCTTTGCTTCACCTCGGCTCCTCATATCGGGACGAAGGTACTGATTGATCCGCGCCAAGTGGGTCAGGAGCAAGTTTCAAAATGTGTACATAGCCGTGTACATATTCGAGGATTCGAGGCTATGGCGGACGACGTAATTACCAGAGAAGTAAAGAGAAGACGCACTTTTGCCATCATCTCCCACCCGGATGCCGGCAAGACCACGCTGACCGAGAAACTGCTGTTGTTCGGCGGCGCGATTTTCATCGCCGGCAGCGTGAAAGCACGCAAGGCTTCGCGCCATGCCACCTCCGACTGGATGGAGATCGAAAAGCAGCGCGGCATCTCGGTGGCCTCTTCGGTGATGCAGATCGAATACCGCGATTGCGTGATCAACCTGCTTGATACGCCCGGCCACCAGGATTTTTCCGAAGACACCTACCGCGTGCTCACCGCGGTGGACGCCGCGCTGATGGTGATCGACGCCGCCAACGGTGTGGAAGCGCAGACCCTGCGTTTGATCGAGGTGTGCCGCGCGCGCAACACGCCGATCATCACCTTCATCAACAAGATGGATCGCGAGGTCAAGGAACCGCTTGATCTGATCGACGAGATCGAGAAAGTGCTGGGCATGCCGGCAGCGCCGTTCACCTGGCCGATCGGCATGGGCAAGCGTTTCGGCGGCGTGTTCGATCTGAAACGCGACCGCATGCGCGTGTTCACCGCCGGTGAGGACCGGGTGCGCGCCGAGGATGAGGTGATCGAAGGCCTCGACAATCCGCAGATCGCGGCGCGCTATGGTGATGCCTTCACCCAGGCGAGAAACGAGATCGAGCTGGTCAGCGGCGCGTCACCCGAATTCGAGCGTGAAGCCTTCGTCGCCGGCCGCCAGACGCCGGTGTTCTTCGGCTCGGCGATCAACAATTTCGGCGTGCGCGAAGTGCTCGACGCGCTGGTCGACCTGGCACCGGCACCGATCGCGCGAGTGGCGATCCAGCGCAGGGTAGAGCCGAGCGAAGCCAAATTCACCGGCGTGGTGTTCAAGATCCAGGCCAACATGGACCCGGCGCACCGCGACCGCATCGCCTTCGTGCGCATGTGCTCCGGGCGCTTCGAGCGCGGCATGAAGTTGAAGATCTGCCGCACCGGCAAGGAGATTCGCACCAACACCGTGGTGTCGTTCCTGTCGCAGCGGCGCGAGCTGGTCGAGGATGCGTACGCCGGCGACATCATCGGCATTCCCAATCACGGGCTGTTGCAACTGGGCGATACGCTGACCGAAGGCGAGACCCTGCAGTTCACCGGGCTGCCGTTTTTCGCGCCCGAGCTGTTCCAGAACGTCGAGATGGCGGACCCGATGAAAAGCAAGCAGCTGCGCCAGGGTCTGGAGCAGTTGGGCGAAGAGGGCGCGATCCAGGTGTTTCGCCCCTTGGGCGGCGGCACGCTGCTGCTGGGCGCGGTGGGCACTTTGCAGTTTGAAGTGGTGGCGCATCGTCTGCAGCATGAATACGGCGCGCCGGCTCGCATGACCGGTTCGCGCTACCACCTGGCGCGCTGGGTCACCAGTGACGAGCCGGCCGAACTCAAACGCTTTCTCGATGCCAACGCGCATCGCGTGGCGCTCGATGCGGTCGATGCGCCGACCTTCCTGGCGCAGCACCACACCGAATTGCGCGCGGTCGAAGGCATGTGGCCGAAGGTGCGCTTTCATGCGCTGCGCGAACATGCAGGGCTGGTGTTCCACGAGCGGCTGACTGGCTGATGCGCCGTAGCTTGGGGGCGGACCGTCGTTGCCGTTCAAATGCGAGTCGTGGCGATTGGGTGGCGCGCCAAAACATGGACCATCCTTGTAGCGACAAGCGCCTGGAGCGCGGGCCGGGATCGGTCGAGGTGGTGGCAGCCCGGTCGGCCCTGCGCGCCGGGCGTGTCTGGCTCAGACCTGCATCGATTGCATCCCCGGGGCGAGGCCTGGCGCGGACGATTCGGCGCGGTCCGGACGCGCAATCGGCGGCGGCGCGAGTGGGTCGGCCGGCGCGGCCTGACCCGTTGTTCGCCACTTGCCCAGCGTACCGCCAGCGCCGTGGGAACCTTGCTTTCATGCCTGACCTGAAGCGTCAATACCGCGTACATCAAGGTCGGATCACAGGTACGGCCGAACACCTGCGCCACCTATTTCACCAACTCAATCAACTTACCGTAACTGTCGACCACGTCGTACTTGACCTCGTCGGACGTGATCCTGGTGAAAAACTTGCGGGCACACGCGATCTTCGACTTTTCAATTTCCCGAAGATCCATGCCCGACATCGACCCTTTGTCTCTGCCACGAAATAGACGTGCTTGACCTTGCCTGCCTGGAAAGCGATCGCCCAGTCCGGGTTGTAGTTTCCGACCGGCGCAGGAATGAAAAAACCTCGCGGCAACTTGGCGTAAACCACCTCCGAACTGGTATCGAGTTCGGTGACGAATGGATGGGTGACGAACGTATTCATCATGCCGTCTGCCGTGCGGATATCGATCTCGTGTTCGATCATGGGAATTCCTCGCGCATTACAGCCTACGGTACAGCCTTCGGCACCGCTACGGCGATCGGCTTTCGTCGGACGATACCACTGCGACACCGGTATCGTCCGCGTGCATGGCGAACCTGGCGCGAATCTAGCGACCGGCGCGCGAACCCTTCAGGAGCTGCCCGCCGTGCCGGCCGGTTGCCTTGCCATTTTCGAATGCGATCTCGCCGTTGACGATCGTCGCCGCGATGCCTTCGGCCTTCTGCACCAGCCGCCGCGCGCCGCCCGGCAGGTCGTACTCCACCGTGGGCAAGCTCGGCTTGATCTTGTGTTCGTCGAACAGCACCAGGTCGGCTGCGAAACCCTGGCGTACGAGGCCCCGGTTCGGCAGTTCCCAGGCCGAGGCGTTGTCGAAGGTGAGTTTCCTCACGGCTTCCTCAAGCGTGAAGGCGCGTTTCTTCCTCACCCAATAGGAGAGCAAGTGGGTCTGTAGCGAGGATCCCATCTCCTGGCAGACGTGCGCGCCGGAATCGGAAAAGGTGGCAAGCGTGCGCGGGTGTTTCAGCATGCCGAGCACATCGGCGTGATTTTCGTTGACCAGCGGCTGCACGAACATCAGATTGTCGTTCGCCAGCATCAGGTCGATCATCACCTCGACCGGATGCAGATTGCGCTCGCGCGCGAGATCGGCGACCGAGGGGTCGTCCCAGTCGACGCCGAACAGCGGAAACAGATTTCCGTAATCGGGCCGCCGCGGGTCGGTGGTCGCGAGGCCGCCGCCCTGGAACACCTTGTCGCGCGGCTTCATGCCGGCCTCGTCGGCCACCAGCTGCCGGCGTACCGCCGGATCCGCCAGTCGTCGCTTCTGCTCGTCGAGCGGCAGCGCCCGGATTCCCCGCCAGTGCGGCAGCGCGTCGAACGGCAGATAAGAGCGCAGCGAGAACAGCGCGTTGATCGAGCGCGTCGTCGCCTGGCCGAACGCGCGCCCGCCGGCGGCGGCGAGGTCGTCGAGGTATTGCGTCTGGTATTCCCAGGGGTTGGGGCTTTCGCCTTGCCGGGTCGCGAGCACGCCGAACATCAGCGGCCGGCCGCTGTCGAGCGCGACCTTGCGCAACTGGTTCAGGCATTCGCGATGCGCCGCGCCGCTGAAGATGTCGGGGCCGGCCTGGAAGATTCCGGCGTTCTCTTCCGCCAGCACGCCGACAAGGCTGCCGATCTCGTTCCAGTCCGCGATCCGGCTGGCCACCGGCGATCCATCGGGCGTCATGTGGGTGTTGGCGCGTGAAGTCGACAGGCCGAGCGCACCCGCGCGCATCGCATCCCGAACCAAGTCGCGCATGTGTTTCACGTCGTCATCGGTTGCCAGATCCGTCAGGGCACGTTTGCCCATGACATACATGCGTAACGCCGAGTGTCCGATATAGGAGCCATAGTTGATCGCCTTCGGCAGCCGTTCGACGTTGGCCAGATATTCCGGGAAGGTTTCCCAGTTCCAGTCGATCCCGGCCAGCATCGATTCGGTCGGTATATCCTCGACCGCGGTCAGGCAGCGCGCGTACCACTCGCGCTCCTCCGGCTTGCAGGGCGCCAGCGCAAAGCCGCAATTGCCCATCACCACCGAGGTCACGCCGTGCCAGCAGGAGCAGCTGCCCTGCGGGTCCCAGGCCACCTGCGCATCCATGTGGGTGTGGCCGTCGATGAAACCGGGTGCGACGATCAGGCCGTCGGCGTCGATCGTCTCTTTCGCAGTCCCGCGGATGCGGCCGATCTCGGCGATCTGACCCTCCACGACGGCGACATCGGCGCGATAGCGCGGCCTGCCGGAACCGTCCACCACCGTGCCGTTACGAATCACAAGATCGAAAGTCATGGCAAATCTCCGTTGCGGCGAACGCCAGGGCGCAGCCGTTTTATGGGGTCGGTCAATCCGCCGATACCCTAACAGATAGCCAAATCAAAAGGATAGGAATTTCAATGCCATTGTTGGAGTAATCCGGCCATATCGGTCTGGGTCAATCGTTGATTTGGCGCCGCAGACGCCTGACAAGCCGTTGAAGCCCCGCCCCGGCATGCCCATTGTGTGTGCCTGTGGCCACCTGGGCGGCGGAAGTTTGCCGCCCGGGTGGCCACAGGCACGACTCGCCCCCGCCGAGCGATTCTTGTCGTCTTTTGCCC
>Ga0105046_10002262_pt1 | contig 30353 bp, 23 predicted proteins | sample MAT03_FD_78385 | JGI IMG/M metagenome (GOLD analysis project Ga0105046, IMG submission 78385) | Freshwater microbial communities from Lake Fryxell liftoff mats and glacier meltwater in Antarctica - MAT-03 (megahit assembly) | ecosystem: Environmental > Aquatic > Freshwater > Ice > Liftoff...
CCATTCCTATCAATTTTTTTGTATCTTTGCTACATGCAATTTTGAGGGCTTGTGCACTAAAAGCACATCAAAATTTTCAAATTATCCGCGCGTTAAAACGTCAAAATTTGTACAAAGTCGAGCATAGCTAATTAACTTAAGATTTAATATTAAAGTTATTACAAATAAATAATAATAAAACCATACCATAAGCGATATTATTTTTCTAAAGAGTCTTTTTAAATACTTAGGTTTGAAACTTTCCATATCATTTTCTCAAAGTCAAGGGCCGAAAAATGGGTTAAATTGTCACTCAGATAACAATCAAAAAAAACCTAACCGATTCATTTTATGTCTATTAAGCTTTCATCATTGAAGTATACTCTTCCATGCCGTATGCTTAGGGATAACTTTTCCTTTTACAGGATTATATCATGAAAAAATCATCCCAAGTTGTGGGAATTATCCCCGCTCGCCTGCAAAGTCAACGTCTACCCGAGAAACTTTTAATTCCAATCGCTGGCAAAACACTGATTCAACGCACGTATGAGAATGCCTTGCGCTGCAAAATGCTCGATCAATTGATTGTTGCAACTGATAGCCAAAAAATTATGGATCATGTGCACGATTTCGGGGGCAAAGCCCTTTTAACTTCTGTGGACTGCAAAACCGGAAGCGATCGCCTTGCAGAGGTTGTACGCAACGATCCCAGCTTACAGGAGGTCCCTTTTATCATTAATATTCAAGGGGATGAGCCTTTTTTGCAGCCTGAAGTGATTGAGCAAATTATTGAGGCCCTTCGGTCTGATAATGATGTGGCAGTAGCCACGCCTATCATTCGCCTTACCTGCGAAGAAGAAGCCCTAGATCCCTCAGTCGTAAAATGCATTCGTAGGGAAAATGGCGATGCGCTCTATTTTAGCCGCGCCCTGATTCCGTCATCAAAAAAACCAGGCTTTAATCCAACGACGACCTATTACAAGCATGTGGGTCTCTACGGCTATCGCACAGATTTTTTGCTTTTATATACGACGCTTCTTTCGACGCCTCTCCAGATCTCAGAAGATTTAGAACAGTTAAAAATACTAGAAAATGGGTATCGCATCAAAACCGTTATTGTCGATAGTGTCAGTATCGGTGTAGATGAACCCGCAGATATTAAAAAGGTTGAACACCTCCTATGCAAACAAAATACATCTTCATCACAGGGGGAGTCTGCTCTTCCTTAGGAAAAGGATTAACTTCTGCAGCTATTGGCATGCTCCTTGAAAAAAAAGGCTTACGCATCGCAATGCTGAAGCTAGACCCTTATTTAAACGTCGATCCGGGCACCATGAATCCTTACCAACACGGCGAAGTGTATGTGACGGATGACGGTGCTGAAACTGATCTAGATTTAGGACATTACTACCGCTTTACTAACTCCCCTCTTTCGCAGGCTTCGAATACAACTTCTGGGCAAATTTACCATCAAGTGATCAAACGTGAAAGACGCGGAGACTACTTGGGTAAAACAGTCCAAGTCATCCCCCATATTACGGATGAAATTAAGTTGCGCATTCACCAGTGCGCTAAGCAAGAGGAGAATATCGACGTCGTGCTTGTCGAAATTGGCGGTACTGTGGGCGATATTGAATCTTTACCTTTTCTAGAAGCTATTCGACAATTTCAATACGAGCATCGTGGAGATTGTGTGAATGTCCATCTCACCTACGTCCCTTATTTAAAGGCGGCCAAAGAAGTTAAAACCAAACCTTCGCAGCACTCTGTGCAAGTTTTACGCGAGATTGGTATTTTCCCAGATTACATTCTTTGCCGCTGCGAGCAAACATTGGATGATGATGTCAAAGACAAGATTAGTTTGTTTTGTAATGTCCCACGGCAAGCCGTGATCGAAGAAGTGGATGTCGAGTTCAGTATTTACGAGGTTCCGCTAAAACTGCACGAGCAAAAAATGGATCAAATGATTTGCGAGCAGTTGCAATTACCCAATCCAGAAATCTCTTTAAATGATTGGAAGGCTATTTTAGAAAAAATTCAACATCCTAAGGGCACAATTAAAGTAGGTATTGTCGGAAAATACGTTCAGCACCACGATGCCTATAAATCTGTGTTTGAAGCTTTACATCATGCGGCTATCCACCATGGTTATCGTATCGAAATCCTTCCCTACGAAGCTGACAAAATCATCGAAAATGAATCTGTAGAAAAAAACATTCAAGGTTGCGATGGTTATTTAGTTCCTGGCGGTTTTGGTGAAAGAGGCTGGATGGGGAAAATTTTAACGGCTAAGTACTGTCGCGAAAATAACATTCCTTATTTTGGAATTTGCCTTGGCATGCAAGTCATGACGGTGGAGTTCGCTCGCCATGTGCTTGGGTTGTCAGATGCCAATTCAACGGAAATAGATCCTGAAACCAAAAATCCGATCATTTCATTGCTTAGTGAGCAAAAAAATATCCAAGATCTGGGTGGAACGATGCGTTTAGGCACTTATCCTTGTCAGCTTTCTCGTGACAGCAAAGCTTTCGAAGCTTATCAACAACCTGTTATCCATGAACGACATCGGCATCGTTATGAATTCAATAATACCTATCAAGATCAGATGGAGCAAAAAGGATTAGTCTTCTCGGGCATTTTAGAAGGTGGAAATTTATGTGAAATTGTTGAGGTGCAAGGACATCCTTGGATGCTTGGAGTGCAGTATCATCCTGAATTCAAATCTAAACCCACTCAACCGCATCCGCTCTTCGCCCAATTTGTAAATGCCATGATCAAAAACAAAAAGGATCGTAATGATTAGAACGCTGCCTAACCGAATTCTTGGGTTAGATTATGGTCTAGCCCGTATCGGAATGGCCTTATCGGACGAAAGTCAAACGATAGCTACGCCTTTACATGTTTGTTTTGCGGAAAAGAAGGTCGAAAGAACGGTTCAAAAAATTGTACTCGAAGTCAATGATTTACAAAAAAAATTCGTTTGTGTCATTGAAGAAGTCGTTGTAGGTATGCCGCTTATGATGAGCGGCAGAAAAGGACTGCAAGCAGATGAGGTTTCACATTTTGTTGAACTGCTAAAAGTAGCTCTCCAAATTCCTGTAGCGACTTGGGATGAAAGGCTTACAACGGTCCAGGCTGAGCGCTCTCTACGCGAAACTTCTATGAGTCGTCAAAAAAGATCCAAAGTCATTGATACAGTAGCTGCTGTTCTGATCTTACAAAATTTTTTAGACCATAAAAAGAATGATTTGGCAAAAAAATAAACCCAAAAAATAATCAAAATGTATAGTGAGGTCAACCAACGATAGGCTAAAAAATGACACGATATTGGTTGATGAAATCTGAGCCCACATCCTATTCCATAGATGATTTAAAGCACGATGGCTTTACCCTTTGGGATGGCGTGCGAAATTATCAAGCCCGCAACTACATGCGCGACGAAATGGCTGTGGGCGATTTAGCTTTATTTTATCATTCCAACGCTTTTCCTTCTGGGGTGGCGGGAATTTGCCGCATTTGCAAAGTGGGCATTCCTGATTTAACTGCCTTGGATCCAAATAGTCCTTACTATGATAAGCGCGCAACTAAAGCAAAGCCTATCTGGTGCACGGTTGAAGTGGAATATGTCGAAAAATTCCCTTACTTCGTACCTCTTTATGAAATTAGAGAATCTTCAGAATTCGATGGGCTTGTCCTACTCGAAAAGGGCTCTAGACTTTCAATTATCCCTGTAGAAAATACGCATTTTGAAGGAATTCGCGACCTCGGGCATCATTCAAGCCCTAGTTATAGCGAAGGAAGCTGGTAGCGAGCAGGTATGGGCAGCCAATTAATCACAGGTTTGCACCATATCACAGCCTTAGCCTCGAATCCTCAAAACAATCTCGATTTTTATGCCGGCATTCTAGGGTTACGTTTGGTTAAAAAAACTGTAAATTTTGATGCCCCAGAGATCTATCACCTCTATTATGGCAATGAAAGCGGCGCACCAGGAACTATTCTGACTTTCTTTCCCTACATAGGAATCCCTAAAGGGCGTAAAGGCAAAGGTCAGCTTACAGTGACTTCTTTTTCAATTCCCGCAAACTCCATTGACTATTGGTTAAAAAGACTCAAAAAATTCGCTGTTACTCATGAGCAGCCCCAACAACGCTTTGAAAATGAGGTTTTCATTTATTTCGAAGATCAAGATGGACTTGGGCTTGAATTGGTGGCTAATCAAAGGGACCAAAGGCCTGCATTTACCTACGGCAATATCCCTGCAGAGCATGCAATTAAAGGCTTTTATGGGATTACACTCTCCGAAGAATGTCCCGAAAAAACGGCCGCTTTGCTGGTAGATTTTATGGATCATGAATTAGTGAAGGAAAAAAACAACCGTTTTCGCTTTACCGCTGACCCAAAAACTGGCGCATTTGTTGACATTCTCTGCAGCCCCGATGCTTTACAAGGGATTGGCGGCGGCGGCACAATTCACCATGTAGCTTTTGCTACTGCAAATGAAACGACCCAGTTGCAAACTCGAGCAAAGCTTATCGAAAATGGCTTTAATATTACCCCTGTGCTAGATCGGCAATATTTTCATTCGATTTATTTTAGAGAACCAGGCGGCGTTTTATTCGAAGTTGCCACACTTCCCCCTGGCTTTGCGGTAGATGAATCCCCAGAACATTTAGGAGAATCTCTCAAGTTGCCTTCTTGGCAAGAACCGAACAGACATCTGATCGAAAAGCTTCTCACTCCCATTCACCTAGATCTAAAAAAGTTTAGCGATTAATGCATACGTACGAGGTCATTCAGCAAGGATGCCCCTTGAGGCAGGCAAAGAAAGCGCTAATTTTATTACACGGCCGCGGCAGCACAGCCCTTGATATTTTAAGCCTTGCAGATTCCTTTGCAGATGATAGCTTTTATATTGCTGCTCCCCAAGCGACGCGGCAAAGCTGGTATCCACATAGCTTTATGGCGGAAGAAGCCCAGAACGAGCCCTGGATTTCTTCAGCGATAGAAATTGTAAAAAAATTGGTTGAAAATACTACCAAACATGTTCCACTAGATAAGATTTATCTCATGGGCTTTTCACAGGGTGCCTGCCTGGCACTCGAATTCTCTGCGCGCTATGCCGCAAAATATGGAGGAATCGTTGCATTCACGGGTGGATTAATTGGCAAAACCCAGGATGAAGAAAAATATCAGGGTAATTTTGCAGGCACAAAAATTTTCATTGGAACTAGCGATCAAGATCCACATGTCCCATTAATACGTTCTGAACAGTCTAAATTAATTCTAGAAAAAATGGGCGCTGCCGTGACTTTAAAAGTGTATGCAGGGATGGCGCATACAATCAATGAAGATGAAATCAATTGGGTCCGAAAATTTATTTTTTAACGTCCGAAAATGGCCAGTCTATAATAATTCCTCCTAATATAATAAAAGAATAGCCATACTCTTCGTGAGTTAAAATAGGATAAGGAGTCATTATGCCATTAAAAAACACGACCCTCGGAGAAAAAATTCAATTTGATTTTGAAAGCTCTCGTTTTGGTTTAATACTGGGAGCCCAAAGTTCAGAGGGATTCTGTGCTTTGTTTTTGGGAGATGATCCCCTAAAGCTTAAAGCTGAGCTGCAAAACCGCTTTCCAAAGGCTCAATTAATCGAAGGGTGCGCCTCACTGAAAAGTCTAATCGGCAAAATCATCAAATGGGTGGAAGATCCTTGCCTACCTTTAAATGTAAAGCTCGATGCCAGGGGCACGTTTTTCCAAAAAACAGTTTGGAAAGCCCTGTTGGAAATTCCCAGGGGTTCTACCTGTAGCTATCACGAGATCGCTAAAAAGATTGGCAAGCCTAAAGCCTTTCGTGCGGTAGGGAGGGCTTGTGCCACAAACCCGATCTCCCTGATTATCCCTTGCCATCGTGTCGTGAAAAGCAGTGGAGCCCTTTCGGGCTATGCTTGGGGCGTCTCGATTAAGAAAACACTGCTAGAGATCGAATCCGCTTAAGAATTTGGATTTTTCGGCTTAAGGCAAATTCCATTCTCTCTCTCAGTTTCGCTTTTCATTTGCCCGAGATACTCTGGTAGCTCGAGACCTGCCAATGAGGCTATATCGTGCAAAGCTGGCAAAGATTTGGTAAATTGGCTAATAAAATTTGAAGTCGATGATCCTTGACCTGACGCGCCGCTTCCGCTATCCCACACTGTGATCTTATCGATCTTAATATTTTTAATAGCTTCTACTTGATGTTTAACGATCTCTTCCAATTTTTCAATCAGCAACATAGTGGCCGCGCTTTTGGCGTTCCCCCCGCAAGCTTCCATTAGTTGTTTATACCCTTTGGATTTCGCATCGAGAAGTTTTTGAATTCCTTCAGCTTCGGCTTGCTTAATTGCTAGAATCGCTTCGGCTTCACCACGTGCAATCAGAATCTTCCTTTGTGCTTCAGCTTCGGCTTCAATCTGAATTTTCTTCTTTTGAATTTCTTGCGGGACGATTTGCTCTGTTTCTAGCAATTGTGTTTGAGCCAGCCCTCTAGATTTCTGAATCTCTGCTTCAGCGTGCTGCTCAGCCACTTGACTGCGCTGGGTTGCTTCGGCTTCTTTTTCAGCCAAGACAGCATTAGTTAACGCAATATGGGCCCTCGAATCATTTTCCCCTTTAACAGCCTCGGCATTGTAAGAAGCCACGGAAACACGTCGATCTCTTTCCGCTAACGATTTCCCGATGTCTCCTTGTTTTTCTTGCTCAGCAACATCAATCTTGGCTTGGTTAACGGCAGTGGAAGAAGCTTTCATCCCAATGCTATTGATATAGCCTGATTCATCGGTAATATCCGTGATATTCACATTCAAAAGGGTTAATCCGATTTTGTGGAGCTCAGGCTCAATATTCTTCTTAATCGATTCTAAAAATCGTTCTCTATCTTGGTTGATTTCTTCAATCCGCAGAGAGGCCACAGTCAAGCGCAGTTGGCCGATGATAATTTCGTTAGCCATCGATTCAATTTCTTTATGATCCAGATCCAAAATCCGGATGGCTGCATTGTTCATGACATCGGGCGTGACACCTACAGCAACTGTAAAAGTACTAGGGACGTTAACACGAATGTTTTGATGCGAAAGAGCCCCTTTCAATGGAATATGGATAGTTCTTGGAGTCAAATCTAAAAAAGCACACCCTTGGATTAGCGGCCATACGAAAGTTCCTCCGCCGTGATAGCATTGAACCGTTTTGCTTCCGGCCACTCTTCCATAAACCACTAATACCTTGTTAGAAGGACATCTGCGGTACAATCTTGCTAAAAAAAACAAGATAGAAAAAACAAATAAGAGAAAGCCAAATACTGTAATCATTAAATAAGAATTGTCCATATGAGTCACTCACGAGTTAGGGTTTTGACGACAACCGTATTATCGTCCAATTTTTTTAAAACATGCACACGTGTAAAGGAAGCTATCTCTTTCTGGTCGGCAGAAACCGCATCAATTTCAAATGTACTTTCTAGAAATGAAATGGAAATTTTTCCCACACTTTCCTTTGGAATCCGCGTGTACGTTAACGCTTCCTTACCAACCAATGCCTCAATGTTAAAAACATTTCCGCTGCTTTGCAATTTTTTGGCGAAATGAAAAATAGTAGCTGTTAGCAACATCGTGAATAAACCAGCTCCAATTGAAAGACTTAATGTCGCTCCGCTTGAAAGCAGCCATTCTTTTTGACAAGTGATGCCAGTCCATCCAAACATCATCAGAAAACCTGTGATCGCATGCCTGGAGAGCCATTTGAATTGAGTCGATTCTAAGCCCTGATTGTCTTCATCAAAAATGCCTCCTCCTAGAAAACTTAAAAGGAGTTGGATGGAAAAAAGTCCAGAACCTACCCAAGCACAAAACCAAAAAAAAGATTCACTGTTGATTAATGTGGAAGAAAGCATAATTACAAAATTGGTAAATAAAACGATAATATCATACTAAAGATAATTAACAAAGATTTAATTATCTTATCGTATCACCACAAGAAGTGTGTTAACCTTAAGTTATTGCAAGAACATCTAAATACAGATTATAGGATCACAAAATAGACCACTCACCAGCAGTCTATTTTGTGAAGAAGAATTTATGGATTTTAACCTATTTTTGCAGGTGTTACAAGACCAGATTCAATGACTGTATCCTTGTCAAAGTCTGAAGAAGCTGGTAGGGAATTTTCCATAGAAGTTGATTTTTTTAAATTCGTGGGGACATCAAAATCTTTAAGTTGAGTTGTTGTTCTGGTAGTTTTGTAAATAGGTTTTTTAATTTTAGTAACCGCCGTCGGGTGAGACTTGGCTGAACGCCTCTGAGTGTCTTTTGTCTTCTTAGACTGAGGACTAACTGAACCTAATTGCAAGAAACTTTCAGCCACATCGGCAGGAATCTCGATTGAAGCAACCTCCGCCACTTGAGTCTTTTGGACTTCAGCCCTCTCAGAAAAAGCTAATCCAGTCGGGGTTAGATGTACAAGTTCTCTAACTTTCTCTAAAATCCTTTGATCGGCATTGCTTCCCCAAGGAGTATCAGATTGAGGATCCAAAAAACTAAAAGCCAAAGGAACGTTAAGCTTCATCGCTGGGTTTATTGGCCAACTTGCTTTAACTGGAGCTGAGGGCATGACTGCATTTTGGTAAAAGTTTGGGTTTGTGTTTGGAGGTAAACATGGGCAGCCAGGGATCACACATCTGCTGATATTTTGAACTCTAAAGGTCTGATTATTTACGTATCCCTGTTGTGTTGGATAAGATGCTGAAAAATATGGCTGAGGGACTGGGATCGGGTTAGTCTGAACTGAATAGGTAGAGGGTGTACTTCTGGGTAAAATGGGAATATACGAAGAAGCATAAAACGCTTGTTGAGGGGCTATTTGGCCACCTATATTGTAGGGTTGTAAGTTCATTTAAATCTCCTTTAATTAATAAATAAAATAATAATATAAAAACAAACAAATTAAATGGGGTTAAAAACCACTTTTTTAATCAGCTAATTTTTTAATAAAAAAATAATGAAGTTTTTAGCTAACCCTCTCAAACGGGATTCACAGCTAAATCGATTCTAGGAAAAATGGATCGAAGTGGTTTCAATGCCATTAAATTAAGCAGGCCCTAATTTAATCTTCTTTAGTTCTGTTTTCTTTTTTTAGGTGAAGACTCTCCAGGTTCAGCATCTTCCTGGATAATATCCTTGAGCATTTCTGCAACATCCTTGTCCATAGTTAACAATTCAGAAAAATCATCCTCGTCTGATGCATCACTGATAGTGGCTGAAGGAGTGGAAGGTAGAAGCTCATCATACTTTCTTTTAAGGCATAGAACTTGATTTTGTATCATAGAAATCTGTCTAGAAACCCGGTTTATGCCATATTGAAAATCTTCTTTAGAAGCGGTTAAGGTTAAAGGTGTCTTCTCATCAAGCTTCTGAACTGACAAGTGTAAACTTACAGCTTTGTCTAAACATTCATTAATAGTGCTTAAGATGTCTTCCTTCTCTGTTTCGATTGCATTTCCTCTTGATAAAGATTCTGCTGGAAGCTCCTCATCATATTTTCTTTTTTTTGAATTTGTTTGCGAAAGAGGTGAAGTTGGAGACGGATTCAATACTGGCTGTGAATATAAATTATTATAAATATTTGTCACAGAATCTCCAATACACAGTGGAGCATAATTAGAAATTCCTAAATTGTAGGGAAGAGCTGGATAGGATGCATAACCTCTTCGAAAATTCTCCATGATTGATTCAACTTTTTCAGTAGATTCAGGGGGATGCTCACTTTGACTTAAATTTCTTTCAGTCAAAGGTGAAGGTGCCGGATAATATAAATAAGGAATAAAGGGATAAGGAACGGGATATGAATAAAGTGCCGGATATTGTGTCGTATATAAGTTAGGAAGAGTGAAGCTGGGTTGAGCCGGTTGATCTGATAAAGGGTCCATGAATTAATTTCTCTTTAATTATTAATTAAATTTAGAGGAGCAGTATATTTAAACCGCATTAACATTACAAACAAAAATTAACTTTAAACAATAGATTATTATTTTTAAATAGAGCGAATAAATAAAAAAAAATAGACTGCGAATAAGCAGTCTATAGAAATTTTTAATGTAGGTTTAGCTGTCTTTAGAAGATGCGACAGTAGAAGTTAAGGCGGTAGATTGAAAATTATTCGGGTTTCTTCCGATTTGATTAATTCTGATTAATTGAACACGCACATTTTGTTCACGCATTATTTGCGTGGTATTTTGCCTATTAATGGATGATATGGAAGTTTGTATTTCACTTGTTGGTGTATGTGTGTATTCACTGATTCTTAACATTTTTAATTCCTTATTTAATTAGTTAATAAATTAATAAAGGAATTATAAATAAACCAAACAATATAAAAAACAAAAAATTGATAAATTAATATAGGTTTATTTTGCAAACCTAAATTCAAGGACTGCTCATTTGAACAGCCCAATTTAATCAGTACGTTTTCGATGACTTCTTACTTAAAGAGTGGCAGGCTGGAGTCTATTAACCCGGCGACTTCTATTTCCATGTCACAGTTGAATCGTTCATAGGACTCTTCTTGCGGCCAATTGCGGAATAACTCACCCGCAAGCTGAGTTGTCTTGAAAGAAAAATTAACGCCTGTTCCTTGATAAAAACTCGCGCTACTTGCCGCGTCCCCTAAAAGAATCACTCCCTGGACAGAATCAGAAAAAACAGCCGCACGCTGCAAGCACACAGGAATGTTCTCTAGGTTGAAAAGGCTTCCAGCTTCCATTTTCATCGCCTCTTCGTGCCAGCCTACTTCCGAAACAAATTGGATCATTTCGTTCAAATTTAAGTTTTTTAAAAATGCACCAGACTTATGCTGGATAAATAAAATCGTAGCAAAAGGGACAAAGACTTTTTTTGCGAAAACTTCGGCATGTGGTTGGATTTCAGCAATGATTTTGTTTTCCAAATTAATTGCAGGAACCATGGATATCCCTCCTGTTGATTCCCCTAAAGAATGACAAGCGATTCCTAGTTTCTCTCGAACCCGGCTGTGAGTGCCATCGGCCCCTACTAAAACATCATAAGGAAGAAGCTTGTTCCCATGGCTCGTTTGTATGACAGCCGTATGAGAGTCTTCTACAAAATCGATAAATTCACCTTGAATTCTTTGTATGCCCAATTCATCTGCTCGCTGGGCCAGACTTGTTTCTAAATCTTTGATAAGGACAAATCCCCTGCGCTCTCCCCTAAATTCTAATTCTTCCATGCGAAGGATTCGGGCATTCCACTTCTCAAATAATTCCAAAGTAACCGTATACAAAAACAACGTATTTTGCCTTGTATATTCATCGCGTTTCTCAACCAAAATTACCTCTGCGCCCGCCTTTCGCGCTTCAATGGCAGCTCCAAGCCCTGTAGGGCCACCTCCGATGACAATCACAGACGAAGGAGATGCCGTCAAATTTGCAAACCCTAACAAAAAAAATACACTCATTGCCAGATACGATTTATATTTCATAATAATTCCCTTATAATTTTTTTTAAAAAAAAATTAGCTGAAAAGGGGAAATAAATCCACCTGAAATTTATGAACGCACTCTTTCGTTGCGGCTCTTTCGTCATACAAAAAAGATCGATGAACGTGATGAAAGGGAATTTTAACGATTGCACTAAAGCTTTACGAATGCTTAAGCATTCGCACGAAACTCTTCTTTTGATTTAGGGGTTCAAGGCATGTGCATGCAACGCTACTACAAGTGGATCACTTTCTAATTGAAAAACATCGTTTCGGACTTCTTCAACTTCAACAAGAGCTTCTTTAGCGGCAGCGATGATTGCGTGATTTACCTTGGCCAAGGCTATCCATTTTAAGTAAGAGTTCTCAAACTCTTGTTCAATCCCATCGGTCAGTTCATTTTCAACTATCCTATAATATTTCTTCAAATGATATTCTTCTCGATCAAAGGGTGCGGTTATTGTTCTTCCGGTTTTCATACTTTTAGCCACATCAAAGAAAGTTATTTTTTCAGAAACAAGTTGGTTTAAGGCTTTTAGGGCTTGTAAGCCTCTATTTGCTTTTATGGCTTTAGTTGTAAGTTTTTCTAATTCAAGCAATTCTTGCTTAACATTTCTAGATCCACTTGATCCCATTAAATCTACCATATCGGGGTCGGCTAGGTACGGATTTGCCAAATTTTCACACTGATGCGCGGTTTGACGCCAAAATGTAGACACATGTAATAGAGCGCAAGTGATTTTATACATGGGGTTTATTGCCTCATCTAAAGAAGAAATACCTGCTTTTAGAATTGGCTTGAGTCGATCAACCGCGATACTTCCGCTCATTTTTCTTTTTTTTGAAAGCTCTCTTTTTTTAGAGTATACTTGGACTTGATCCTTTGTCAAAGCAACTAATACCTTAACTTCCTCGTCTCTTAATAAGTGAAATTCTTTACATAAATTTTGGCATTCGCTAGCTATTTTTTCCGCTAATTTCCCAGTTTCTGCCATTGCAGCTATGGCATCCTCTTGTTGACCACTCATGAAACAGTGTAATGCCGTCTGATGGCACTTGAAAGAGCGAATAAAAAGCGGCGTTAAAATGTCATCGTACACTGTAATGGAACGCCTAAGCAATCCCTGATAACTATCCATTCCTTTTACAACTTCAAGACAAGTAGTAAAGCCTAGACTTTTGCAATAAGTCTTTTTAAAGAAATTGCCTAAGTAATGATCGTAAGAGGTTTGCGAAATATCATCGATAAAGTTTCGACCAATAATGTCTGAAACTTTTTGTTTATCCTGTTCCCTGTCATTGAGTGCTCCCTCAATATCCTCTGGAAAATTGATCACATTATAAATTGGTTCTGGACTTTTAGGAATATACATAAAAAATGCTCTCTGAAAGTTATTATAATTAAATTAATTTGGTAAAATATAAAATACCATTTTTTTAAAAAATTGTACACTATTAATAATAACTATAGTTGTTCAATTACAATATTACAGAAAAGTCAGGCACCTACTATCGACCGAGGAAAAACCACGTTAGCTTGTTCTGTTTCCATCTAGGGGAAGAGTGCTTGCAAGATCTTGAATAGCCTGTAAGTCTTCTTCACTAAATGGCTGAGGCTGAATTTTACGCTTTTTAAGCGGTTTTTTTGCATCTGAATCAGCCCTAGCATTTCGAACAGTTTGTCCCGAAACATCATTAGTAACAGTCTCCGCCCTTTCCTTCCCGCTTCTTGTTTCGAGAGCTTCGATTAAGACTACAAGATTTTGACTGACCATTTTGAAGAGTACCCTGCATGTCATCAAAACGTCTTTTTGAAACTGCACTTGCTTTAGGAATTTGCGAACCAGTGTCTACATAAGGGTTGTGAGTTATATTTGGAAAAGTACTTGGATGTAAGCAGGGGGGCAACTGAATGGAGAAGTTCCAATGTTTTGAATCCGTTTAAATTGATTTTCCAAAAATGTATACGAATCTTGAAAGGGCCTAGTAATAAACAATCCTGTTTGATGCCTTTGTGGTGGAATGAGCTTGAGCATAATGACTTGATTGACTGGAGGCAACTGTACTTGTGTATTGTGGTCCATTTTTTAACCTTCTTAGTTATTAACAAAAAATATCAACAATTAATTGTAGCTAAAGCTTTTTATCTCCCTTCCCCAGCTTGAGATTTCACGGTTCATAGTTTTTCTTTAGAATTTCTAGCTTTGGAATTCTGATTCATGTAATCTCCAAAATAAGATGAAAATGCGCTGTCTTTCAAAAAAGTGAACATTCATGAGTAACTCATCCAATTCTTCGCTCCCGTTTAAAAATCCCTTAGAGGAATCTTCCCGTTCTTCTAAAATTGCTGAGCCCTGTATTCTAGTCATTTTCGGTGCTACTGGAGACCTCACAGCTCGAAAGCTCGTGCCTGCCCTCTATAATTTAGCACGGGATGGACAGCTTCCTTCACACTTTGCTTGCGTAGGGTTTGCCCGTAGGGTGAAAACAAATGAGCAATTTCGCGAAGAAATGGAAGAGGCGGTTAATCAATTTTCTCGAGTAAAGCCGGTTGATAAAAATTTATGGAAAAATTTTAGTAGTCAACTCTTTTATCACCGGTCTGAATTTGACGATGACGAGGGTTACGACCAGCTTCGAGCCATGCTTGCCAACTTAGATTCTCAGTTTGGCACCAAAGGCAATCGCGTTTTTTATCTTTCGACACAACCTAGTTTTTTTCCACTAATTATCGAAAAACTTAAGCAGCATCAGCTCATTTATCCTGAAAACAATCCCTCGGGTAGCTGGTCGCGCATTATTATTGAAAAGCCTTTCGGTCATGATTTGAATTCAGCTGTGGCACTGCAGCAAGAAATTTCTAAGCATCTTTCCGAAAACCAAGTTTACCGTATCGATCACTACCTAGGTAAAGAAACAGTCCAGAATTTGCTTGTTTTCCGCTTTGCTAATCCAATCTTTGAATCTCTTTGGAATAATCATCATATCTCTCATGTCCAAATTACAATGGCTGAAGAGATCGGTATTGGGACTCGCGGACTTTTTTTTGAAGAAGCAGGGATGCTGCGCGATATTGTGCAAAACCACATGATGCAACTTCTTTCCCTTGTAGCTATGGAACCTCCTACGAGTCTTAAGGCTGAGGCTATCCGCAGCGAAAAAGTTAAGGTCATCGAATCTATCCGCCCTTTCCCAATGGATAATTTCAACCAATTCTTTGTGCGTGGTCAGTATGGAAAAGGATATATTAACGGACAAGAAGTGCCTGAATACCGCAAAGAGAATAATGTTTCCCCTACATCCAAGGTCGAAACATATGTGGCCATGGAGCTTTTCATTGACAACTGGCGTTGGTCTGGTGTGCCTTTTTATCTGCGTGCCGGAAAAAGAATGCCGAAAAGGGTTACTGAAATCGCTATTACGTTTCATCACGCCCCTGGTTTTTTATTTAAAAGTCAAGGGAAGCAAATGGAGCAAAATATTTTAGTCATCCGCATTCAACCTGATGAAGGCATCTCCCTCAAAATGAATTGCAAAGTGCCCGGGTTAACGAATCAGATTCAGCCCGTAAAAATGGATTTTCGCTACTGGTCTTACTTTGGATCTACGCCCCCGGAGGCTTATGAAAGACTTATTTGCGATTGCATGGCTGGCGATAACACGCTTTTTGCCCGTGCTGATGAAGTCATCGCTTCCTGGCGTCTTTTCACCCCTATTTTGGAACAGTGGCAAATTAGAGACGTGGATCAATTTCCCAATTATGAATCGGGAACATGGGGTCCACAAGAGGCCGAAAGCCTAATTGAGAGAGAAGGCCGACATTGGCGTCTGCCTTAAAAGAGATTTTTTATGCAAACACTAGAGCATGTTCCCGTCGCTTCTATTGAGAGTGAGCTGAGTACTTTATGGGATTCTCAATTGGATGCCAAAAAAATCAAAGCTTGCCTTTTCAATCTTGTCATTTATACGAAAGATCTGCGACGCATTCCTTTTTTTGAAGAAATTATCCATTCGTTTATTGAGAAATACCCTTGTCGTATTTTATTTATCCAAGGCAATGATCAAGACAAAGATGCCCCGATTAATGTTAAAATCTCCAATGTGATTGTCTACGAAGGAGATGCCGTAATTGGATGCGATCAAATTGTGCTAGAATCTGGCTCTAATCATTTACATCGAATTCCCTTTATCATTCTCCCACATATTGTCCCGGACCTCCCTCTCTATTTCCTTTGGGGGGAAAATCCAGCCACAGAAACCAGCATTCTTCCCTACCTGCAAGAATATGGCCAAAAGCTTATTTTTGATTCGGAATGGACTGAAGACCTGCAAGGCTTTAGCAAAAAAGTGCTGACTCAAATTGATCGACTAAAGATTGAAGTGGTCGATTTTAACTGGGCAATTCTCTCTGGGTGGCGCAAGGTCATGGCTCAGACTTTTGATTCACCAGAAAAAATTCAGTTATTGAATCAAGGGGCTACTATTTACATTTGCTATAACAATAAAAAAACAGATCTAATCCTGCACACCGAGATTAATGCGCTTTATCTCCAAGCTTGGCTGGCTGCTCAGCTTGGATGGAATGTGGAAACTGCTGAATGCCAAATTTCTAATCCACACATTCAGTATAGCTGCAAGAAACAGCTCATCGAAGTTAAACTTGTTCCTCAGGAGTACGAATCTTCCCCTCCTGGAGATATTCTCTCGATCGAAATCTATACCCAAGAAGGCTGCTCGATAGAAATTGCACGCAAAAAAGAAAATCCTTCTCAGGTATATATCCATATCGCCTCTCCAGAAAAGTGTGAACTGCCTTTTACCTTAACTTTGCCCAACCTGGAAAGAGGATTTAACTTTATTAACGAAGTCTTTTATCACTCTCCCACTGAACATTATCATAATATGCTAACCATGTTATCACAAACACGCTGGAATATTTGTCCGGGAGGAAAAAATGACTGATTTTGCTTGGAAAAAAATGGTTAATGGTTTTGACAATCGTCGAGATCTGGTGATTCCAGGCGATTACGATCAAACTCTTGATTTCTGCACGCACCAGTTTATTCAACTTGCCCAAAATGCAATTGCCAGCCAAGGATTTTTCACAGTAGCCTTGTCAGGCGGTTCTACGCCTAGTGCCCTCTTCAAACGGCTGGCTCTACCGCAAAATAAAGATCAAGTGCAATGGCAAAAGGTACGCCTTTTTTGGAGTGACGAACGCTCGGCCCTTCCAACCGATCCAGCGAGCAATTTTCATATGGCAATGGCCTCAGGCTTTAGCTCACTTCCTTTAAATCCTGATAACATCTTCCGCATGCATGCTGAAGAGGATATTGAGCAACATGCTTTACACTATGAATCTTTAATTAAGACTTATGTCCCTAATCAATCTTTTGATTTAATCTTGTTAGGCATGGGAGAAGATGGGCATACAGCTTCGCTTTTTCCAAAAACTCATGCCCTGCATACGCAAGGACGCTTAGTGGTGGCAAATTTTGTGCCTCAAATTAATGCCTGGCGAATGACTTTTACCTATGAATGCATCAATGCAGCTAAAGTGATTGCAATCTATGTTTTGGGAAAAAACAAAGCTGAAATTTTGATAAAAGTATTAACCTCTTCTTATGATCCAGATAATTTCCCAATCCAAAAAGTAGGTACTCCTGAGCATAAAGCTTTATGGATCGCTGACACTGCTGCTATGCCTGAATATCCGTTTTAACTATGCCCTCGCCAGGGCGAGCTCGCTCCAGTCTGTGGTATAGCGATTAGAACGCCTTTCACAGCGTGCCTTCCATTTTGGCGCGACCCCCATGGCCCCAAAAAACAAAGTATTCTTGCCAAAACGGGTGTTTAAATTATCCACAACATGCATTAAGGTGATTTTTTTAGGGTTTTCTTCAAAAAAAAGATCTGTCACGATTGACTGTACTGGAAGTAAATCCAATAAGATCACGCCGCATTTTTTATAAACTGTATTCGAACGATATAAGCCTTCTAAAGCATGCTTTACAGCTCCTATCACATATGTTGTATCTTGCGTAGCTACCGGGAAACGAACAACTGTGCTAAAATACTGCTTATTTTCTTGGCGATCTGCCGAAAAAGCTTCTAAATAAGCACAGATAGCCTGCGTACCACTTTCTTGTTGCCTCAGTTTTCGACAGGCTGTCACGGCAAAAGTTGATAAGGCTTCTGCTAATTCTTCTTTTGCGGTCACGGGCTTTCCAAATGATCTGGAACAGCCAATACTCTTTTTAGAAGAAGGTTGCTCGAATAAAAGACAGCTGACGCCGCGCAATTCCCATAACATTCTCTCTCCAACCACCCCCATTTTATGCCTGACTTGCTGAGGATCTTTCTGCGAAAATTCCCAAGCTGTGCGTATTCCTAAAATATGAAGTTTTTCTTGCCAACGCCTGCCTATCCCCCACACTTCACCTATGGGAAAATTTTCTAAATTTTCTTTCAGGAAAAAGGTTTCTAAAAGAAAAATTCCTGTGCTATTTTTTTTCGCCACTGCATTGGCCGCTTTAGCCAGAGTTTTTGTTTTAGCAATACCCAAAGAAGTGGGCAATCCTACCCATTTTTTGATTTTTTGTTGAATTTCTAAGGCGATTTGAGAAATTTGTTTCTCGTCTAAGTGGCCAGGAAATTTTAAAAAGGCTTCATCAATCGAGTACACTTCCATTTCAGGAACCATTTCATTTAAAATATCCATTACGCGTTGGGAGAGATCTCCATACAAAGGGTAATTGGAGGAATAAATGGCTACTTGCCGGCAAGCACAGAGGTTTTTAATTTTAAAATAAGGCTCACCCATTTTAATTCCTAGCTGCTTTGCTTCCAGGGAGCGCGCAATAACACATCCATCATTGTTCGAAAGTACCACAAGAGGCTTTTTGTCCAGTCTAGGATTAAAAACTCTTTCGCACGAAGCGTAGAAATTATTGCAATCTATTAAAATAAACCAACTCATTATCACCTCAAACTGCGTGAATCACATTTGTCACGACTCCCCACACACGAAAATCCATTTCTTCTGTAATATTGATAGGAGGATATCCATCATTTTCAGCCACAAGCATGACTTGCTTGCCAATGCATTTCAATCGTTTGACGGTTAGTTCACCGTTGAGAGATGCAATCACAATCCTCCCATCAAGGGGTTCTAAGCTTCGATCTACGACCAGAATATCTTGGTGGTGAATACCTGCTTTAATCATCGAAGAGCCTGAAACCCGCAAAAAAAATGTAGAAGAAGGATGTTTAATTAATAATTCATTCAAATCGAGTCTTTCTTCTTTATCATCTTCTGCCGGAGAAGGAAAACCTGCTGAAACAGTGTGTGAATACAATGGTAGTCGATAAAACTGATGTTGAATGCAGCGTTGAATCGTCTCAAATTCGCTCACAGGCACACGTATAGCCTTAGTTGGCTGACCAAATTTTCCTGAACCTGTTGGCCTTCCTGCACCCCTTCTCTTTCCACCTTTAGTCATCTCTACTCCTTTTTAGTCATTAATTATTGTACATTAATCAATGAAAAACAAGATCGAAACATTAATTTACGATGGAAAACACCCTTCACAGGTTATTTTAAATGAGTAAAACTATTTAGAATTTTTAGTAAAAAGAAGATATTTTTAGCGCACTTTTAAAAAATTTAAAAAAAAATTGTGAGTTCAAATAGGTGTCTTTGATAGCACTTAAACCTAAAAAAACTCCAATAAAGTTCGATTTTTCAAAAATCTAATAAAAAAGATATTTTATTTTTATAAAAAAAAGTCTTATAAATAAAGGTTTTATAATCGCAAATGCATAAACGCTTTACTTCAGAGATTTCATGAAAGCTTTTCGCCCCTTCCTTTTACTCGCTTTTTTGCTTGTACTATTTTCAACTTTTTCAAGTATGGATCAAGTTAATCGGTATAGCGAAGCAGAACAAGTCAATCAGAACCAAACCTCTAGAAAATTTCAGTTGGCCTATACGACTTCAGAAGATTCTAATGAAATCACTCCTATCAACCTTCAAACTGGGTTGGCTGGAACTCCTATCCTTTTAGAAAACCATCCCAAAGCTATCTTCTTCCCTCCTGATGCTCAAGTCGTCTACATCTTCCAGCATGCTTCCAATGAAATCATTCCAATAGACCTCGTTACAGGGAAAGCTTGCACTTCTATTACCCTTGAAATGGTTCCGCAAAACATGGTAGTCAGTGCGGATGGAAAAAATGCTTATGTCATTTATGAGGATTCCAACCAAATTCACTCCGTGGAACTTACCACAGGCAAAATCAATTTTATGAGCACATTAGAGAGTAATCCTGCACAGCTTTTATTAGCACCAAGTGGGGAAATGCTCTATGCGTCGTATAAAGAACTGCAAGAAATTACTCCGATCGACATCCATTCCGGCACTGTTCATTTACCAATTTCTCTTAATGAGTTGCCAAAGTCAATTGCCATTACAGCTGATGGCCGCATGGTCTATGTAGGAGAAAACTCTTTCCGAGAAATTACTTTTTATGATCTTGAAACGGGAACCTTGCATGATTTACTACCGCTAACAGATGAGGTGATTCAAGAAAAAAAAATTCACGCGATTAACCTAAGTCCAGATGGTAAAATAGCCTATTTAACTCAAGCCAATTCTAATGAAATCATTTCCGTTAATTTAGCCACGCAAGCGGTAGAAGCTTCGATCAATGTCGATCATAAAATCGAAAACATAGCCATTTATCCCAAACAAGAACTTGTAGCGGCATTTTCAGAAAGAATTACTCCAGTCGGTGAAGCAAGCTTTTTCGATGCATCTGCTTCAGTGCCTTTTAAAGGGCCTATCATTAGTTACGAATGGGATTTTGGCGATGGCAGTGTTGCCTCTTCTACCTCTCCGTATGCCACACATACATATGCCTCTGCAGAACATTTTGAGGTCGTTCTAACTGTTGTTGAATCTTTAGACGGTTTTCTATTGGAAAATCGAGAAAATGAAGTTGTTAAAAAAGCTCTCCATCTAAATGCCACGACCACAAAATCAATTGAGATCTTAAAAAAATTTGAAAATCTTACTGCCGGAACTCCACCGGGTTCTGTTTTCCTTTCTGGGGATACAGCCACTACTCTAATTTCATCTGCAGAACCTGCTGTTTTTGGCGAAACCATTACTTTTACTGCTACGGTGGTCAGTTTAATTGATCCAGGTGTACCTACGGGCACCGTGGACTTTGTTGATTCAGTTTTAGGAACGCTTGGCACTGGAACTTTGGATGTAAATGGCAACGCAGTTTTTTCAATTTCTTCACTGCCTGTTGGATCCTATTCAATTTCGGCTAATTATAGCGGGGACTTAAATTACAACGCGTCTTCTTCAACTCCTCCTCCATTGATTCAAGATGTTAATCAAGCTCTCACAACCACTTCCGTCACGGCAACTCCAAACCCTTCCTTTTTTGGAAGTAATGTGACTTTTGTCGCTACAGTCTCTGTTTTAAGTCCAGGTGCAGGCACACCTACAGGCAACGTCACATTCTTCGACGGAGCTACCCCTGTGGGAACTGCTTCTCTTATTGGAAATCAAGCCACTTTAGTTTATGCTGCATTGACGCCAGGATCTCACTCCATGACTGCAGTTTATAATGGAGAGACTAACTTTTTGACATCGACTTCACCCCTGTTGACTCAAACTGTTAATAAAGCCACGACGAACACAAGTGTTGCAACCTCATTAACTCCTTCTCCATTTGGCAATTCAGTAACTTTTACTGCAACCATTGCAATTACAAACGGCGCTGGTACACCCACTGGCACAGTCACGTTTACTGATGGCGCCACAATTCTAGGCACACAGCCTGTTTCTCTGGGAACAGCTGTTTTGTCAATTTCAACGCTTGCGGTGGGCTCGCATAATATTATTGCGACCTATAATGGGGATGTCAATTTTGTTGGTTCAACATCGCCTGGGCTGACCCAAGTCATCAATCAAGGCACCACTACCACCACAGTGATTTCATCGGTCAATCCATCAACCTATGGCCAATCTGTCGTTTTTACGGCCAATGTCGCTGTGGCTACAGGTACAGGTACACCTACAGGGACTGTGACCTTTAAGGATGGAGCCACCACTTTAGGGACGTCCACATTAAGCGCAGGAACAGCTACGTTCTCGATATTTAACCTTTCAGTGAGTACGCATCCCATTACAGCGGTATACAATGGAAATACCAATTTTTCCGCCTCCACTTCCGCTATTTTATCGCAAGTAGTTGGAAAAGCCACTCCCACTGCAAGTGTAACCTCTTCCCTTTCCCCTTCAAATTATGGCGATTTGGTAACATTCAGCGCCACGGTCTCGGCTCCAACAGTTTTAGGTTTGCCTTCTGGTACGATCAATTTTTTTGATGGGCCAACTTTGATTGGAACAGGTGCCTTAACCGGGACAGGACCTAATACTGCAACAGCTACGTTTGCACTTTCAACTCTAGATGCAGGAACTCATCCGATAACAGCACAATATAGTGGGGATGGAAACTTTAATGCTGTGACAAGTCCTATATTTTCTCAGGTGGTTAATCCAGTCGTCAGCACGCAGACAATTGTTTTTTCTAACTCTCCAAATCCTTCTGAGTTTGGGCAAACTGTTATCTTACGTGCCACAGTAACTGGGTCTACTGCATCGCCGCCATTGCCTCCAACAGGTAATATCACTTTTTTTGATGGCGCCACCCCTATTGGAACGGTGGCTGTGGTTCCTGTACCGGGAAATCCTAATTCAAGCACAACGGCTTTGAGCATTTCAAACTTTGCTATCGGGCCTCATGTGATTACGGCACAATATTTAGGAGATGTCAATTACCCTGCTTCTCCAGTTTCAGCCCCCATGACTCAAACAGTCATTCAAACTAGCACTTCAAGTGTGGTGACAACATCGGTAAATCCTTCGAAATTTGGTCAAACTGTGACTTTTACTGTCACTGTGAATGCGCTGGCTCCTGGAGGGGGATCTCCCACTGGAACGGTGTCTTTTTATGACGGAGCGACATTCTTAGGAACCTCTGGTCCGCTTGTTCCAGGTGTCAACTTAAGTACAGCAACTTTTTCAACTTCTGCCTTAAGTCTAGGGTCTCATTTCATTTTAGGAATTTATAGCGGAGATGTCGATTTTACTGCTTCATCAGCTCCCGTTATTACTCAGGTTGTAGTGCAGGATGATACCAATACCCTGATCACTTCCTCTTCCTCGTCTCCTCCAGGATTTAACTTTGGCAGTAATGTGACCTTTACGGCCGCAGTGACCGCAGCAGCACCAGGTTCAGGGACTCCCACAGGAACGGTACAATTTTTTGATGGGGCAACGTTTCTAGGTACTGGGACATTAACGGCAGGAATTGCGACTTTCACTACATTTAAGCTTTATCCTACGCCCCCGCTGCATTCAATTACGGCAGTTTATGGTGGAGACCTAAATTTCACGAGTTCGACTTCTCCTGTTTTTCTTCAGGCAATCAATGGCACGATGGCAACCACTACAACCGTTGCTTCAAGCCGTAATTCCTCTCCTGGGGGAGCTAGCGTAACTTACTCTGCCACTGTTGTAGCAGCGCCTGGGCCTGGGATGGGGATCCCTGGGATTCCGACTGGAACGGTCACATTCACAGATACAACCATTGGACTGGTCATCGGCACCGCAACTTTAAATGCCAACGGTGTAGCGACTATTGTGGAATCAGGCGCTAACCTTCCGTTTATAGGACCGGCTCCAGATATTCATCAAATTCAAGCGACCTATAACGGACAAACCGCAGTTTTTAACCCTTCTACTTCTCCGTTATTTAATCAATACATTGTTCCTTTGGACACAGTAACAACCTTAGTGGGAGCGCCGAATCCAACCACGCAGGGGGGAGCGACTTTAGTCGCAACGGTCACTGTGGTGGGAGGCGTTCCACCTTTTCCAACCGTAGGTACTGTGACATTTTTTGAAGGCACAACAAATTTAGGCACCGTCCCCCTTGCTCCGGACGGAACGGCAACCCTCATGCCGAATAATCTGCATTTTGGCCTGGATACCTTGATTGCAGTTTATAGCGGGGACATCATCTCATTTGCGATGTCGACTTCAAATCCAATCACATTGCAAGTTCAGCAAACAGATATGTTGACAACGGTGACGACCCTCTCGACATCGTTAGCCAACTCGACTTATTGCCAACCTGTAGTTTTCACGGCTGTAGTCACGGCAACTCAAGGATTTTATATTCCTACGGGTTCTGTCACATTTTTTTCTGATAACATTGAGATAGGTTCAGCCATTCTGGATATTACCGGAACTGCAAAACTTCCTGTTTCCGATTTACTGACTGGTACACATGCAATAAGAGCGACTTATAATAGCGACTCCAACTATGCCTTTTCTTTTTCCAATACTATCACGCAAACCGTCACGCCTAACAATACTTCGACAAACTTTACAATTATTCCTAATCTAGCAAGCACACCTTATGGGCAAAATCTTGTTTTGTCAGCAGTTGTGACTTCGACGTCTACGTTTACAGCTATTCCAACAGGGACAGTGACGTTTTCATATGGCACGACAGTATTAGCGACTGTTCCACTTGACAGCACGGGCGAAGGGATCTACCAAATAGCTACATTGGATGTGGGGTCTTATACAATTTTGGCCACCTATAATCCAGATCCATGTTTTAATACTTCCACAGCAATTCAATCCCACTCAATTGTACAAATTAATCCGCAAACAACACTCACTTCCACTCCAAATCCCTCTGTCTATGGAAATAAGATTACCTTAAGCGCCACAGTTTCATCAGCTGTTGGTACACCCACAGGTTCGGTTACTTTTTTTAAAGGGGCAACAACACTTGGGACTGTATTTCTTGAGGGTGGAGCTGCCACATTGGAAATTGAAAGTCCGCTTGCTGGCTTTGCATTATTAAGAGCTCGTTATAATGGGGATACGAATTTTCTTGCGATCCACATGTCTTCAGTTTTTCAAACGATTACTAAAGCACCGACATCAACATGCCTTGTTTCCTATACAACCAATCCTTCAGTTTTTGGCGAATTGGTCACATTTAGTGCCACGGTGAACTCAACCGCTTCAGAGGCAACGCCTGGATTAACAGGAAGTGTCACATTTAGAAATGGAGCAATATTGCTAGGGACAGTGCCCTTGAATGGATGTAACACTGCAGAAATAGAAGTTTCAAATTTAAACCTTGGCTCTGGGAATAACATTGTAGCCACTTACAACGGGGATGCAAATTTTGCCACTTCAGCTTCTCCAGCCCTGAATAGAACTGTAAATAAAGCTTCCACAAATACCACCGTCACCTCAATTACCTCAACACCAAATCCTCCCACTTTTGGTACGCTTGTCACTTTTAACGTGGCGGTGACCCCAGTCAGTCCTGGAGCTGGCGTTCCAACGGGTGTGATTACAGGGTTCTATGGGACAACTTCATTAGGAACAGCGACTTTAGTCAATGGGATTGCTTCTTTTTCCACTTCAACTTTACCTGTGGGTGTACAAACCATCCTTGTAAAGTATGCAGGCGATACCAATTTTACAGCTTCACAAACAACAGCGACAGAAACTGTAATTGGAGCTACAACGACGTCATCAATGACCTCATCCGCCAATCCATCTGTATTTGGACAACCCGTCACTTTTAACGTGACTGTAACCTCAACGCAGGGTACGCCTACAGGAACGGTCGCATTCTTAGATGGTACCACCACGCTAGCGACGCAAACGCTTAATGCTTCAGGGACGGCGTCCTTTACCACATCGAGCCTTGCTGTCGGAACTCACCCTATTAGAGCCGTTTATAGTGGGTCAGCCAATTTGTCTACCTCTACGACGGCAATTCTTAACCAAGTTGTGAATGTAGATTCAACTACAACCACTCTCACATCTTCACAGAACCCTTCTTTCTTTGGTGAAACAGTTGTTTTGATGGCACGGGTATCGGCTAATAGCCCAGGAAGCGGCACTCCAACAGGCACAATAAGCTTTAAAAACGGGGCTACCACAATAGGAACAGGAACCCTCAATAGCAGCGGTCAAGCCACGCTAACTTTCTCCACCCTTTTGCCTGCCAATGCGGCACCCTATGCTCTCTCAGCGGTTTACAGCGGAGACACGAATTTTACAACCTCAACCGGGACCATGAGCCAAACTGTGAATAAATCGGCAACAATCATTAGTGCAACTTATTCTCCCAATCCAGCGCCTTTCGGCGATCCGGTAACGTTGAATGTCAAGGTGGCTCCGATCAATACTGGCTCAGGGATACCTAGTGGGATAGTTACCGCGACATATGGTTCACAAATTGTAGGCAGTGGAACTCTTTTAAGCGATGGAACTGTCACCTTCCAAACCACCAGTCTGCCAGCTGGCACCTTAGGAATTGTGGTGCAGTACCTCGGTGATGGGCCAAATGGGAATTTTTTACCTTCAACAATACCGCTTACCGAAACAGTTAATAAGGCACCTTCCACCACAACACTTATTTCTTCGGCCAACCCTTCAATTGTAGGCCAACCAGTGACTTTCAGTGTGACAGTGAATTCGACAGCAGGTTCTCTAGGCATTCCTTCGGGCATTGTTACTTTCTTTGATGGCATTACTGTTATCGGAACGCAAGCCTTAGATGTATTTGGTACTACCACTTTCACGACTTCAACTCTTTCACAGGGAACTCACCCGATTACCGCAGTATACGGCGGCGATGAAACCAATAGCGCCTCAGTTTCTTCAATCCTTAGCCAAGTAGTCAACCAGGGAACGACAACCACAACGCTTGTTTCGGTTTTGAATCCTTCAGTTTATGGCGAACCTGTGACTTTTAGAGCATTCGTAGAGACAAATCTGCCGGGGTCTGGGGTGCTCACAGGCACAGTAACGTTCAAAAACGGGGCGGTCACCTTGCCGGGCGGTGTTGTGACTTTGAATAATCAGGGAGCAGCACTATATATAACACCTTCCTTGCCTGTTGGTGCAAATTCAATCACGGCTGTTTATAGTGGAAACGCAAGTTTTACCACATCAACTTCGCCGATCTTAACCCAAAACGTGTCTAAAACACCGACGATCACCAGTGTGACTTCCGCTACGAATCCTTCAACTTTTGGAAGCCCAGTGCCCATCAGCGGATCTGTCACAGCATTGAATAATGGATCAACTATAATTCCTACTGGAACAACTGTCACAGCCTTCTACGGAGCCACAGCTGTAGGCTCGGGTCCTCTTAATGCGAGTGGCCAATATGCTTTTTCTCTTACAGGCTTACCAGCAGGCACTTTAGGAATTGAAATTAAATATCCAGGAGACGCCAATTTTGGTGCTTCGACGATTACTTTAACGCAAACCGTGGGTTCGGATGCTTCAACCATTGTCATTTCCAGCTCTCCGAATCCTTCGAATTTTGGTCAAACGGTGACCATTACGAACACTGTGACACTGGCATCGGGTCAAGTCCCAACGGGAACAGTGACCTACTATGACGGTTCGACACCCATCGGAACAACGAATGTCAATCAACCCTTAATCATATCGACATTGTCTCCTGGAGTTCATTCTATTATAGCTGTTTATAACGGGTCCCCCAATGCTTCAATTGCAACTTCTAATACCATCAACCAAACAGTTAATCAAACGACTCCTACCGTAGGGCTGACTGCAACCCCTAATCCATCGATCTTCGGAAACAACGTCACCTTTTCTGCCACAGTGACCTCACCTTTAGGGACACCGACAGGCTTCGTCACATTTTTTGATGGGGCTACGTTGATTGGAACTGCTGAATTAAATGCCTCCGGGAATGCGGTTTTTTCCACTTCCGCCCTTCTAGCAGGCTCACATCTAATCACAGCTGTTTATAGTGGAGACACAAATTTTGCCGGTGCAACTTCTCCTATCGTGACGCAAGTGGTTAACAAGGTCCCAGCTTCAGGAACGACTACCACAATTGTTTCCTCTATTCCTAACCCTTCAATAGCAGGACAAACAGTTAACTTTTTTGCAAACGTCGTCTCACCTAATGGAAATCCTACGGGAACCGTCACATTTTTTGATGGAGCCACGCCACTCGCTCCCCCTGTGCAGTTGTTTGACGGATTCGCTGTCTATCCAACAAATGCTTTAGTTTCAGGCAGTCACAACATTACAGCTGTTTATAATGGCGATGCCAATTTCACAGCTTCCGCGCCAAGCTCCATTTATATACAAGTTGTACAACCCGTATCCATAACTACAACGACGATGACGAATCTTACTTCATCGAACCCTATTTCCAATTACGGCGACCCAGTTACTTTTACAGTGCAAGTTGACTCTTTAGCGCCGCAGCCTCCCTACCCTTCAGGGATTGTAACACTATTTAATGGGGCTGATCTTTTAGCTCATTTGACTCTAAACGCTACAGGGGGAGCAACCTATACAACTTCGAGTCTACCTGCAGGAAATCTACAAATTGTGGCTCTTTATGCCGGTGATTCAACATTTTCATCGTCAGCTGATGTGATTTCACAAGTTGTCAATGCCGTAGCAACAACTACAAATTTAGTTTCAGCTCCAAACCCCTCTGCTTTCGGACAACCCGTAACATTCACAGCCACTGTTTCCTCGGGTAGTGGACCTACCCCAACGGGCTCACTTTCATTCTATGATGGAGCTGTATTGCTGCAGACAAGTTTGTTAAACAATGCTGGAGTCGCAAATTTTGTGACATCAAGTTTAGCCACAGGTTCGCACCCAATCACTGCGATCTATAACCCAGATCCGAATTTTGCGACTTCAAGTGCAAGTGTAACTCAGGTAGTAAATTTAAGCACCACCTCAACAACCATACTGACCTCATCCCCGAATCCGTCAAACCTAGGAAATTCTGTCACATTTATTGCAAGTACAACAGCCCCAAATAATACTCCAACAGGGTTAGTGACATTTTATGATGGGGCTACTCCCATCGGTTCTGCAACGCTAGTTGACGGGTTAGCTTTTTTCTCCACTTCAGGACTTACAGCTGGCCCGCATTCAATCACTGCTGTATATGCCGGGGATGCAAATAATGACCCTTCCACCTCCGCGCCATTTATTCAGCAAGTCATTAATCAATCTGCTGTCCTTCAAGCGCCACGACGTTTTTGCGGTTGTCAGACTTCCTGTGATTTCTTGAATAAAGTCGACCGAGTCAATGTTTTAACTTGGGATGCTCCAGGCACAGGGGCTGAACCTGAATTCTATAGAATTTACCGCAACGCGCAACTGACCGATTTAGTTGCGACAGTGCCAGCCTGCGGTGTCTTAGAATACAAAGATAAAAATCGTCAAAAAGGCAGGACCTATACTTATTATATCGTTTCAGGTAACCTGAATGGCATTTCGGCTGCGGCATCTGTTACTGTCGATCCGCGCAAAAAATGTCGTTCGCTTGGAGATTTAGTCAGTGACAAGAAAAATCTATTTGAATGGCACTTAGTTGATTGTGTAAACGAATAAATTTTTTTACTGTGATATCGTAATGGTAAGAATTGCAGCTACAGCAGATTTACATGGGGAACTTCCCATTATTCCTGAATGCGATTTACTGCTTATTTGCGGAGACATTTGCCCTGACGTTTCTTTAGTGCGGCAAGCACAATGGCTAGACAATCCTTTTAGGCAATGGCTTAAAGAAATTCCGGCTCAAGAAATTGTTGGCATCGCCGGAAATCACGATCTCATATTTGAGCAAGCAAAGGATTTAGTTCCCAAAGGATTAAGGTGGCATTATTTGCAGGATAGTTCCACTGAATTGTTTGGATTTAAAATCTATGGAACTCCTTGGCAGCTTCCTTTTTGGGGAGCTTTTAATCTTGAAGACAACGAATTAATTCAAAAATATCAACATATCCCTGAAGAGATTGATATTTTTCTAAGTCATGCGCCTCCTTTTGGAATTTTTGATGAAGTCCCAACGGCTAAAGGTTCGACACAACATACAGGGTCTATGGCGTTGCGCACTAGGGTTTTTGAAACTAAACCCCAGCTATTTGTGTGCGGGCATATTCATTGTGATGTAGGAATTTGGCAAATCGAACAAACTTTATTTTCAAATGTATCACTGTTAGATGATCAAATGGAAATTACCAACTCTCCTGTTGTTTTCGACCTTGAAGTCAATTAAGATACGACAGTCTCCGTCAGTTTTCCCAAGACTGCAAAAGTAAAAATTTATCGTTATACTAATAGGCCTTATGAAAGTAACTGTTGAAGTTGTTGCCTACAATCCAAGGTGGCCTCTGCTGTTTGAAAACGAAGCAAAACGGATCATGCAAGCTTTGGGGGATAATTGCCAAACAGTTCATCACATCGGTTCAACCTCAATTCCAGGATTACCTGCGAAACCGATCATTGATATGCTTCCCGTTGTAAAAAATATTTTAGCAGTTGATCAAGCTACCGGAGCGATGGAATCTCTTGGATATGTCTCGAAGGGAGAACACGGCATCGTCTTCCGTCATTTTTTTCAAAAAAACCAACATTATAATGTGCATGTTTATGAAGAAAACGACCCTGAAATTAGTCGTTACCTCAAATTTCGCGACTGGATGCGCACACATGAACTTGATGCCCAAGCCTATGCCAGGCTCAAGCAAGAATTAGCCAAAAAATTTCCAACAGATATCCTACAGTATTGTTTAGGTAAAGATAGCTTTGTCGCACAGATAGATGCTAAAAATGGTTTTGAGGGATGGCGCATGGTACAGGCGCTAACAGATCGCGAATGGAACGCAGTACGGGCCTGGCGACAACGCTATTTTTTTAAAGAGACATCC
>Ga0105046_10002264_pt1 | contig 30332 bp, 31 predicted proteins | sample MAT03_FD_78385 | JGI IMG/M metagenome (GOLD analysis project Ga0105046, IMG submission 78385) | Freshwater microbial communities from Lake Fryxell liftoff mats and glacier meltwater in Antarctica - MAT-03 (megahit assembly) | ecosystem: Environmental > Aquatic > Freshwater > Ice > Liftoff...
CCATAGGCGGGACGGTCAGCGCGGTTCGCGGCCGGCTTCTCGCGCGGGGTCCAGTCGGGGCGGCGGTCTTCGGATCTCGGCTGCGCGCGATCACCGGCGCGGTTCACGGCCGGGCGGTCGCCCGTGCGTGCGGCACGGTCATCCTGGGTCCAACGCTTCTTGGGCGCGGCACCGGCCTGGTCTGGACGGTAGCCGCGGTGACCCTCGCGCTGCGCGCCGGTGGGAGCGGACTTGTAAGGCTTCTTGCCGCCCGTGGACGGCTTGGAGTAACTAGGCATGATTCTTTCCGGGTTTTAGTTGTGTGAATTGAACACAGCTAACGCATGGCGTGCACGCAGAAAAACTCCATGCACCACTAGAACCCGGGCAATCTTTGACCGAGGCCGTCACATACATTCGTGTGATTGTCACCAGCTGCCTGACCTGTGTGGTCAAACATGTGTGCTGGCAAACCGGCCCGCAAGACTTACAAACCCATGCGCGTTGATTCCGCGCTGTCTTGAGCCGACTTAGCTACATTACTCCATCCCAGCTTTCACGGCTAGGTTAAACGACACAATGCGCGTGTCGACTCGAGTGTCCTTCGCGGTCGTCTTCACGATCGTTGCTGCCGCGCTGTCGGGGTGTGGACCCACAGGCGACGACGCGCAGGTCGTGACCCCAACCGTTGAGCCGGTGTATCCGCAGGTTCAGACCTACCCCGAGATCCCGGTCATCGAGAACATTCCGTTCAGCACCACAGACGGAACAACTCAGCGCCTCGACGCCTGCTTCCCCGCTGACGCCGCCATCGACGACCCGACCTCCGACCCGCGTGCCGTGATTGTGTCACTGCACGGCGGAAGCTGGCAGCACGGCGACAAGTCCAATCTCACCTGGCGCAGCATCTGCCAGTGGTTCGCCTCCGAGGGCTTCGTCGCCGTTTCCGTCAACTACCGCTTGGCACCCGAGTTCACTTTTCCCGCGCAACTCGACGATGTTCAGGATGCCGTGCGCTGGCTGCGTGACCCGGCCCAGGTCACCCGGTACAACATCGACCCGGCGCGCATCGGCGCTTTCGGCGGGTCCGCGGGCGGCAACCTCGCCGCGCTGCTCGGCGTCACCGGATCAGGCAGTTGGGCGACCGGCGCTCGAGTAGCGGCAGTCGCCGAGTTGAGCGGCCCCGCGGACCTCCGCGACCCCATCCCGACCACCGACAGTTATAGTCAGGACTTCGCGGCCGTGCAGCTGCAGTACACCGGGTGCGCGACGTTCACGGATTGCGATGCGGCTGCCGCGGCATCCCCCGTCACTCAGGTAGACGACAGCGACCCACCTTTCTTCGTCGCGCACTCCAGCGAAGAGTTCATTCCGATCAGCCAGGCGCAGGATTTTGTGAGGGCTCTTCGCGACGCCCGCGTTGCGGTCACGTTTGTGACGGTGAAGGGCACGCTGCACTCCGTGGCGATGCTCGACGACGACATGCGCGCGCGGGTGCTCACGTTCTTCCGCGATAATCTCGGCTCGTGACGATAGCGATCGAGCCCGCCCGCCAGCCGGATGTCGAACGGCTGCTCAGCGGGAGCGAAGCGTTTGCCCTCGCCACCTATCCGCCCGAAAGCTGCTACCTGCTCGATGTGTCTGAACTCGAGGCGCCGGGGGTCACCGTGTTCGTGGCGCGGGTTTACGGTGCCGCGCTCGGCATGGCGGCTCTCGTGGAACGCGGCGACGGCTCCGCCGAGCTGAAGCGCCTGTTCGTCGACGACGCGGCACGGGGACAGGGTCTCGCCGGCGGCCTGCTCGCGTCAATCGAGGGGCATGCCCGGCATGTCGGGGTCGGCGTCATCCAACTCGAAACGGGTCCGAAATCGCTGGCTGCCATCGCGGTCTATGAGAAGCACGGCTACACCCGGATCCCCAACTTCGGCCAGTACGTTGGCGACCCGCACAGCTACTGCATGGAGAAGCGCCTGCGCTAGGCGGATCTCGGCTGCGCTCGATCACCGGTGGTCGAGCGAAGCCGAGACCCCTACTCCGTTACCGGCTCAGCGACGGGCTCTTCAACTGCCGTGCGTGTGAACCCGGCCCGGTACAGCAGCACCCACCCGACCAGCAGCAGTGCCCCTACGCTCACCGAGATAATGCCCGGGATGAGCAGGTCGTCGAACGGCAGGTCGGCAAGTTGGGCGGCGGTCAGCTGAAGCGCTGTGCCGTCCGGTGACACGATCATTGCCGCCCCGAGACCGAGCAGTGCCAGTCCAACTACAGCCGACAGAAGCATCAACACGTAGTTCCACCAGGGCCGGCGCTTGACGATGCCGCGGGCGGTGCGACGCTCCGCGGCACCCTCAACGAGGTAGTACAGCACGGGCAGCACGATGAGGGTCAGGAGGGTCGACGATACGAGTCCGCCGATCACGATGATGGCAAGCGGCTGCGAAATGAACCCGCCGCTACCGGTGAGCCCGATGGCCAGTGGAAGCAGCGCGAAGATCGTGGCCAGTGCCGTCATCAGAATGGGGCGCAGTCGCCGTGACGCACCGTTGACGATTGCGTCAGCGACGTTCATTCCGCGCTCTCGATACTGGTTGATCAGGTCGACGAGCACGATCGCGTTCGTCACCACGATTCCGATCAGCATCAGCACACCGATGAGTGAGGGCACCCCGAGCGGAATGCCCGAAATCACTTGCAGCGCGATCGCTCCGGTTGCCGCGAACGGTATCGACACCAGAAGCAGCAGCGGCTGGCGCAGGCTCTTGAACGTCGCCACCATCACGACGTACACGATCAGAATCGCCACGAGAAGCGCGAGTCCGAGCTGGCTGAACGCGTCGCTCTGCTGCGCGGTGACGCCACCCAGATCTGCGGATGCCCCGGCCGGAAGCTTGACGCCGTCGAGTGCCTGCGCGACCGCGGTCGACGCCGTGCCCACGTCATCGGAGTTGGGGGTCACGGCAACCGTCGCGGATCTCACACCCTTGATCGTCGTAATCGTCGCGGGGCCATTCTCTTCCTCCACTGCGGCCAGATCGGTCAGCGGCACGAGGCCGCGAGCGGTGGGGATCTGGAAGTCTTTGAGCTCCTGAATCGTCACCGGGGCGCTCTCGTTGAGAATGTAAATCGAGAGCGTCTTCTCGTCGATGACCACGGATCCGACGGCGCTCGGGTTCATCGCCGCGGTGACGATACCGCCGACGGCGATTTCGCTGAGGCCCGCCTGCGCGGCCTTTTCGCGGTCGACGTTTATGGCGATGTACGGCTGCTCTTCAGACAGATTGCTTGTCGCCTGTGCAACAACGTCGAGCTTCTTCATCTCCGCGGTGATCGTTTCTGCGGCGTCGCGCAGGTCTTTCGCACTGATTGCGGTGATGTTCACGTTGATCGTCGACGATGCGAATCCAGAGGATGCCCCGGCGAGCGTGACATCTCCGGCATCCGTAATGCCTTCGACGGCGTTGCGCACGTCGGCCTGCAGCTTCACCTGGTCGACGTCGGGGTCGGTGGTGAGGGAGAAGGTGGTGGCTCCGCCACCGCTGAAAGCCGCGCGCAGCGAGTTGCCGCTGGATCCGATCGACAGTTGCACGGTGTCGACACCCGGCACGTCGAGCAGCACATTCTCGACCTTCTTCGCCGCGACATCCTTGGCGTCAAGGCTCGCGCCCAATGGCAGCGTCTGGTTGACGGTGAGGGTGTTCTGGCCGCTGTCACCGATGAAGTTGGTCTTCATGAAAGGCACTAGAGCTACCGTGCCACCGAGCAGCAGTATCGCCGCCAGAATCACAGCCAGAGGGCGCTTGAGTGTGAAGCTGATTACCGGAAGGTAGCCGCGCTGCAGGGCAGAGGGGTTGTCCAGCTCGTCCGTGCTTCGGCTCTGGTGGGCGGGCGCGCGCTCACCCTCGGGCAGCTCGGCGTGCTTGTGCGTGGCGCGGGAGGCCCTCGATGACCCGAGAAACCAGTAGGCCAACACGGGCACGATGGTGAGGGAAACGAAGAGCGATGCGACGAGCGCGATGGTCACAGTGAGGGCAAACGGGCGGAACAGCTCGCCCGTGATATCGCCGACGAGCGCGAGCGGCAGGAAGACGGCAACCGTCGTGGCGGTCGACGCGGTGACGGCACCCGCGACCTCCTTTACGGCCGACTGGATCGCCGTGAGCTTCTCTTCACCGAGCCCGATGTGCCGCTTGATGTTCTCGATAACGACGATCGAGTCGTCGACGACCCGCCCGATCGCGATGGTGAGCGCGCCGAGCGTGATGATGTTGAGCGTGTAGCCGGCGGCCTGCATGCCGATGAAGGTGATGAGCACGGATGCCGGAATCGAGATCGCGGTCACCAGCGTCGAGCGAATGGACAGCAGGAACACCAGGATCACTATCACGGCGAAAACAAGCCCGAGCAGGCCCTCTGTCGCCAGGCTGTTGATCGATTCCTCAATGAACGGCGCCTGGTCGAAGACGACGGTGAACTTCGTGTTGCCGCCGAGTGCGGCCTCCAGCTCGGGGATCGACTCCAGCACCGCACGCGATACGGCAACGGTGTTGCCGGCCGGGGTCTTGCTGATGGCGATCGTGAGCGACGGCTCACCGTTCACGCGCGAGATGCCGGTAACGGGTTCATCGCTCACCGAGACGGTCGCGACATCCGCAATCGTCACAAGGTCGAGCGAATTACCACCGAGCAGCGGAAGGGCTGCGATTTCGTCGGACGACGAGATGCGAGTTCCGGCCTGCACCGTGAGGGTCTGGTCGTTCTCGGTAATCTGGCCGGCGGGCAGCAGCACACCGTTGTCGTCAAGCGCGTCACGGATGGACTGATTTGAGAGTTCGCGGGCAAACAACTCGTCGGGGTTCGGCGTGATCACGACGCGCTGGCCCGTGGTGCCGAGCAGACTCACATCGCTGACATCCGTGAGCTTCTTGATATCGACGATCGTTGACGACTCAAGCTTGGCCGAAAGCTCATCGGAGTCGAGGTCGCTGGAGACCGCGATCTGGATCACCGGTAGGTCAGAGAAGTTGAAGGTGAGCACCTGGGTCTCGGCCGAATCCGGCAGCGAGCCGCTGATGCGGTTGATCGCGAGCTGCACCTTCTGCTCGGCGGTCGAGATGTTGGTGCCGTAGGCAAACGATGCGGTGATGCTCGAGACATTCGCGCTCGAGGTTGCCGTGGTCGACTCGAGTCCTGCGACGCTCTGAATCGCGGTTTCGATCGGCGTCGACAGGTCTTTCTCGACCACCGCGGGGCTCGCGCCGGGGTAGGTCGAGATGATGAAGATGTTGGGAAGCGAGAGCGACGGGATTAGCTCTTGTTTCAGCGAGGTGAGCGCGAGCCCTCCGAAGACGCCAACGACGATCGTCACGAGGGCAATGAGCGCCCGGTTGCGCAGGCTGAAGACAGATAAAAGGTGCACACGAAATTATCGCAGCGCAGGTGAGGCACCCGCGTACTCCCGCGGGATTACACCCCGAAGCGTTATACGAGGGCTAGACCACCGAAGCGAGCTCGTCGCTGGAGGTGGGCAGCGGGTGACGCCCCACCGATGCCCAGGCTCGCGCCAGGGCATCCACACCCCTGTGCGTATCGTCGGCCGAGTAGCAAAACGGGATGCGGATGAAACGTTCGAAGGCACCGTCAACCCCAAAGCGTGGGCCGGTCGCGATGATGAGACCCTCGTTTCGCGCCGCGAGTGCGAGCTGCGAGCTGACCGGATGCCCGAGCCCCACCCACGCCGTCAGGCCGCCGCCCACGTGCGGAACATGCCATTCGGGCAGCCGTTGTTGCAGCAGTGCCGCAAGCCGGTCGCGACCCGTGAGCAGGTAGGAGCGCCTCCGCTCGAGAATGCGATCGTAGTCGCGCATCAGCTCCGTCACGATGAGCTGCTCGAGCAACGGGGTTCCGAGGTTGCTCGATGAACGCGTGCGAACGAGGCGCTGGATGACGCTGCGGTCGGCCCGGATCCACCCCACGCGCAGCCCGCCCCAGATGGTCTTACCCACCGACCCCACCATGATCGAGTTGCCGTGCACCGCGAACGGGCGGGTGTCGGCGGGGCGGTCGATCCAGAGTTCGCCCATCGTCTCGTCCGCGATCAGGGTGGTGCCGTGCTGGGCGGCGAGCGAGGCGACGCGCTCGCGCTGCTCGGTCGGCATCCATCGACCGGTCGGGTTGTGATTATCGGGCATGAGGTATCCGAGCGACGGGCTCGTGCGCTGGATCGCCTGCTCGAGGGCGGACTCGTCCCAGCCGTCGTTTGAGGTCACGCTCACCGGCACGATGCGCGCGCCGGCTTCTTTCAGCGCGTCAAGCGCGTGCGGATAGGTGGGATTCTCAATGATCGCCCGGTCGCCGCGAGCCATCAGCGTGCGGGCGATGAGCGAGATTGCGTGCTGGGCTCCGACCGTGACCATGATCTGGTCTGGGCTGGTCGACAGCCCTCGCGCGGTGTACCGGTCGGCGAGCGCCTGGCGCAGCTCGATCATCCCCACCGGGTCGAAACCGGACTCGCCGAGATAGGCCGGAAGCTGCTCTGCAGCGAGGCGCGCTGCGGAGGCGACCTCGGGGATCGCGGGCATCGTTGCCTTGCTGAAGTCGAGGTACTCGGGCGGCTGCGCTTCCGACAGCACCGGTGTGCGGTGCGGCAACTGCACCATTGATCCCGACCCTCGGATGCTGCACAGATACCCCGCATCCCGCAATTGGGCGTAGGCGGCCGTCACGGTCGTGCGGCTCACGTCGAGCTGGGCTGCGAGTTCCCGTTCCGCCGGCAGCCGGGTTCCCGACGAGATGCGCCCATCGAGCACCAGCAACCGAATACGATCGGCCAACGCGGAGTACGCAACTCCGGCATCCCGCCACCCCTCCAGCAGGGTGGCCAATATTCGCGCAGAAACAGTGCTCATGAAGCCACTTTAGGACGATTGGCCTCTTGTTCCAAGGCCAATCGTGCAATTGGATGGCTCTATGACCAGTCCAACCGCCCTCATGACCCGGCGCATCGTGCAGCTACTCGTCGGGCTCTTCTTCTACGGGCTCGGTCTTGCGCTCATGATTCGCGCGGCAATCGGCGTGGCACCGTGGGATGTGCTCAGCCAGGGGATTTCACTTCACACCGGAATCCCGTTCGGCTTCGTCACCAACATCGTGGGGGCGCTCGTTCTGCTGCTGTGGATCCCGATCCGCCAGAAGCCCGGCCTCGGCACCGTGCTCAATGTGCTGCTGATAGGACTGAGCGCGCAGCTGGGTTTGGCCCTGATCCCCGAGCAAGAGAATCTGCTCGTGCGGATCGTGGTCTTCGCGGGTGGACTGGCACTGGTTGCCATCGCGACCGGCCTGTACATCGGAGCGCAATTCGGCCCGGGCCCGCGTGATGGGCTAATGACCGGCATCCACCGCAAGTGGGGTTGGAAGATCTGGATCGTGCGCACCGCGATCGAAGTCACCGTGCTCGCCATCGGGTGGCTGCTCGGCGGTAACGTCGGGATTGGCACGCTCGCCTTCGCGCTGCTGATCGGGCCGATGGTCAACGTGACTATTCCACGGCTCACCGTTACCGTGCCCGCCGCAACGGGTACGGGCGTATTCCGACCCGTTAGCGAACTCCGGTGATCGAGCTTGTCTAGGTCTGGATGTGGATCTCGACTTCGCTCGATCACCGGTGGTCGAGCGAAGCCGCCCGGTGGTCGAGCGAAGCCGCCCGGTGGTCGAGCGAAGTCGCCCGGTGGTCGAGCGAAGTCGAGACCCTACCCGAACCCCACCGGCACATACAGGTCTTGCACGCGATCACTGAGCGCCGTGTGGTCGTTGCGGGTGAAGATGCCGCACTTCTGGGTGGTGCAGTCGAAGCCCTCGCCTTTCGGATCTCCGATCTCGACGTAGGCGGTGAAGGTTCCGGCGGCGACATCGTCGTAACCTCTGGCTCCAAAGAGCTTCCACGCCCAGTCGTCGTTGATCCAGTTGCTGGGCGCAAACTGCACGGTGCCTTCCGCAACCTGTTCCTGCTCCTGATCTGGAACCCCGCCGATGCACGGCCCCGGCTTGACGGTCGGCGAATCCGGGATGACGCAGATCGCCACGTAGATTCCGCGCGTTGCGTCGTACCCGGTTCCGCTCACGATGAGGCGCTCGCCCACCCGCAGTGCTGAGGTATCAACGCTGCCTCCGGGTTCCGCCGGCTGGATCATGAGCTCGCGGGTGCGACCGTCGTCCCCCGTGGCTGTCGCCTCGAGCGGCCACTCGGCGACAGCGGCATCCTGATTGGCCACACCCTGGTTCTGGTGGGTGATGATCGGCACCACAACGAGTGCGAGAGGAACCAGCAACGCGAGGAGAATCGCGCCCGTGATCCATGGCCATCGTCGGCGGCGAGTGCGAATTGTGGGCATGAGGGAATTCTAGGTCTGACAAAACAGTCTGACGCAGGAGTTGACTGCGCTCGCACGAGGAGTAGGCTCGCCCCTCGTGACAGACGAAGGCCGTTCACCGAAGCGGTGGATAATCGGCGATCCGCTGCCCTCCGAGAAACTCGAAGGACAACTGCTCCCTAAGCACCTGGCGCTCCCGATTTTCGCGAGCGACCCCCTCTCGTCTGTGGCGTACGCGCCGCAAGAACTGTTGATGATCCTGCTTCTGGGCGGCCTTGCGTTCCTGTCGTTCGCGCCGTGGGTCGCCGCGGCGGTTGTGGTTCTGCTGCTGGTTGTTGTTCTGTCCTATCGGCAGCTCATCAAGGCTTACCCGAGTGGAGGCGGCGACTACGAGGTCGCTTCGAAGAACCTGGGCGAAAAGGCCGGACTGGTCGTTGCTGCAGCACTGCTGGTCGACTACGTGCTCACGGTGGCCGTATCGGTCGCCTCGGGTGTCGACAACATCATTTCGGCGCTGCCGTTCCTTAACCCTTTCCGCGTGGAGATCGCGGTCGGTTTCGTGGTGATTCTCGCGGCCGTCAACCTTCGCGGTGTGCGCGAGTCGAGCAAGGCGTTCGCCGCTCCGACCTACCTCTTTATCGCCTCGATTGCCGTGATGATCGTCACCGCCCTCATCCGCACCTGGGCCGGGGATGCTCCCATCGCCGAGAGCTCCGACCTTGTGATCGAGGGGCAAGACCTCACCAAGGTCGCGTTCATCTTGCTGCTGCTACGCGCGTTCGCGAGTGGCTGTGCGGCGCTCACGGGTGTCGAGGCGATCTCGAACGGTGTACCGGCGTTCCAACGTCCCAAGATCCAGAACGCCCAGAAGACCCTCGTCGCGATGGGCTCGATCGCCATCCTGTTGTTCTCCGGTCTCGTTGCCGTCGCCCTCATCGGCGGTGTGCAGTACGTGGACTGCACCGAGTTCATCGACTTTGCCGGCTGTGGGGACGGCGACCTTCCTCAGCGAAGCCTGATCGCGCAGATGGCCTCTGCCACGTTCGGCAACAACACCGTCCTCTTCTTCCTCATCCAGGGCGTCACGGCGGCAGTTCTACTGCTCGCCGCTAACACCGCCTTCAACGGATTCCCGCTGCTCGGTTCAGTGCTCGCCACCGACCGCTACGCACCCAAGTCGCTGGCCACCCGCGGCGACCGCCTCATCTTCAGCAACGGGGTGATCGCGCTGTCGGTCGCGGCTGTGGTGTTGCTCGTGGCCTTCCAGGCCGACGTGACCACGCTCATCCAGCTCTACATCATCGGCGTGTTCGTGTCGTTCACGCTCGGCCAGACTGGCATGGTGCGGCACTGGTTGCGGATGCTGCGCAACGGCTGCGAGAACCGCCCCGCCGTCTACCGCGGGCTGGTCATCAATGCCATCGGTGCGGTCATGACCGCGAGCGTGCTCATCATCGTGACGGTCACCAAATTCACGCACGGCGCCTGGATCGTGTTCGTTATCATGCCGATCCTGTTCGCTCTGATGCTCGGCGTTAATCGCTACTACCGCGACGTCGACAAAGAGATCGAAGCAGACCCCACCACACGCTTCGGGGCGAGGGGCGACCACGCGATTGTGCTCGTCGGTCGCATGCAGAAGCCTGTGCTCAAGGCTCTGGATTACGCGATCGCGGCCCGCCATGATTCCATCGAGGCGGTTCACGTTTCGATCGATGACGCGGCCACGACGCAGCTCGAGAAAGACTGGATTGACCAGAACATCAAGGTTCCGCTCAACGTCTTGGAGTCGCCATACCGCGACATCAGCGCACCGCTGATCAAATACATCAAGGCGCGTCGCGATGTGCACGGCGCCGAGGTCGTGACGGTTTACACGCCGCAGTACATCGTCGGACACTGGTGGGAGAATATCCTCCATAACCACAAGGCCCGTCGCATCCGCCACAAGCTGGCTCTCGTGCACGGTGTCGTCATTGCCCTCGTTCCGTGGCTGCTCGACTCCTCCACGCTGATTTACGGTCGTCGTTCGCGGCCGCTGCCCGGCGAAGATCGCCGAGGCGAACCACGTCGACCCGTGATGCGCAAAGCCATGCCGCCGGTGGCGGGCAAGGTGAGGCCGGCTCCGTCGAAGAGCGGCGTCGCCACGAAGCCGCGCCCGAAGACCCCGCCGCAGGACTAATGCCGAGGGACGTGATCGCCGTGGTGTTCGGCGCAGCAGTGGGCACTGCGTTGCGTCTCGCGATCGATAGCGCGCTGCCGCATGCCGACAACGAGTTTCCGCTGTCGACCCTCGTCATCAACTGCGTCGGTGCGTTTGTGCTCGGCGCCCTCATCTCGCGCGCCTGGGGCACCGCGCCCGACTGGCTGAAGGCGGGGCTCGGCCCTGGCCTACTCGGGTCGTTCACGACCTTCTCGGCAGTGGCCGTGTCGCTCGTCTCGCTCGCGGCCGCGAACCAATGGATGACAGCACTCGGCTACCTCGGCCTGACCCTGGTTCTCGGGCTGGCCGCCGCCGGGCTCGGGCTCGTGCTTGGCAAACCCACGCCGACGCCGGAGTACGAAGAATGATCGCCGTGGTGGCGGCGGTGGTCGTCGGCGCGGCGGCTGCGGTCGTGCGGTACAGGGTGACTCGTGCGGTTGCCTCCCCGTGGGGCGTGCTGCTCGTCAACGTGGTGGGTTCGGCCGTTGGCGGAGTGGTCGTGGGGCTTGCCGAACGCGCGGCTCTCAGTGGCGACATCCGGCTGATCCTGCTGGGCGGACTGTGTGGTGGGCTGACGACCTTCAGCACCTGGAGCGTCGAGTCGATTCAGCTGGTGCAAGAGGGCAAGTGGCGGGTCGCCCTGCTCAGCGTGTCGACCAACCTCTTGCTGGGCATCGCCGCCGCTGCGGTCGGATACTTGCTTGTGCGGTGACCCGTGTGCGGCGCAGGCGCGCACGGCGGCGAGGCGCTTTCGGCGCGGCGACCCCGCCGCGGCACGCTCTTCGCGCCGAAAGGGGCTCGGCAGCCGCGCGGGGCATAGCGCCCTGCTCCGCTCGATCACTGGAACCGCCTAGCGCTTCGGCCAGTTCCAGGCCGGCTCGTCGAGCATCCCCTGGCCCTGAACGTGCGTCTCGCCGAGCCGCTTCTCCAACTCGATTCGGCTCGCGCCCTGCCCGTCGAGCGCGCCAATCAGGCGGCTCGAGTGCGAGACCACGATCACCTGCGAGTTCTTCGACGCGGCCGCGATCAACTCCGCGAGGGGTTCGATAAGCTCCGGATGCAGGCTCGTCTCCGGCTCGTTGAGCACAAGCAGCGCGGGCGGCCGTGGGCTCAACAGCGCGGCAACCCACAACAGGTAGCGCAGCGTGCCGTCAGACAGTTCAGCGGCCGCGAGTGGACGCAATAGCCCCGCCTGCCGCATCGCGAGCGAGAAGAATCCGTCGCGCTCGTCGATCGTGAGCGAGCCGCCCGGGAACGCACGGTCGATGGCTCCCTCGATCTGACCGGCGGCACCCAGTTCGCGAACGGTTTGCAGCGCGGCCGCGAGATCGGAGCCGTCGTGGGACAACACGGGGGTTCGCGTACCGAGCTGCGGTTGGCGGGCGGGGGCCGCGGCATCCGTTCGGAAATGGTCGTAGAAGCGCCACGATCGGATCTGTTCGCGCAACGCGAGCAACTCTGGGGCGGCCCGCGGGTCGGCGAATTCGCTCAGCATGCTGTCGTACGGTCGCAGCCGGTGGTCGTGGGTGCGCCACTGACCATCGTCGGCCCGGATGCGCACCGCGGGCCCATGGCGCTCGGTAAGCAGGGTGGATGGCTTGAGCAGCGCCCCGCTGAAGACGGCTTCGGTCTTGATCTCGGGATCGAGCGCAAACTTCGTCGCCATCGAGGGCACCGGAATCCCCAGGTCGATCGCGTAGCTGAAGTCGTCACCGGCAAAACCCAGCCGCACACTTCGCGGACCGATGCGCACCGTGCCCTGCACTTCGTGATCGCCCGCAAGCATTGCGGCGCTGATTTTTTCGGGCCCGGCCCACATCGTGCTCTGCAGGCCGCCCTCCCGGGCAAGGGCGGCGGCGGCTCCGTTTCGGGATGCCTCGGCGAGCAGTCGCAGCGAACGGTAGACGCTCGACTTTCCGCTGCCGTTGGCGCCGGTCACGACAGTCAGGCCGCGGAGCGGCACCACGAGATGCCGCAGTGACCGGTAGCCCTCAATGGCCAGGGTGGTGAGCACTACTCGGCGGTCTCCGTCACGGCGTTCGCCTCGGACTTCGGCTCAGACGGCGCAGCGCCATCGCGGCGGGTGGGAACCCGCAGCAGCGCGAACAGCACGCCGAGAGCCGCGCCACCGACGATCGCAATGTCGGCGATGTTGCCGACGAAAAAGTTTCCATAGGCGATGAAGTCGACCACGTGGCCGCGCGCGAATCCGGGCTCCCGAAAGAGTCGATCCCCGAGATGGGTGACGGCGCCCCCGAGGATGAGCCCGAGCACAATCGTCCAACGCACGGAACGCACGCGCCAGGCATACCAACCGACCATCACCACCACGGCGGCGGCGATGATGGCAAGCACCCAGGTGAAGCCGGTGCCGAGGCCGAACGCGGCGCCCGGGTTGTAGACCAGCCAGAATCGGATGAAGTCGCCAATCACCGGGATCGTCTTGCCGTCAGACAGATTGTCGATCGCCCACCACTTGCTCAACTGGTCAGCGGCGATCACGACGACCGCAATGACGATGGCGATCCAGAACGGACGCGCCCGCCGGGCCTTCTGGACGGGTGCAGTCGCTTCGGTCATTCGGCCATTATGCCCGGTGTGGCTGGCAGTACGGGTCGAGCGACGCGGTGGTCGGGCGACCCGGTGGTCGAGCGAAGCCGAGACCCTCCCGTCGTACCCCGGCGCGGGAGTTGCAGCCCCACGGCGCGGGATCGCGCGCAGCCGTTTTTTGCGAAATGCAGGAGCCGCGGAATCCGCCCCCAGTGTTGTGCGGATGCCGCGGCGCAAAAACCGCGTCCCATCCTGCATTTCGCAAGAGAACCGCCGCAGCGAGGTGCGGGGGCGGATTAGCGCGTCAGCGGGTCAGTTGGTCACCCAGCTCAGCAGCTGCGGGAACGGGATGCTCGCGATGATCAGCAACCCGGTGGCCGTCACGAGGGCCGCCATTGCCGCGAGGGCCAACTGGCCGAGAACCGAGATCACGCCGAGGAATGTCATGTCGCTAGTTCACACGGTTAGCGCCCGCCCTGCAACCTGCTGAGCGTGGCGATCACCTGCCGCGCGATCATTCGCCCGGCGCGGTTGGCGCCGATGGTCGAAGCCTGGGGTCCGTAGCCGGCGAAGAATATCCGCGCATCCCGGAATGCAACACCCGACCCGACCGAGATTCCGCCCTCTTTCTCGCGCAGCTTCAGGGGCGAAAGGTGGCGCAGTTCCGGCCGGAATCCGGTGGACCAGATGATCGCATCCGCCTGCTGGAAAGCACCGTCAGCCCAGCGCACGCCGTGCGGTTCAATCGACTGAAAGATGGGGCGCGGCGTCAACACACCGCGCTCAATTCCGGCTTGGATGCGACGGGTGCGGGGCACCCCGGTGCCGCTCACGATCGACGGCAGGGCCCGCCCGGCTCGAGCCGCTTCATCCTGTTTCTGCACCGCTTCGACGCGAGCCTCCAGGTTGAGCTCCCCGTCTTCCAGAAAGTCGATCGGTCGGCGACTGACCCAGGTGGTTTGTGCCGCGACATCCTCGAGTTCAAGCAAAAACCCGATCGCCGACGTGCCGCCGCCCACAACGATCACGCTCTGGCCCGCGAAGTCGGCCGCCTTCACGTAGTCGTTGGTGTGAACGTGGCGGCCCTCGAAGGACTTGAGCCCCGGGTACCACGGGATGAACGGCGCGCCCCACGTGCCGGTGGCGTTCACGACGGTGCGGGTCGAGACGTCGCGCTCTTCGCCGTCGTAGGTGAAGGTGACGGTGAGGTCTTCGCCGAGATTCTCCACCGTGGTGACATCGGCGGGGCGCACCACCTGAAATGCATAGTGCTTCTCGTACTGGGCGTAGTAGTCGGCCACCACATCTTTGGCGGGCGCGTGACGATCCGCGGTCTCGAAACTTAGGCCAAGGGCGTCCATTCCGGGAAGATCGTTGATGCGGTGGGCAGAACCGATGCGCAGCGACTCCCAGCGAAACTGCCACGCGCCACCCGTCGCAGGCCCGCGATCGAGCACAACGAACTCGTTTCCGGCATCGAGACCAAGGCGCTGCAGGTAGTACGACACGGAAAGCCCGGCCTGGCCCGCGCCGATCACGACAACGGAGGTGTCGATTTCAGCGGATGTCACGCCCACCACGTTACCCGGCAGCGGAGCAGACGGTGGATAGGTCACTAATCGTCCCAAACCTGCGTGCTAAACTGCTCGCTAGTTTTCATCATCCCTGTTCGCTCGTTCCTGGCAAGTCATCGGTGCGCAGGGACAGATATCTGAGGGGGTCTCGTATGGGACGCGGCCGTCAAAAGGCAAAGCACACCAAGGTCGCTCGAGACCTTAAGTACTTCAGCCCCGACACCAACTACGGTGCACTTGCACAAGAGCTCAGCGGCGCCCCGGTAGCCGACCCCCGCCTCGCCGAAGACCTCGAAAAGTGGCCGGAGTTCGCTGGCGAGCTTACCGACCCTTACGCTCAGGACGAGTTCGAGAGCGACGACGAGTCCGCCGACGAAGACGAGTCGAAGAGCGCGTAGTTACGCGCACCTAGCCGACGTAGGAGCCCGTCAACCGCACGGCTCCGCCGTTGACACCCTTGGAGCCATACTCGAACCCCGTCAGGTCGCGCGCGCCCACCGTGATGTGCCCGATCTGCCACGCCGGGATGCCGTCGGTCGCCAACTGCGCGATGACTGCCGCCGCGGCATCCTGAGCCACAACCGCGATCATGCCGATCCCGAGGTTCCAGGTTCCTTCGGCGCTCTCGAGCGTGGTGCCGGCAATGTCGCTGAGCACCCGGAACACGGGCGGCGGCGACCACGTCGATCGCTCGATCTCCACCCATGAGCCGACGGGGAGCACCCGCGCGAGGTTAGCGGCGATGCCGCCGCCGGTGACGTGGCTGAGCGCGTGCACGCCGCCGAGCGGCAGCACCCGCAGCAGCGGCGCGGTGTAGAGGCGCGTCGGCTCGAGCAACGCCTCCCCGACCAGACCTAGTTCGGGCAGCGTGTCGGTGTAACCGATCTTCGCGCCAGAAAGAATGTGACGCACCAAGGAATAGCCGTTGCTGTGCAGGCCGGATGACTCGATGGCGATGACCACGTCGCCGTCGCCTACAAGGTGCGCGCCGAGCTGCGCACCGGCTTCGACTGCTCCCACGGCGGCGCCCGCGACGTCGTAATCGTCGACACCCAGCAGCCCCGGGTGCTCGGCCGTCTCGCCGCCCACCAGCGCAGTGCCGGTCTCTGAGCATCCGCGCGCGATGCCGGCGACGATGTCTGCGATGCGTTCGGGAACCACTTTGCCGCACGCGATGTAGTCGGTCATGAACAGGGGCTTTGCGCCAACAACCACGATGTCATCGACGACCATGCCGACCAGGTCGAGGCCGATCGTGTCGTGCTTGTCGATCGCCTGGGCGATTGCCACCTTGGTTCCGACGCCGTCGGTGGAGGTCGCGAGCAGGGGGTGGTCGAACGACTTCAGAAACGAGACGTCGAACAGCCCGGCGAAACCGCCGACACCGCCGAGCACCTCCGGGCCGTGCGTGCGAGAGACTGCCGACTTCATGAGTTCGACGGCGAGGTCACCCGCCGCGGTATCCACTCCTGCGTCGCGGTAACTGGTCGAGGAGTCGGAGGTCACGCGTTAAGAGTAGCGGGGCGCTCGTGGGTCGCGGGCCTGCCCCGAGGATAACTCCTGCAGAATCACCCCGCCCCCGCGGTCACCGCCGGAAAGCCGGGGCTGCCGGGGCGGCGCCACATGAATTGCAGGAGTTAGCGACGCGCGGCGCGGGAACCCGCGACCCGGTGCTCGACCGCCGCGAGTGTGAGAAACTTGGCTGTACCCGCTCGGGTGCAGCCCCTCGACCTCGGGAGCCACCGGCTAAGTATGTGCGGCATTGTCGGCATTGTCTCTTCTGGTCCGGTCGCCCAGCAGGTCTATGACGCGCTGTTGCTACTGCAGCATCGCGGCCAGGACTCCACAGGGATGGCGACTGCGAATGGCAGCACGCTGCACATGTTCAAAGCTAAAGGGCAGGTGCGGGAGGCGTACCGCACTCGCGACATGCGCACCCTCCTTGGAAACATCGGCCTCGGCCACGTGCGCTACGCGACCAAGGGCACCGCATCGAACGAGCAAGAGGCCCAGCCGTTCTATGTGAACGCGCCCTACGGCATCACACTCATTCACAACGGAAACCTCACCAACACACGCGAGCTCACCGAGCAGCTCTTCCACATCGACCGGCGCCACCTCAACACGACCAGCGACACCGAGCTGCTGGTCAATGTGCTGGCGAACGAGTTGCAGGAACAGGTCTCTGGCACCGACCTCGACCCCGACCAGGTGTTCAACGCCATCACGCGCGTGCACGAGCGCGTCGAGGGGTCGTACGCGGCGATCGCGATCATTGCGGGGCACGGGCTGCTTGCGTTCCGTGATCCCTACGGGATTCGCCCGCTGGTGTTGGGGCGCCGCCAGACCGGCTTCACCGGTGACGAGTGGATCGTGGCATCCGAGTCTCTCGTTCTGGAGAGCGCCGGGTACGAGGTCGTTCGCGATATCGCCCCCGGCGAAGCGGTTTTCATCGCGCCGGACGGGGAAATGTCTTCGCGCCAGTGCTCGCCGCACGCGCGTCTTATTCCCTGTTCGTTCGAGTACGTCTACCTCGCTCGCCCCGACTCGATCATGAACGGAATCTCGGTCTACGAGGCGCGCCTGCGCCTGGGCAACCGTCTCGCCGACACCATCGCGAAGTACACCCCGCTCGGCGACATCGACGTCGTGATGCCGATTCCCGACTCGTCTCGCCCCGCGGCCATGCAGGTTGCCCAGAAGCTCGGCGTCGAATACCGCGAGGGCTTCTACAAGAACCGCTACGTCGGTCGCACCTTCATCATGCCTGGCCAGGCGGAGCGCAAGAAGAGCGTCAAGCAGAAGCTCAACGCGATGTCGAGCGAGTTCAAGGGCAAGAACATCCTGATCGTCGACGACTCGATCGTGCGCGGCACCACGTCGAAAGAGATCGTGCAGATGGCTCGCGAGGCCGGCGCGAACAAGGTCACCTTCACTTCGGCAGCGCCGCCCGTGCGGTTTCCGCACGTCTACGGAATCAATATGCCGTCGCGCCAGGAGCTGATCGCGCACGGCCGCAAGATCCCCGAGATCGCCACCGAGCTGGGCGCCGACTACCTGATCTACCAAGAGGTGGCCGACATGCAGGCGGCAATTCTTGAGGGGTCGGATGTCACGGCTCTCGAAATGAGCTGCTTCACGGGTGAGTACGTGACCGGGTCGGTCACCGCCGAGTATCTCGCGTGGGTCGAGGCGAACCAGCTCAGCTAGGTGCGGAACCCGCTTCGCTCGGAACAACCTCAACCTCGAAGGCCTTCGCCCGCTTGGTCGCGCGGCGATCGAGCACGATCGCCAGAATCGCGCCGGCGACCGCCCCGAAGGTCACCCCATACAGCGCAAAATAGCCGAACATCGCCCCAAAGCCGATGGCAGGGTCAACGGGAAACAGGTTAGTCAGAATGAAGGTGACGATCGCCCCGAGACCCGCACCCACAATGATGAACGCCGGGAACTTGGGCGCGCGTCGCACGGTGACCTTCTTGGTTTCAGGGTTGCTCACTCCCCTATTGTCCTCCACGGAAGGGGGAGTTGCTGCGCAAGGTCCGCGCGCTGCCCCGACGCTGAAACACTCCCTGACGCGACGGCGTCGGCCCAGCTGAGGGAGCCCGTTGCCAGAGCGATCCAGGTCGCGGCATCCGTCTCGATCACATTGGGCGGCGTGCCCCGGGTGTGACGCGGGCCCTGGATCGCCTGCACCGCACCGAACGGCGGCACCCGCACCTCAACCGTGTTGCCCTCCGCCTGGTCGGCGAGCAGCTGCAGAAGGTAGCGCACGGCCGTGGCGGTGTCGTCGCGCGTAGGCGTGCCTTCACGACAGGTCGTGACGGCTGCGCGACCAACCGCGTCGACGATGCGTTTGGGGGGCATTTCTACTCCGATAAAGCGTCGAGGGATGTCAGTGCTTCACGGTACTCGGTGAAGCCGGGGCAATTGCGGCACCCGGGCCGCCGGGCGGTAGCGGGGGGCAACATCTGCGTCGAACTCCGTCGGCACGGGCATCCTGAAGCTCATCACCGCCGGTGGAGTCGTTGGTTCTATCAGCGGAGCGATCTCTGCATCCGTCGGTTCCTAAGTCTCACCGCTGTGGGCGCACCGTTGCGTGCGCCCACAGCGAGGCTCGGTAGGGTTGACCCCGTGCGAATTCTCGTCCTCGGCTCCGGTGCCCGCGAGCACGCCATCATCACGTCGCTGCTCAGTGAGCAGGTTGGCCACCAGATCACCGCAGCCCCCGGCAACGCGGGCATCGCCGCTGTTGTTCCGGTCGTCGCCCTCGACCCCACGCGCACCGACGTGGTCACGAACTACGCGCTCGACAACGACATCGAACTCGTTGTAATCGGCCCAGAAGCGCCCCTCGTTGCGGGTGTCGCCGATTCGTTGCGCCAGCGCGGCATCGCGGTTTTCGGCCCCGGTAAGGCTGCCGCAGCTCTTGAGGGCAGCAAGACTTTCGCTAAGCGCATCATGGATGACGCGGGCGTACCCACCGGGCGGGCGACCCGTGCTGGCTCCATCGAAGAAGCGGTGACAGCCATTGACGAGTACGGCGCGCCCTACGTGGTCAAAGCGGACGGCCTCGCCGCAGGCAAAGGCGTGCTCGTAACCCCCGACCGCGACGCGGCCGTGGCTCACGCCGACTTCTGGCTAGGCCAGGGTGCCGTTCTGGTCGAGGAGTTTCTTGCCGGTCAGGAGGTTTCGCTCTTCCTGCTGAGCGACGGCCACAACGTGTTGCCGCTGTCTCCAGCCCAGGACTATAAGCGCATCTTCGACGGCGACGAGGGGCCCAACACCGGCGGCATGGGTGCCTACTCCCCGCTTCCGTGGTTGCCCGACGGCTTCGTCGATGAGGTGATCGAGACCATCGCGGTGCCCACTGTTCGCCAGTTGGCGAGCGAGCACACGCCCTTTATCGGCCTGCTCTATTGCGGTCTGATCCTGACGAAGCACGGCATCCGGGTCATCGAATTCAACGCACGATTCGGGGACCCCGAGACCCAGGTTGTGCTGCCGCGGCTGGTAACCCCCTTGAGTGGTTTGCTGTTTGCCGCGGCCACGGGCGAGCTGGGTTCCCACCCGCGGCCACAGTTCAGCGACCAGGTGGCAGTCACTGTCGTGCTTGCCAGCGAGGGCTACCCTGAAGACCCGATTACCGGTCGCACCATCACCGGACTCGACGAGGTACAAGACGTCACGGTCGCCCACGCCGCCACCGCGCTCGTGGGCGGCAAGTACGTCGCCACCGGCGGCCGCGTGCTCAGCGTCGTCGCGCTCGGCAATGACTTCACGGATGCCCGTCGCCGCGTCTATCGCGCGCTCGAGACCATACACCTCGACGGCAGTCAATACCGCACGGACATCGCCCTGCGGGTCGCCGAGTGACCGACTGGAAGCACGTCTACTCGGGCAAGGTGCGCGACCTCTACTCCGCCGCGGACGCGCCAGGACTCGTGTTGATGGTCGCAAGTGATCGCGTGAGCGCGTTCGACCACGTGCTCGAGCCGGGTATCCCGGGCAAGGGTGAACTGCTGACCACACTGAGTCTGTGGTGGTTCGACCAGCTGGATGTCGCCAACCACCTGGCCGACAGCCGGGTCGAGCCTGCACCGCGGGTCGAGCCTGCACCGCGGGTCGAGCCTGTCGAGACCGCACCCACGCCGACAATCCCCGCAGAGTTCACCGGCCGCGCCATCATCGCGAAGGCCCTCGAGATGTACCCGATCGAGTGCGTCGTGCGTGGCTACCTCTCGGGTAGTGGCTGGATCGAGTACCAGCAGACGCAAAGAGTGTGCGGGGTGGCCCTGCCTGCGGGCCTCAGCGACGGCGACCGACTGCCCGAGCCCATCTACACCCCGGCGTGGAAGGCTCCGATGGGCGAGCACGACGAGAACATCACGTTCGAGCGCACCGTCGAGCTCGTGGGTCTGGATGCCGCAACCGCCCTTCGCGCCGCATCCCTCGCGATCTTCGTCCAGGCGTCGGCGATCGCCGAGTCGAAGGGTGTCATTCTGGCGGACACCAAGTTCGAGTTCGGAGCGGACCCGGTCACGGGCGAACTGACCCTTGGCGACGAGGTGCTCACGTCGGATTCAAGCCGCTTCTGGGACTCCGCGATCTATGCCGCGGGTGGCGCCGGGCGCACCGCGAGTTTTGACAAGCAGATCGTGCGCGACTGGCTCGCCGCCCACTGGGACAAGACGGGAACGCCGCCCCTGCTGCCTGTCGAGATCGTGACCCGCACGGCGGCGCGGTACCGCGAGCTGATTGAGCGGCTTACCTCGGCGTGACCGACGACGACCCGTGGGCGACCCTGATCCGCGTGGAAGCCAAGGCTTAGGCTGGGGCGCATGACCTCACTCAAGGACCTGCTGGGCCGCGTGCCCAGCCTCAACACGGATTCGGCGTGGGTGCACGCCGTCGTGGGCGAGACGATCGTGGTGTCCAACGAGACCGACAACGAGTACTCGCTGCGCGTCGAGTTAGATGAGGTCACTAAGACCTTCCTATTCGTGGAGACTAAGCCCGCCGCGGCATCCGGACCCCGCCGTTTCGAAGCGGGTGGGGTCTTCAACGCCGCCAAGCGCGCCGGACTGCGCGGGCACATGCCGCAGCGTCGCCGCGTGAAGGAACAGCTCGTGGCGTTCCTCGGTCGCGGCGGATGGAAGCGGGCGCGTTAGCCGCCGAGGCGCTCGTCGATCTCGCGCACGACGTCCCACGCACCCTCTTCGACGTTGGCGAGCATGACAACGTCGAGGTTCTGCTCGAGGTAGTGGCGCACGATTCCTGTCGTGCCCGTGTTGACGCCGTCTTTGTAATACGAGCGCACGGTGCCGTCTTCTTCCATGTCGAACTCAAGCCCGAAGCCGTACCAGGTGGCCTCGTCGTGCTCGACCTGCGGAACGAAGAACTCCTCGGTGAACTCCGCGTTCAGCAGTCCGCCGCCGCGCACCGTCTGGATGAAACGCACCAGGTCACCCGCAGTGACATGCGCGCCGCCATCGGGGCTGCCGATGGGCGGGTAGCTGTAGATGTTCTCAAACCACTCGCCGTTCGCGTTGCGCTCCCAGCCCTCCGCGACGCGCGGGGCGGCGTCCCGGCGATCGTAGAAACCAGAGTCGACCATGCCGGCCTTCGTGAAAACCTCATCGAAGACGTACTGGCGATAGGGCATCCCGGTTACCTTTTCGAGCGCGAGCCCCGCTAGCACGTAGCCGACGTTGCAGTAACGGCATTCGACTCCGGGCTTATTGCGTGGGGGCTTGTGCGCGAACTGCGGAAGAAAATCTGCGGTCTCCATGATCGAGTAGTTGGGCTTATCAACGAAGAGCAGGTCATAGTCTTCGCCGTCTTCCTCATCGGCGTCGTCGGCGATGCCGCTCGTGTGGGTGAGCAAGTGCAGCAGGGTGACGTCGGTGCCGATCGTGGTGCCTTCGAGGTCAACGTAGTGGTGGATCGACGTCTCGAGGTCGAGGTTGCCATGGCCGACCTGCTGAAGCACGGCGACGCTGGTAAAGAGCTTGGTGATCGACGCGGTGTCGAATCTGGTGTCGAGGGTGTTCGGGATACCCCACCGCTGCGTCGCGAGCCCGGTTGCGGCCTCGTAGACGGTGCGATTGCCCTCCTTCACGAGAACCACCCCCGAGAAGTCCTGGCTGGCGAGGAAGGCGTCGAGACCGGTCGTGTCCATGCGTCGAGCCTACCGAGGCGGGGCTACGGTGAGTCTGTGACCGCACTGCGCCGCCTCAGCCGGCTCGCGATGATCCCCACTGCCCCCGTGCTTATCGTGCAGGGGCGACGCCTTCGACGAGACACCCCGCGTCTCCCGGATGCCGCACAGCCGTGGGCGGGCACGCTGGCCGGTCCTGACCCGATCCGCCTCCTCGTGCTGGGGGACTCGACGGCTGCCGGCGTCGGAGCTGCGACCCAGCTCGATGCGCTGCCGGGCCACCTCGCCCGTGAGCTCAGCTCGCTCAGCGGTCGCGGCGTTCAGTGGCGAGCGGTGGGTGAAAACGGAGCGACGTCGCGCGACCTCATCGAGAGGTACCTCGATGAGGCCGCCGCGGAGTCCGCCGACATCGTGTTCCTCAGCGTCGGAGCCAACGATGCCCTCGGGTTGCGGTCGCGCGGAGCATTTGCCCGTGACATCCGCACCCTGCTGGCCGCGCTGCGCACCGCCAACCCCAACGCCACAATTCTGATGTCGTCGCTGCCCGCGTTCATTCGGTTTGAGCTGCTGCCGCAACCCCTCAAGTCCACCCTGTACCGACACTCGCGAAGCCTCGAGGATGCCGCCCGCGCCGTAGTGGCGCCGCTCGAGAGCACCCACATGTCGCCGCCTCCACCGCCGTACACCGCGGGGTTCTTCGCCACCGACCTCTTTCACCCCAGCGCGATCGGCTACCGCGACTGGGCTCGCTTCGCCATCGAGGACGCGGTGCGCGCCGGAGTGCTGCCTGAGCCCCTCAGCCGACCGCAACGCGGCGACTCATGACGCTCGCCGCGAGCACCACGGCGACCACGAGCGCACCGGCAACCCACGCCACCCCGGAGTAACCGATGAGGGCGAGCACGGGGCCTGCGAGTCCGCCGCCGAGCGCCCCGGCCAGACTCATGATCGTGTCACTGCGGCCCTGAATCTTCAGCCGCGTCTGGCCCGTGACGAGGTCGGAGACGAGTGCCGAACCCGACACCGTCGACGCGCTCCAGCCCAACCCCAACACGATCAGGGCGGCCGTGACAACGAACTGGCTCTCGGACCCAAACCCGATCAGCAGCACTGCCGTCGCGAGCAGCAGCTGCCCGACCAGGATCACCGCCAGTCGCCCCCACCGGTCGCTCAGCCAGCCGAAGACGGGCGAGAGGGCATACATTCCCGCAATGTGCAGGCTGATCGTGAGCCCGATCACGGTCAGGGTCGCTCCCTGATGCGAGAGGTGCACCGGGGTCATTGACATGATCGACACCATCACGGCGTGGCTGACCGCGATCGTGCCGATGGCAAAGAGGAGGGCAGCGCGGCCGCGTACGACGCCGACATCCGCAACCGGAGCGGGCGCTACAGGCTTGTCGCGTGCAAGCACGAGGGGGTCAGGACGCAGTGCGACGAGGTAGAGCACGGCTGCGGCAACCTGGGCGGCTATCGCGATAATGAACGACCCGGTGTGCTCGGGAAGGCCAAGAGCGTTTTGGATGACGACGCCCGGGCCGAACAGGTTGGGCCCGATCACGGCGCCCACCGTCGACGACCACACCACGAGAGACAGGTCGCGGCCGCGTCGTGCGGGAGCCGCGACATCCGTGGCCGCGAAACGCGCCTGCAGCCCGACCGCCGTGGCGACACCGAGCATCGCGAAGCCGATTACCAGCAAGGGGAAGAATGCGAGACCGGTCGCGATGACAGTAACCGTGGAGCCGCCCGCCGCGATCAGGGCGCCAAGGGCCAGTGCGGGGCGTCGACCCCAGCGCTGCGCCAGCCGGGCGAGGGGGATAGCGGCAATCGCGGCACCGAGCGTGCTGCCGGTTGCCGCGGCGCCCGAGAGCGATTCCCCGGCGATCTCGCTTGCGATGATCGCGCCAATCGCCAACGTCGCGCCCATACCGAGGCCCGCGAGCACCTGCCCGACAACGAGAGTGGTGACAATGCGGCGCTGTGCGGGTGCATCGACAAAGCTCACCTGCCTAGTCTGTACCCGTGGCAACCTTCAGCTCCGCCCGGTCGGTCGCCGACTTCGTCGCATCAGGCCACTCACGGGTGATTGGCATTGTCGGGGCGCCGGGCGCCGGTAAATCGACGATCGCTGCCGAACTCGTCACGTCTATCGACGGCGCGGTGCTGCTGCCGATGGACGGCTTCCACCTGTCCCAGGCCGAATTGCGTCGCCTCGGCCGTCGCGAACGGATGGGAGCGCCCGACACGTTCGACGTCGACGCCTTCGTCGCAACCCTCGCCGCCATCCGAAATGACGGAGTTACCGTGCGCGCGCCGGGCTTCGACCGCGAGATCGAAGAGGCGGTGCCCGAGCAGATCGCGATAACTCCGTCGTTTCGGGTGGTGGTGGTGGAGGGTAACTACCTGCTGCTCGAATCCGGCGGGTGGGAGCGCGTCGCGCCGCTTCTCGACGCGACCTTCTTCGTCTCGCTCGACCGCGGCATCCGTGTCGACCGTCTCATCGAGCGTCACGTGCGTTTCGGCAAGAGCCCCGCGGATGCCCGCCAGTGGGCCCTCGGACCGGATGAGCACAACGCCCGCGCGATCCTGGCAACCGCTGCCCGCGCCGACCACGTGATCGACCTCGGCATCGCTGGCCCGTGGCTCCCGTAGACTGGGCGCATCCACCCACCGGCAAATCTGCGGGAGTCTGAAGTGCCCACAATCGTCGTCGAAGTCATGCCCAAGGCCGAACTGCTCGACCCGCAGGGGAAGGCAGTCGCAGGCGCACTCGCCCGGCTCGGGAAAGGCCACTTCTCTGCCGTTCGCATCGGCAAGCGTTTCGAACTCACCGTTGACGGGCCCGTCAACGAGACGCTGCTCGCCGAGGTACGCGAGCTGGCCGATGACATGCTGGCTAACCTCGTGATCGAAGACGTCACCTCGGTGCACACTCTCGACAGTGAGACGGTCGCGGCAGGCGAGACCCACTAGCCATGCGCATCGGCGTCATCACCTTCCCCGGCTCGCTCGACGACCGCGACGCCCAGCGCGCCGTGCGGCTCGCTGGCGCGGAGTCGGTGGCTCTCTGGCACGGCGACCACGACCTGGCCGGGGTCGATGCGATCGTGCTTCCTGGTGGGTTCAGCTACGGCGACTACCTGCGCTGCGGGGCAATCGCTGCACGCTCGCCGATCATGGCGGAGGTCATCGATGCCGCCAACAAGGGGATGCCGGTGCTCGGCATCTGCAACGGCTTCCAGATTCTCGTCGAGGCGCACCTGCTTCCCGGCGGCCTAATCCGCAACGATCATGGCGACTTCATCTGCCGCGACCAGCGCCTGCGAGTCGAGAATGTGTCCACCGACTGGACCAACGGGTTTCAGCTGCATCAGGAAATTGTGGTGCCGCTCAAGAACGGCGAGGGTGGCTTCATCGCCGACCAAGACACCATCAACCGTCTCGAGGGCGACGGGCGTGTCGTGTTCCGCTACCTGGGCATCAACCCGAACGGCTCAGCGAACGACATCGCCGGGATCTCGAATGAGCGAGGCAATGTTGTCGGACTGATGCCGCATCCGGAGCACGCCACTGAAGAGGGCTTCGGCCCCGACACTGCCCTGGCAATGCGCAACGGCACCGACGGACTCACCTTCTTCACCAGCGCGATCTCCGCGCTTGTCTCCCGCTAACTCTTCGAGGTTGATATGACGCCCAAACAGCTTTTTCGCGCCGCCGCAATCGCCGAGGCGATCACCTGGACGCTGCTGATCTCGGCCCTCGTCGCGCGCGCGGTATCCGGTTGGGCCTTCGGCGTCACGATTGCGGGCGGTATCCACGGTTTCGTGTTCCTGTCGTACGGCGCAACCGCGATCCTCGTCGCGATCAACCAACGGTGGCATCCGGGCGTCGCGGCCCTCGCTGTCGTGAGCGCGATCATTCCCTACGCCACGATCCCGACCGAGATCTGGCTGGCTCGCAGCGAGCGCCTCACCGGACCCTGGCGTCGGGATGCGACGGCTGACCCTCGCGACCAGGTCTGGGTCGATCGGCTGGCGCGCTGGTTCATCCGCCACCCCGCACTTCTCGTGCTGCTGATCGCGGCGGCGGTCGTCGTGCTGTTCGTCGTGCTGCTCACGCTGGGCCCTCCCGGCGGCAGCAAGTAGCTCTACAGCAGGAATATCGGCAGAACTCCGGGGTTGCGGGCGTGCACGATCACCAGGAAGACGACCGCATCGAAGAGCAGGTGCACAGTAAGCACGTACGGCAAAGATTTCGTCTGGGAGTAGATCCAACCCTGCAGCAGCGCGAACGGAATCGTAAGCAATGGACCCCACGCCTGGTAGCCGAGCTCCCAGAGGAATGACACGAAGATCACCATCTGCAGCAGGTTGGCCTGCCAGACCGGGAAGTGTCGTTTGAACAGAACAAAAACGGTGAGGATGAAGAAGAGCTCGTCCCACGTGCCGACCGCGTTGACACCGACGAACAGGCGAGCGATCTCGTCGACAGCCGTCACATTGGGCCAGTTCAGATAGACCCCGGACGTGATGAAGTAGAACGGCAGGATGAACCAGCCGAGAAACAGCACGAGAAACAGATAGCCCCACTGCACGCGTGACCACGGCCAGCCGCCGCGCCACTGAAAGCGAATCACGCGATCCTTGAAGATGAAGCGCGAGATGAGGTAGGGCACCGCCACCGCTGCCGCGAGAACGAAGCCAAGCAAAAAGAAGTTCACCCAGCCGATGTCGGCTTTTACCGACACGGTCGAGACGATGACCATACCGACGGCTATAAGAAAAAGATCCCTAAACAGGCCGTCGCTCAGGCCTCGACGGTCGAGTAGCCACGCAATGACGAGCGCGGCGACGAGCATGCCGTAGGCAGCGACCGTCTGCAGCAGCGACGTGCCCCGAAGGGCGAACATCAGCGGCGCGGAGCCGCTTAGAAGAATTGCAGGGATCAGTGCCCAGCTCAGCGGCGGACGAGAGGTGTCGATCGTGGTGGAGTGCGGCACTCTTACAGTGTGTCACCGATTGCTCACAAGGTCGCTGAAAAGCAGCCGTCGCGGTTGAGCACCGTTGCGCCAAAGACTTTGCGCAGACCCGCGCGAGCTTCACACTGAGGAAGTGACTATTTCGGTCGAAACCTTTAATCCGAGCATTCACCTCGATGCGCTGGTAGAGGTGTTGCAGCACGTGCGCGCTGGGGATCCAACCTATCCCCCGCCCATCGACGTTGATGACTCACCCGCTGCTATGCGTCAGTGGCTCGTGGCGGAAGATGCCTCGGCCCGATGGGTCGCGGTGGTCGACGGGTCAGTCGCCGGACACGTCATGATCCTTCCACCGCACGCGTACCTCACGGACTTTCTTGACTCAATCGACTATTCACCGCGCGCTGCGAGAGGTTTCACCGAAGTGGCCCGCGTTTTCGTTGACCCGAGCTTCTGGCGACGTGGAATCGCCTCGATGCTTCTGGAAACGGCGATCGGATACGCCTGGTCGAAGCAACTCCAGCCCGCACTTGCCGTCGTCACCACGTCGACGGCTGCCATCGAACTGTACGGGCGGGCGGGGTTGATTCGGCTGGGCAGCTTTTGCGGGGTGCACGGAGAGAACGTCGTCATGATCGACGAAAGTGCACCGGACTGAGCTCGCCGTAGCGGTAGGTTCATCACCTGAGACGCCCTCACCCCCACGAAGGAGCCGATGTGGCAAACGATACGCTCAACGCTTTTGCCGCCCTCATGTCTGCCTTAGCAGCATTCGCGGCCCTGGCTGTCGCGCTGATGTCGCATAACCAATCGAAAAAGGTGGCCCAGACCGCTCAACGATGGCGTGCCGCAGGAAATTCGCCATGTGCTCGTCCCTTTTTTCGTGCTCTACAGCGATGCCTTCGCGGCTCACAGAGACGGTCTGCTCGACGAGCGTGATTGGGTGGGATTCAGTCTCGAGCTCATGCATTGGAGCCAGAAGCCCACCGCGAGGCGAGCATGGGCAGCCTTCAGAAAGCAGACGTGGACTGAAGGGTTCGTCGATCACGTTGATAAGACAATCGACGGGCCAGCGGCCTACCCAGGCCTGGGCGCGCACACGTCCCCAGCTCCGGCAGTGGACTGGCCAGAGCCTGCGTGACTTTGCACCGGTCGCGCGCTCAGATCAGAGAACCTCGAGGCCGACTCCGACACCGACCTGCAGGCGGCGATCCTGCTCGCGTGCGGGTCAGCTGGCTTAGGCACGGTCAACGTCTGCCCGGTGCTGAAATGGCGATGCTCACCTCAGCGGTGCCGCTATCGCGCGCCGAGCAGGATCTGCTCGTCTCGTGGCAGGATCCACCGGCGTGGGACTCGTCGACGGGCATCCCGGTACCCCGTTGAAGGTGCAGTTGATGGGCCTCGAGCTGGCGGTCAACGACACCAACCGCATGTGGCATCCCGACGCCCCGGTGCCGTCCGGTGTCGTCGGCGTCGTGTGGGCCGCGGTCGCCCTCGGGTCCCGCATCGACGGGGTGAACCCCGATTTGACCCGCAACCCGCTCGAGGTGATCTTCGGCCTCATCCGCGGCCGCGTCGTGTGGCCTGCGTCGTCCACATGTCGATCGTTCTTCGGCGTTCCTCGCCCGCGGCGCGACCTTCAGGAGCTGAGCCGCAAGGGCGCCACGCGCACCGCGGCGCGGCTGGTCGGGCAGGGCACGCCGGGGATCCTCGAAGCGCCCGGCGCGGTGATGACGACCTCGAACAAGCGCGACGTCGTGGACGGCAGGCGCGACCCCCGCTCGCTCGTGGGGCAGGTGTGGATCTTCGACCCGCAGGGCATCGCCCTCGAGCAGGCGACCTCGCGGTGGAACCCGCTCTCCTACGTCAAGGGTGACGTCAAGGCGTTCAAGCTCGCTGAGCACTTCGCCTCGTCCGCTCGAGCGGACGGCGCTGTGCAGGATGCGTTCTTCGAGTCCGCCGGGCAGGACCTCCTCGCCGGCATGCTCCTCGCGGCCGCGCTCGGCCGTCGCCCGATCACTCAGGTGTTCATTTGGCTCAGCGAACCCGCCAACGAGGAGCCCGTCGACCTGCTCCGGTTGCACGAATACGACCTCATCGCCGCTGACGTGCAGGGCGTCATCATGGCGCCGGAGAAGCAGCGCGGGGGCGTCTATGGCACCGCCCGCCAAATGGCCGCGTGCTTGAAGATCCGCGCTATCGATCGGTGGGTGGCGCCGATCGGCGGCAACCTGACCGGCGATCGCCGGCCCCACTTCAACCCTGACGCGTTCGTGCGCGGCATCGGCACGCTGTACTCGCTCTCCAAGGAGGGTCAGGGCAGCGCCGGCGCCCTCGTGACCGCGCTCACCGCCGCGGTGGTCGAGGCCGCCGAAGAATACGCGACCACGCAGCCAGGAGGCCGACTGGCCGTGCCGATGCTCGTCGTTCTCGACGAGGCGGCCAACGTATGCCGCTGGAAGAACCTCCCCGACCTCTACTCACGCTGCGGCTCGCGCGGCATCCCGATCATGTCGCTGTTCCAATCTTGGGCGCAGGGTCAGGTGGTGTTCGGCCGCGAGGGCATGCGCAAGCTGTGGTCCGCCTCCAACGTGAAGCTGTACCTCGGGGGAGTGTCGGAGGCTGACTTCCTCCGCGAGCTGTCCGAGCTCGTGGGCGACTACGACAAGTCGACGTCCTCGGTGAGCTACAACAAGGGTGTGCGCTCCACCAACCACCAGCTGCGCCGTGAGCGCATCCTGGACGCCTCGGAACTTGCTGCGCTACCTCGCGGTCGCGCAGTGATGCTGTCGTCCGGGTCCCCGGCAGCGCTCATCGAGACGGTGCCATGGATGAAGGGCAAGCACGCTCATGCGGTCCGCGCGTCGATCGCCGCGCACGATCCGGCCATGCCAGTCGCCATGACGGCTCCGGCGGCCGCGCCCGTCGCCACGATCGATCCTGACGACCTCGAAGAGAGTCGCCCTTGAGCGGCGACGTCGCAGAGTGGAACGAGCAGCCGCCGACCGCCGAGCCGGAC
>Ga0105046_10002265_pt1 | contig 30327 bp, 34 predicted proteins | sample MAT03_FD_78385 | JGI IMG/M metagenome (GOLD analysis project Ga0105046, IMG submission 78385) | Freshwater microbial communities from Lake Fryxell liftoff mats and glacier meltwater in Antarctica - MAT-03 (megahit assembly) | ecosystem: Environmental > Aquatic > Freshwater > Ice > Liftoff...
AATCCGGTAAATCTAAACGTCCACGAAGCCTAGCCAGTGGATAAGAGTAAATGGGGATACTCAAGGGTTGAAGAACTCTTAAAAAATTTATATACTTTTATATAGATTTACTACCCAGATAATCCGTTTCGAAATTAATGGACAAATCTAACGAATTATTTTTCAATCTTTTTTGTATAATACAATGTCATATTTTTATAAATAAAGAGTGTGATATTCGATTTGTGTAATGTGTAATGTGTAATGTATATTATCAATAAATAATTAATAATGTACATAGTATGGTTTGGTTTTTAAGAGCTGACCTCTTGGCGAGTGTTAGCAAAACACCCGGTTTTTGTGTTTGACCTTTCTGACTTGGCTGCCGCATTTTTTGGACTTCTTTCCATAGCGGATAGTTTCCAAATCTTGTCGCAAAGCGCGAACGGTAACTTTGCGCTGTCTAGTTTTGTCTTGTTGCTTGACTTCGGTGCGTGCCTGAGTTTTAGACAAAATAGTCCTGATTTTTTTGTCGAGGGCTTTTTCGCGTTTTTCCGTGCGAACATCTTGTTTGATATTTTTGGCAGCTCGTCTTGCATCGCTTTCTTTTTTGGCCACAAGACGTGCTGCTTCCGTAACAGCCTTTTTGACCTGTTGGCACTCATGCGATTCCCGTAGAAGCTTTAGGCCGTATTGTCTCTTGTTTTCCAGATATTGGTCATACGCCTCCACCAAATTGTCTGGTGCCAAAATGCATTCAGGATTCAGACAATCGTCATTGAGACACTTCCAGCCTCTCCTCTTCATTTTGTCGATGCGCTTTAACAATGTTTGACCCTCGTGAGTATGGCGGTTGATACAGTGGTAATAATCGCTCCTGGTTACGCGATAACAACCATCGTACACAATGTCATAATCGACAATGTTACCCTCAGGACTAATATTGGTGGTGATCCAACATCTGGAGTGAGATATGACCGGTTTGTTTTCTGGCGTCAACACAACAAACTCCTTTTGGCGACAGTGACGAATTACGCTATCTATGTCACAATTGTCATTCAACAGAGACACATTGGAGTAACTAGTACAGTTCGCATCTGGTTTACAGGTTCTCAACAGATTGACATCTAGGTCATAGTTCGTGTTAGTGAAAGCATTATTGTAGCTCACATCCATCTGGAAGTTGATGTTTTTGTTGAATGGATCCTGAACGATTATGGTGAAACATCCCAAAAAACACTGTCGCAGAACGAGAATGTTGCTAAAGATCCGCAATGTCTGAATAAAGCGAGTAGCTTTAGAAAGCGAATCCGCACGAATATCAATATCGTGCGGAGTGACACCTGCGATTTGATCTCTAATCCAACCTCCGTACACATATCCATGTGTAACGTAAAGATGACGGAATATCTTTTTCAAGAATGCTCGCTTCTGCTCAAGGAATTCGAGGCCTTGGGAAATTGCCGTAAATGGACCATTATCGAGCATTTTAGTGACTTCGCGTATTTGCTCGGAACGTGCTAGTGTCTCTAAACAGACAACTAGCAAAGACGGAACACGATCTTCAACCGAAAAGCTTGGACAGCTATGTAATTTGGGTTGATACGGTAAACGCGATGGATTAATGTATCTGCGATAGGCAGAATGGTGTTGCTTGGGTCGTTGACCAATTGGAACACGTGGATTCCTTTGCAAGGTACAATCTGCATTTAGAATGAGGGAGTAGGACATGATGGTTGTTGTTTAATCAGAACGTCTGCGGTAGTTTTGATTGTAATCAGCAATGTCAAATTAATGGGTCTGTCAATTGGTTCATTTTTCAATTTTTTGAATGATATTTTCGCAAAAAAAATTTGTGTCATCAATAACAAACATGAATATTGAAAAATATCAAAAAAACTAGTAAAAAATTTTTGTTAGTTTGTTTGACCATTATGATCTGCATATTCACTTATTGAGAATAAGTTTTGTCCTGCGGTACGGATGGAATCTTTGGAGGCTCAGGGATTTTCTTTGCATTTTCCATCTTTTCTCCTTTTTCTTCTTTTTCTCCTTTTTCTCCTTTTTCTCCTTTATCAGGAACCACCAAATTCTTTCTTTCGGCTTCCTCAATAAAATAGTTAAGACACATTAGTGTCCCTTTGCAATCCGCTTCAAGAGGAGGAAAAGAAATCGGAAAATCTGCTTGCGATAGTCTGGTTCCGGCTGGAACAATCACTGAACAATCCGATGGAACGGCTACTACAAGTCCCGTTGGGCCAATTTTGCTAGTAAATCCCGAATCCGTAAGAACTTCGGTTCCAATCGGCAAAGTAATACTGTAGGGTGCCATTGGATCATCTTTCTTAGTAGGAACAGTGCCACTGGGCATATAAATGTTACCACCAAATTTAATGCCAAAGTTTGATTCAAGTTCAAAATCCAATGGTGCTTGCAAATAGCAAATTCCTTCACCGCCAAATCTTGGATCCTTTTTAAAGAGAAGCGCTACGTTGGTATCGAGCTTTAAGGCAGTTTTAGGCTGATCCTGTTGTAACGCTTCCATCTGATCCGCCCAGGACTGCTTTGGCGATACTATGGGAGTCACTTCAGGAATCGGAGCAACAACTGGAATTGCCGAAAGATTTTGGCATTTACCGCAAACTCCTTCTTGCAAGGTAACTGAGACTCTGCATTCAGTGTGCGAATAAAGCTTGTTAAGATCGGTACCGCTGGGAATATTTTTTTCAGAAGCAATCATTCTTGGTAGTGTTTTAAGTTTCTGAAAGTTCAGGTGCTTGTAATCTCGTGAATAGAGAGTACTATATTGTTGAATTTAATGGGACTGTCAGACATTTTGAATTTTCAATTTTTTTGTATAAAAATTTTTGTTGTTATTGAATGAATTTATAATTTTTGGGAATGTTGAATAGGATATATCTATCTACTAATCAATAAATTGGTAGATATATATTTTCAAAAATCCAAATGCTGTAACAATAGCTTGGTTGAATTTTTAACAGATGGTCTCAAAGTGAATTCGCGCTGTTGTCCTGTTAGGGCCAATTTGATATCCGTTATTTTGGTTAAACGCATTTCTTTGATTTTCCGATTGGGACTGAATTGTTTTGTATCAAAATAATCTCTTGTCGCAGCAACATAAATAGCGGTGTGATTATTGTAAAGAAATCGGCGAATGTTGATCAATTGTGGAAGATCACGACCAGTTTCCTCTTCAAATTCCCGTTTCATTGCCACAAAAACAGACCTATCATGACCTGTCATTCCTCCAGCTGGAAATCCAACAAGATTCTTATCTTTGCCTTTTATTTCGGTAACTGTTAAAACCCTATCACCAATTACCAAAAATAAAGCAACATTTTTGATACGAGTGTGATACTTGGTAAAACTTTTGACCGCAAACATTGAATCGACCCGTTTTTTGGAATATTGGGTAGTAACGGACTGACACGGAATCCATTCACGATTATCATTTGTGGAATTGGGTACTGATGGAATCCACGCATAATCATCATCTTTCCTTGAGTTGGACAATGGTTGTTGTTGCATGTTCGATCGTACGTACTCAATACTGAATTTGAATTGGATCATTTTGTTGTTCGAAAAATCAATTTTTTTTTTTTAATCTGATAAATCATTCTTGAGAGTATATGTTACTCGACCAGTAGAATCCATATTAATGTCAAAGTATTTGTGGTACATTTTGAAAACAGATACCTCTTTATCCTTAACTTCCAACATAATATCAAATGGTGTTCGAAACATAGTTGGTAATCTAAATAAATAAAGTGGTAATTTGTTTATAGTTTTACTATGGGCTCCCCTTCGCAAACCAGGTTGCTGTTCACTAACATGTATTTTTGGTATAGAACCACGTATTGTCCATGTACGAAAAACACGACGCATTAATTTTTTGGTAATTGGTACGCGATCTTTAGAAACTCTGTTATGAAAAATATCCAAACAAAAAAATATACCTAATTTTTCGCAAAAAGGCAACAAATCCATGACTCCATAACTATTTTCATCATTCTCCAAAGCAATATAATTTCGTATATCGGCTGGTAAAGCTAAAAAAGTTTTTTCCCATTTGGCTAATGATTTTATTTTATCACCAAATGTACCACCTCCATGAATTATTATCACAGAGCCATCTGTTGGCGTATATCCCAACATTTGGAGCAATTGCACATGATTAGCCAAGTCAATAATACTTTGTTTTATTACTTCATCGTTGGGTGACGAGAGCTGGCAATACTGACCTATGTGCATCGTTAATCGATGTCCATGTTTTTTGGCAAATTTACCAGCTATTTTAAGTTTATCCTTAGCAAAATCCAAATTATAGTTACCTTCCGCAAACCGCGGATTTCCTAAATGTGGAAATACACAACTACTAATTCTGAAGAATCTGATTCCATGGGCTTCATTATAAATCAAAATTTTCAAAAGATCATCCACATTATCCAATATCAACTGCCTAATATAATCCAAACCCTTTGCATGAGCTGTTTTTAAAATTAAACTTCTAGATGTAAAAACATCATAATCGCGTAACTCATTATTAATACACGCATATCCAATTCTGATTGGATATTTATCGCTCATTCTATACAAAAATATATAGTTACGAAATATATTATTTATGATATATGGATAAAAATAGTTTTGAACATAAGTACATAAAATATAAAACCAAGTATCATCGTCTAAAATATCGGAATATGACAAATCGAATAGAACCAGAAATTACTGAAGCATTGGAAATTAATAAATGGATAGAATTAGCCGAACAAAAAGATTTATTATTAAAACCATCAGATTATAAAAATCTGGAACAGAACAAAGAATATGAAGCGGTTGAAGTAGATTATTTGGGTTTTTTATTTAGACAATATGGAAAAGAATTTGGATTGATTGAAAACAAAATTTATTCGTCACAAGAAGCTTACAACAAAATAAAATCTGTAATTGTTCCATTAGGAAAAGTTAAATCATCGAAAGCTCCTGTAATACAAACAGATTGTTGCACCGCTAAAATGGAAACAGTTGATTATTTTAGAATTACACTTTATTCATTCAAATGGCCTGGCCAAATTAATCAAGATAATAAACCACATGAGGCTGATTTATATAAGGTTTCAAATTCTAAATGGTTAGCAAGTGGTAGTGGAGATGGGCACAGTAGATGGATGTTATGGAATAATTTAAAACTAATGCCGAATATATTTTTCAAAAGATATTAACATAAACGAGTGATAACAAATCGATTTTCCGCAGTAGTGGTAGTATCAAGATTGGCACCAGATGTTTGAGTAACTGCAAAGAAAAGGCGATCTCCCGCATTTAAATCAGCTGCAGTTGATGCATTGACACATGTTGGAACGGTTGCTGATATTGCCGGTACAGTATTTGCTGCCAATTGACTAATTAGACCGGTTGTGGCATCTATTCTATAAATATATAATGTTCTAGAACCAGTTGCATTGGCTACAAAACAAACTGTTCCAGAAATAAAATAGCGTCCAGCAGAAGGAATTGTAAATTGACCATTACTAACCGAAATACCACCAACATTGGTACTTGGAATTCCACTGAAACCGGTAATTACTGTGACTGTACCCGCTGGAACGGTAGTTGATCCAACTGGAATTGGGGTTCCACCAGTAGGAACGGTAGTCGCTGTGGGTGCTGTTGTAATGTATGTTACATTAAGACACGGTTGTGGTGGACATGGTTGTGGACAAGGATTACATAATGAAGGATTAATATTGCAAATTGGTTGGCAAGGATTACATATTGGTTGGCAAAAATTGGTATAATGTGACGAACAGGGATTACAATATACTGCAGGGCACCCATAATAGGAACTGTAACATGATAAGGCGTTATTACTTGACATTTTATATAATCAGTATATAAAAAAAAATCAATGCAGGGAGGGTTTTAGCGCCTTTAATAAAAAAATGAAAAAAATTTACCAAGCGGTACAATTATAATTAATTATAGTATATTATCAATTGAAATATACTATAATTTGGTTGTAAAACAGCATTTTATTCGTTTCAAATAATATTCTACATCAATTATATAAATCGACATGAATAAATTGTACGTTACTATTTTAGCTGGAGGTATGGGTAAACGAATGCAAAGTCATTTACCAAAGGTTCTTGTTATGGTCAAAGGCGAGAGTATGATTGTTAGACTTCTCAAGCAAATTATTTTGTTGAATCCCGCTAAAATTTTTGTTGTTGTTGGAAAATTTCATATTATGATTCAAAATGAAATTGAAAAAAATATCACTGATGATAGAATTTTTTATATTAATCAGGAAATGCCATTAGGTACTGGAGATGCTGTCAAATCAACTCTGCCACAATTGGTTAATGATAAAGAATCTTTTTCTGACGAACACCTAATCCAAAATATTATTTTAAATGGCGATGTACCTTTGATTCAATACTCGACAATTAAAGAAATTTATGATTACTATGTTGAAAACGAATCCAATTTTTTGATAACATCCATTAATTTAAAAAATCCTAGCGGCAATGGACGTATTATTATTGACAGTGATAATAATTTTAAAGAAATTGTAGAAGAAAAAGATTGCAATGTTGAACAAAAATTAATTACACTAGTTAACTGTGGTATCTATATATGTAACAGTGATGTTCTGACACAATACATTCCACTGATTAAAAGTAATAATTCCCAAGGAGAATATTATTTAACGGATTTAGTTAAAATTTATCGCAACGCCACCAACCAAAAAATCGATTTATTTATACTTTCAGCAGAAAAAGAAATTGAAATTTATAACATCAATACCAAAGAACAATTAGAATATTTAGAAAATTATTAGTCTGGTATAATTATTAATTTAACTAAAATTAAATTAATAATTATTTTAACAATGAATTCCGACAAATTATATTCTTCAGATTCCAGTAAATCTTCAAATAATGTCTTTCAACTATATTTCAAAATAACAAATAAAGAGGAAAACCATCATGGATTCCAATCTAATTATATTTCCGGAAAGATACCAGCCCAAACACATTCATCATAATCTATTTCTGTTTTCCATTCTTTCCAAGCAAGATGAATTTTTTTAATATTTTCTGCTTCTTGGCTAGTTAATGCATCCGAATATAAATCTTTATAAATAAATTCCAGGTTAAAATCCGCGATTGTTTCAAACGGATCCAAATATTCAATACATTTTTTGCATAGTTCTAAATAAACAATCAAACAACCATTATCTTTTTTGGTTATCCACGAATAACGAGATTCGCATAATTTATCTAAATTATGTATTTCTTGTTTAAATTTTTCCATTATATTATTAAATAAAATATTTAATAATAATTTTTCATTCAAAATATTTAAAAAATTTTTTTCGATGGTTTTGTATTCAAAACTAAAACGAAATAATATCAGATTTCGTAAAACTCCCAATCAGCCCATCGACGTCTTCGTCCGCTGCTGACGCAAAGAATATTTCACTAAAATCAGTATAATGTGGTGCTAATCCCCATAATCCTTCTATTACTATCGGTAAACCTGCTTGATTAAGAATTGGGCCAACATAACGGCCATTACAATCGAATACATTGATACGTCCATCGCCGTTGTTACCAACAAGGAATGAACCCGGTGGAAAACCACATTCGCAAGGTGCCGGAATCATTGCCCAGGGAGAATTTAGTACACCACGACTAGTAAAACGTCTAACAAATGATCCATCTAAATTAAAAACAGAAACAAAACCGTGGCCTGGTCCATCTAAATCATGTACTGTAACATTCGGATCTTTGCGTGTATAAAGAACATATAGGAAACAACCAATATGAACAATATTATTCGGAGCAAAATCGAGAGGAATTGGGTCAGCAGAATCACCATCGATAAAATGGAATCCAGGTAACCTGATATAATTACAGTCAAAAACATCAATAGTATTTTGGAAAAAATTAGCCAAATAAAGAATATTATTGGCAAGAGCTAAACCTTTATAAACAGAAATTTCACCTGTAAGCTGTTGATTAAGAACAATATAACTGTAAAGAGGATCGACAGTAGGACTATAAGCATGAACGGTACCATGTTCGGTGGCAATAATAAATTGTGCTGATTTGGTAAAAGTACCATTGGACACTGAGAAACCTCCTCCACAATTAACAACAATACCAGTAGGAAAAGAAGAATTATGTGCTGCATCACGAACACTAATAGTACCCAAAAGTTTATTACCGAATAAATCATAATTAGAAATGGAATCAGTAGTACCATTAGCAACCCAAATTTGGTTATTAAAAAGAACAATACCCCACGGATTAATTAAATCAGGATCAGTATGTGCAGCCTGATTAATAGTGTTAGAAACAAGATAATTGACTTTCCAGGTTGTGACAGAACGCCTGGGAGCGCAAGGGTTTATGATTGGCATTGGACCACATGAATTAGCCAAACCAGGATCACGGAAAGATTTAAGTGGATATGGATTATTGAAACCAAAATTACCAGGTCCGAATTGAGGATAATATGGCGAACAAAATCGCGGATCAGAAAAAGAATTTATGCCTTGAAAGTTAGCCATGTTTTAATAATTTGTTATACATAATTATAATTAATAAAAAAACTAATAAAAATTATACACCAAAAATTATATTTTTAATATTAGAAACTGATATCAACTTTAAAATATACGGAACAGGCTATGCTTATTTTTAGTGTAACAATATATATATATATATATATATTTCAAGTAGCTGTACCAATAATATTCTTGCCGGGAAATAAATCGATATATATATATAGTAATATCATTGTAAATATTATTTTGGTGGAAAATCATGGACGACCCATTATAAAATATAAATGAATTTATTTTTGACTGGCTAAACTTCCTCCTCCTTCTTTAAAAAATTTTAACAATAAAATGTATAAATGCCTTACGATAGAGCTGGATATCTGAATGGTTGTGGAGGCTTCGGTGCCTCTGGAGCATGTAACAATGGTGCTGCTTGTAGCAGAGTCGATGATTCTAAATTATTGACAAAAGAATTACATTATGTTGAAACTTATCTTAAAACACGCAATGAAGCCTGCAATGCATTTAATAATGGTTGCGCATATGATAATTATGGAGGTGGTTGCGGTTATGGAGGTGGATGCGGAAGTGGATGCGGAGGAGGTTTTGGAGGTGGATGTGGCCCATGCGGTGGGTTCAATAATGGTTGTGGATTCAATAGTGGATGTGGTCCATGTGGAGGTGGATTCAATAATGGTTGTGGATTCGATAACGGATGCGGCAGTGGATTCAATAATGGTTGTGGATTCAATAATGGATTCAATAGCGGTTGCGGAAGTGGCTGTGATAAATCGAACAAAAAGGATAAAAAAGCTGATAAAGAATCTAAAATAAATAAAAAAGATGATAACCCATGCAATCCGGGTTGCCAACCATGTTATAAACCAAAATGCTTTGATCCTTGCCCAAAAACATGCAAATGTAACAATTGCAAAAAATCTTACAAACAAATTTACAAAAATTAAGTTAATATTTATTATAATATATATATTGTAGCGATATATCATAATAAATTTATTATTTTATTTTTAGGAACCACATCTTCCACTTCCACAGGATGATCCACATGCTGGTGTTCGGTAAGGATAATCATTATACTGAGAATTTCCATATGCATCCGAATATGGATAACCAAATTGGTAAGGATATCTACTATATATGCCAGGTAAAAAATCAGAATTGAGTCCTCTGAATCCTCTAAGATCATAACCTAGTAGGGATAATGGTACCCCGGAAGAATAAGCCGCACGATTAGCAACAAGCATATTCGTATCATCAAAATTAGATGTTCTGGCAGATAGTGGACCATTAGGATAACGCACTCCATAAGGAAGTCCATCCGGATTAATCATGGCTCTCATAACTACCATAGCATTACTAACCATCGGACCAGTAACCGTTTGCACTCTCCTAAAAGAATTATTTCCTACTGTGTTTGGATAAACGTATTGTGGTGCCGGATTTTCAAAAATTTGCCTACTCTGAACACTCGCCATTGATTTATATTATAAATTTAGGTATTATTTTAAATTATATGTTCAATTTATTAAATTTTTGTGTTAGTTGTATAGAATTTTGTAGCGCATTCGCAGCACTATCCGTATTATTAAAAAAAAATAAATGCATGCGCGATTTGTTTTTCTTTAATAAATTCAAAAATTTGTTTATAATCATTTTTAAGTAATTGGCTCTACAATGATCAGGCCACAATAAAAAAAATTATTTTTAGAATCCATTTATAATCTATTTTTTGGTATACTTAGTATAACATACAATAATATTTTTTTTAAACATCAATAATATATATAGCATGGCTTCTAAAAATTGTAACAAAAATTGTGATAAAAAAATTCTACCAGAAAAAATATCGCCAAATTATGATGATAATAATTATTTTGAAGAATCTAGTTTTTCTGCACATGATGGATACCATACTGATGGTAGCGAAGAACCAAAACGTTATAGTAAACAATATCAATACTGGAGAAACCCTTATGATGAATTTTCGGATGGTGAACCGATTCCACAAGACAGATTACCTTTTCCAGGAATGAACCCACAGCAAATGCAATACCCGCCATTTGGAGAATCGCCTTTTTTTCAGCCGTTTAATGGATGGAATAATAATAATAATAATAATATGTGGCCAAATTTTAATATGCCAACTCCATTTCTTCCACCAAATATATGTATGCAGCCACAATGTGGGCCAAATCCGATAGTTGAGCCAGTTGAACCAGAAAAAATTAATACTACTAGTCCACAACCACAATGCGATGAACCGAAAAAAAGAATTGATACGAGAAAAAAGGCCGTACGTAAAAAAATTAAGAGAAGGTGTCCATTAAAAAATAACTGCAGACCAGTACCAAACTGCCAGAAAAAATACACAAAAAATCCAAAAGATCATCTCAATAAAGCTCTTTATTTTTATTACAACCAAAATCCTAATTATAATCCATTCCAGAAACCAGGATCTTATTTACCAGGAAGATTTTATAATGACCAAACTGATAAAAGTTATTATGATAAATGTCCATTAAATTATTATGATGTACATGATAAAATCAATAAATATGTCAATCAATTACCAAAAATAGAAAAAACACAAAATTGGTTAAATAATAATACTGTGGCAAATAATGGAAATAATAATAATCATAATTTTAATAATTTTAATAATGTTCCGCACCGTTTTATGGATCCGCGCAAATTAAGGAATTTGGATTCTGAAAGAATTCATTAATTCATTAACTCATTAATTCATTAACTCATTAACTCATTAACTCATTAATTCATTAACTTATTTATTTTCTGTCACAAAGTGAACCGAATTAATAATTTCTAAATTATTTTTGGCAACGAATTCACCAAAATTAAAATAACCTCTTTTTTTCAATACGTCTCCTAAAAATTTTTTAATATTATTTTCGTCTAATATTTTTTCTTGTCTTAACAAATAAAATATATATCTATGTTGTTTATCTCCTTTTGGAGGATTTGGTGGTTGATAATCTGCCACTGTTATATTATTGTTAATAATTAATAGATGCAGGTGGTATTTTGCGGATGCATCTGGATCAACCATTACAATCGTAAAATTTTCATTTTTGTATCTGTCAAAATTTATTTTAGGTTCACCTTTACTTTTATCTAAAGTCAAAATCATACCATCTTGAATTTGTATACCGCCGATTGAGACTCGAAAAGAAGTCATTGTATATTATATATAATTAAATTTTAATTGTACATAATAATAATTTTTTATACTGTTGATTCAGAAGTGAATTTACCTCCCCAACTTCTTTGTGCCCACGGCCAATATTGTAACCAGGGACTAGTGCAAGGATCACATGGAGGACATGGAGGAGGACAACACGGTTCACAGCATGGAGGGCACGGATCACAGCATGGTTCACAGCATGGTGGTGGACACGGTGGCGGACATGGATCGCAACAGGGCTGAGACCATGATTGGCATGGATTGCAGCAAGGTTGAGGACACATTTGGATTTTTTCGCAGCAAACTTCAATGCATTTTTTCTTTTTGCAAGAACAATTTTTTCTCTTGCAAGATTTTTTCTTTTTTTTGCAACAGGATTTTTTATTATTACGTGGGCCACAAATTTCAACAAGTTTTTGTTGGCCACATGGATTGCATGGATTGCATGGTGGACATGGATTGCATGGTGGACATGAATTGCATGGTGGCGAACAAGGTGGCGGGCAAGGACCACATGAACTGCATGGACTACATGGACCGCATGGCCCACATGGTGGACACGCTGAAATTTGTATACAAGGATCACATGGTGGAGGACAGGGAGGTGGACAGGGTGGTGGGCAAGGCGGCGGGCAACATCCGCATGGATCAGCCCAATTTGGTGGATATTGGTAACTGGCTGTTATATAATTTTGTATTAATTGATTATAAGACATGTATACCATTAACGTATATTAAATAAAATTTTTAGAGAGATAAATTCCAACCATAATAAATTTAAAAATATATGTTATCTGGCTTATATACTAATTTATATTCTAAACTTTGAATTTATTGTACCGATAAATGCATCACGCAAACAGTTTGTAGCAGCGGACCAATATATAATTCTATCATAGTTAGGATTTGGTGTTAATCCCCTTAGCCCATCCAAACAAATATCATTCATAAATTCATCCGCTAAATTCCCTAAACATTTTCCGCACGGTCCAAAAACATTAATAATTCCATCATGATTACTAACCATAATTGACCCTGCCGGATAACCAAACCATGATGGAGCCAGAACTAAACCCCATGGGGAATTTAATGTGCCACAGCTAGCAAATCTTTTAACAAATTTCCCATCATTGGTAAAAATACTAATATAACCATGACCTCTACCAGGAAATTCATATTGATTATCTTTTGGATTTTGTTTTGCATATAAAACATACAAAAATTCACAAATACTAACAATGTTAAATGGTGCATAATCTTCCGGAATTGGATCACCAGAACATTCATCGATAAAATTAAATTTTTTTATTTTTGTTAGATTGCCATCATATACATCGATTCGTTGATTATAAAAATCTGTCGCATATAAAAACGTATCACAAGCAGATCCAACACCACAATTTTTTCCTGTAATAGAATTTATACATATTGTTACAATTGCTAAACCAGTGTAAACACTATTATGACATGAGTTGTCAATTAACAACGACATATTATCGGGATCAATATCCAAATTATACCCATTTATTGTACCGTCCCGTGTCACAGCTAATATACAACTCGGCAAGGTAGTTGGTCCACAAGTAATTGGAAATGCAAATAAATTATCATTAAAAGCAATACCAGTTGGATGCCCAATATTTCCCATCGGACCAAAAATATTAACCACTGGAAACAATGGTAAACCTGTTAAATTGTACCTTGTTAGTAAACCAGCCCCAGTATTAGCCACCCAAACAACATCGTTAATAATAATAATTCCCCAGGGACCCAACATATTCATATCCAAATTTCTCGCAATAGCTGGTATATTGGATGCCAATATTTCGACACTAAAACCACAAACACATGATGGATCCTGATACGGAGTCACATCATAACAACAATAATCGTATTTTTCAACACATGGGTTTCGATCACAATACGAAATATTATTAAATCTAAAGTGACCAGGATCATGGCAGCTACCATCGAAACTATTATATGGTGGCTGTGAATTGTAATCAAAATAACAATTATCTACAAGAGGATTAAATAAAAGATTTTCACAACCTGGATTTGAAATGTTAGGGATTGTTGTAACATACGGATAATAATATGGATATGGTAACCATCCACCAAGCACCATTTGCCTATAATAATCATTACATTGAATATATGACATTTTTATAATGATATATTATAAAAAAATTATGGACAACGATACAAATTATCTTTATTTTAATAAGAACAAAAACACTACCACCAAATAAATACTAAATTTATTTTGTTATATATAGTTATTTAAATGAATTATTCGTGTGATTGTATTATTTGTCAAAAAAAACATAATCCTGGTTGCACCGATAGAGAATTTCGTGACAATAGTGATATTTTAAGATGCCAATTAGGGAAAATTGAGGAACAAAGTAATGTATGTGTTTGCCCAACAAGAATAAATATGGCTGAGAAAAAATATAAAAATTATAATTATAATGGTTCCTTTCATAAAAGTCTTAAACATAATTTAAGAGACGGAAGATTAGTTTCGGATAATGATTATGTTAAGATGAAAAATTCTATTATTGATAATGACCAAAAATTATTAGATAGTGTACTATTGGATCCTAAATCATCATTAAAATTAGTAAACCCATTAGCATCATGGGCAACCGTACTAGTTGGAATTCCACAATGTGAACTTGATGTTGAACCTCCCGCTATTTTATCAAGTAATGCTGCCGCGGCAGATATGATGGAAATATATGGTCAAGCGATTGCGCGTGATGTACCATTTATTAAATATGATACTGACAATACTATTTCTAAATTATTAAGTGTTGGTCGTATGAATGATCCGGTACTATTAGCAAATCTGAAATTTAGTCCATCACATGGTTTACCATTTACTTCTAAAACAATATTTCGTGGTAATTTAGCTGGAGAATTAGTTGGACCACGTATTTCCCAATTATTTTTGTTAGATGTTCCCATAGGCAGTTTAATAATAAAACAATTATATTATGTTCAACCAAGTAGAAAATATGCGCAACAAAATAATTTTCGCGTAGAATGGGGCGTAAGTTTAAATGAAACAATCAGTATCCAAAATGGGAATATTGATATACTGCCACCAGATACTCCAAAAAATGAATTACTTAAAAGATATATTTATTCTGGTAGATCTTTAGCAAATTCGGTTGAAAATAAAAATGCACCGTACCAACTTTTTTATCAAGCAGCATTAATTTTATTACAACTAGGTGCACAAGCCAATCCAGGATTTCCCAAATATCAAAATCAAATTGGACAAGCAACAAATTTCGGTGCGGCATTTATTTTGACATCAATTGCTGATATTTCATTGTATGCGCAAAAAAATGCATTCTATTGGAAATGGCAACATTTTAGGAATTTGTATCCAGAAGTTTTCGCTTTATGGATAAATGATGTCAAAAATAATTTAGTACCAAATAAAAATAATTTTGATTTGACAGATTTGGCACTTAATAATAAAATGTTGCAAGATATTTATCACATCAATAATGCTACATTACCTGGTGCTAATTCATACACTTTACCATTAATGTTGCGTGCGGGATCACCAGTACATCCTCCATATCCTTCGATACGTGGTGAAATAGCTGGAGCCTGTTGTACTATTCTTAAAATATTTTTCAAAACTGACCAACCGTGGTTATCATTACCCGGAGTAATTAATGGGGAATTATCTGGTATCCCAAATGCAATTGTCGAAGCAAATAAAGATGGAACAAAATTAAAAAAATATAGTGGTAATGGTGCAAACCAATATGAAATAACAATTACTGATGAAATAAACAAATTATGTTCAAATGCAATTACTGGACGAGATTGGACTGGTTTGGGCTATCGTTCAGATTGTTTTGCTGGAGCATTAATTGGAGAACAATTGGCTATCCACTACATGGAAGATTTATTAAGTTCTACTGTTGAAAATAATATTCAACCTGAAATGAGTGTTCCAGAAATTAAATTCAGGAGATTCGATGGAACAATTGCTATTATTAGGCCAACAATTTGTAAAAAAAAATTATGTAACTAAATTAACAATTACTTAATGTTTTTTCTAATAATTCTAATGTTAAATCCAAATTAATTTTAATCGCTAAGTAGGCTAAACTATAATGTTTTCCTACAGTGTAATTATCCACTGGACTAAATAATATTCTACCAGTATCTTTATCAAAAAATGCGCGACATAATATTTTTGTTTCAATTAAAAATGGAAAAAATGTCACCATGGTTGCTGTTAAATCCCAGACATGAATAGGAGGTATCGTGTCATATTTTTGCGCATATACTAGTGTATCTAGCATTCTTTGAGCTACAATCCTATTCTTTTTTGGTATTTTTTGACAAAGTACTTTTTCGAGCACAGAAATTACTGCGGTAAGTTCCAATTGTTGATTGATGAGTATGGGAATTTTTCCAAATTTTGTTAATCGGTTAAATACTTTAATTGTAGCAATTGGATCAATTCCAACATTACTTTCTTTTGATAAAAAAACAGGAAATGTAATAGGTGTATGGAGTTGTGAAGAACTAATAAATACATTTGGGCAATTGCATGAATTCCATAATTTTGAATCCAATGCTAAATTTGTTAGAGGTCCAAGTGCAATGATTGTTGATTCATTATTGGCATTATATTTTTCTGGAACCTGATTTTGGTACAAAATAATTGACTGTTTATAAAATTTAAATTCGGGTGCTATGGATAAATCGGCGGTAAACTGTAAAAGCTGTTTAGGTGGTTTAGTATATAAATCCAAATCCAATGTTTTACATAATGCTATATCACTACCAATAAATACTGGTACTATCCTAATTTTATTTTGTTTGGCCCATGCTGCTGTTCCGCCTGTTGATATAATAGCTGTTTTTGGTGAACTATATCCATTCCCAATCGTTCTCCATATTATTTTTGACTGTTTCAAAAGTGACCATTGTAGACCAGCTAAATCATCAAAATCAGCGTCCGTATCAATTAATAAATATTTAATTTTGTTTTGGAAATTTGTCATTTAAATAAATAGAAAGAAAATTTTTTAGCAACTCCCAGAAATAATTTGGCAGCCATTTACAATAAATTGAATAAATTATACAGAAAACAATATTTCCTATATAATTTATTTATGTGATATTACTTCATTCACCAAGTGCAATATTAATTTCATCTAAGCTTATTTTTTTAAAAGCAAGATCGGTGTGATCAGTCGTTTGAATATTAATAATGTATTCAGCATTCGCTTTGCTCATTTGAATAGCATCTTTCAGATTGTATCCTATTTTAGATATTAATTCAGTAATAGATACAAGCTCGCAACCCATATAACTAAGCATTCTAGCAGCGGTTTTAGGAATAAACGGATGGAGTAAATGCAATAATACAAAACAAAAAGCATTAGCTTGCGCAATAATATTTTTTGTAGCATTTAAATCTGTTTTTGCAATAACCCATGGTTGATTTAATTGAATATATTTATTACCATTATTAGCTAATTTTAGGCATAATTTTAATGCATTACGGAATTTAAAATTATTCATAATGTCAATATATTTTTTAATATATTTTTCTAATTGATCGTCTAATACATACGATGTTTGTTTTTGACAAAATTTATTGGTTAAAGAAATACACCTATTAATAAAATTACCGATATTATTTACTAGATCTGTTTCAATTGTGCTAACGAAATCCTCCAAACTAAATGAACTATCTTGAGTTTCTGGACGAATTTTTACTAAATAGAATCTCCAATAATCCTCATTAATATTCATTTTTTTGGATATATTCATAACCTGGTCACCAAATAACCCAACACCTTCACTTTTTGAAAATTTTTTTCCTTCGTACAATAAATAATCGGTACTACATATTTTATTTATTAGTGGATATGATAATTTACTACCAAGTATTGATGCTGGAAATACAATAGTATGGAAAGGAATATTATCTTTTGCTTGTGTTGAAATCCATTCTAAATTAGACGATTGTAATAATTCTTTCCAATTAGGAATGGCATGAGCCAGAATAGAATAGTAACCAAATGGCGCATCGAACCAAACATAAAAAACTTTATCTTGATATTTTTCAAGAATTGGATCAATTGAAATTGGCACGGGCGTTCCCCAATTTAGATCCCGAGTAATACATCTAGAAGTCAAGCCAGTATTTAACCATGATTTCGCAATAGACATAACATTGGCTTTGAATTGTGTGCGATTTTCCAAATAGTGCAATATTTCTTCTGATAGTTCGGCTAATTTTAAATATAGGTGTACAGTTTTTTTGGGTGTTGGTGTATTATTGCACGAATAACAAAATGGATTAATTAGTTTATTAGTATCAATCATTTTTTGGCATGCATCGCATTGGTCCCCATTAGCAATACTATTTTTTCCGCGACATTCATCATGATAACATATTCCTTTAATATATCTATCTGCTAAAAATATTTGGCATTTATCGCAATACATTTGTACAATTTCTTTTTCTTCTAAACAATTATTTTTGAACAGTTCCGAAAAAATTTCGTGGGTGATTTTTGTTTGTTCTGATGTTGTTGTTCTTCCCCAAACATCAAATTGTATGTTGAACCAATCATAAATTTCTTTATGGAGTTTGTGATATTTATCACAAATATCTTGGCATGTTAGATTTTCTTTTTTTGCTTTAATAATAGTTGTGGTGCCGTATTCATCTGTTCCGCATAAATAAATAACATTGTATCCAAGCAATCGATAAAAACGAGCACAAATATCGCCACTGAGTGTAGACCCAATAAGATTACCCATATGTGGTACAGAATTCACATACGGTAAAGCAGATGTTATGAATTTTATTTCGGAATTACTGTGATCCATTATTATTTTATATAAAAAAAATGACACAACGATTAGTTTTATTAGTTGTTATTAATTAAAATCATAATAACCAATTCCATAATCAATTTTTTTATTAGTATTTGCAATAATTATAATAAATATAACTATTGTAAATAATAAATAATATTTTGTTTAAACAATATATCCGGAATACGCAGGTCCATATTCGCCATTACCGTATAATCCAGCATATAAATTTGTACCGTACAAGCTTGATCCTACAACCCCTGTTCCAAATGGTCCATTTCCACCACATGAACCGTAACATGTTGAATAAAAAGGACTGCAACAATTTAGACGCCAGCCATCATGGTATGTACCGTAACCGGCTCCATACCCAAATACTGATCCATATCCATAACACGGGTCCATACGATAATAAGTATTTCTTGGTTCATAAAATGACAATGACATATTTTCTAAACTTAATGTTTAAAAAAAAATAAGTTCTGGATAGGAAAATAATTGTATTATTCGAAAAACTATATTGTTTTATATATAATGTTATCTATAAAACAATATATTTATTGGTGCTCAGTAAAGACGTTTTTGGAGAATTTTTTATCCTTTATCGGCTCAAATGAATTAGCTTCACCAAATGATTCCATTAATTCTATATACATTTGTTTGGTTAATTTTGTTTTTTTATCATTAGTATCAATAATATGCATTGATTTACCTAAGTAGGGTACAACACGATCATAATCTTTTTCTGGAAAAGGATGATATTTCAAAGTATATCTATTCTTTGATATTCCTAAAAAAATTAATATTTGTTTGCTTTGGTGGTATCATATCGCTACTTAAAAGTTGATATTTCTTGATACATTATCAATTATATTGAAAATTTTAAGTTTTCAAAGTTGGTACAGATTCTATTATGAATCTCTAATTCCTTTTTTATTGGGCATTGATTGATATTTTAATATAACATATATATGTTATATTAAAATGCCAAATTAAAATCAATTTTTAGTAAATCTGTGATGCGTATTTAGCTATGTGTTCAGTATATGTTGAATAAAAACCACTAATATAGCCCTTGACATTATTCAATTTTCCATTAGCCAAAAATGATTCCAAACAGAGACATGACATAACATTATTTCTATTTTTTTGGCCAGATTTATCTAAAAAGACATATTTAATCATACCAGCATTATAATAAATTTGTATATTATCACAATTGTATTCATCTTGATGTTTTTCAGTCAGGCGTTCATACGGAAACCATTCGTGGATATATTTGTTATTATATTTGATTCTATCATAATTTTCTTTTGTGAATTTAATTGCATCTTGCCTAATAACTTTGCTATCGAATGTCCATCCAATAATTTCCAGAAGCTTGACATTAAAACCAGACACCAAACAAAGTGGTGATAACTCCCTATTAGAACTATTAAACCCAAACATTCCGGCACTAATTTCGTATGTAGTAGAATTACATTCACCTCCATATGAAACTTGGATAGGACATTTAATCAAACATTCCGGGAAATCATCCCAAAACATAGTAACACCACTATCATACATCGATTTTCTTTCTTTACCCAATGGATAATATTCTTGTTCAAACATTTTCATTGATTTATCATAAATAAATAAATTGGTAATCCATCCTTTGGCACATGTTTGGGATCCACTGCCGCATCTGTCTTCATAAAATAGATGTTTCCAGAATTGTTTGCCGTCTTCCACATTAGAAATACTATTCAAAATTCTTACCGATATATCTTCTAAATTTTGGCACCAAGATTTGATATTGTCATCAGCAATTGTACACAAATATTGAATTTTTAATTGGAAATTTTTCCAGTCTTCCAATGTTCCATCAAGTTCGATCCATGGAATACCACAACTTAATATCATTTTATAGGAAAAATATTTTTCAACAGCATACATAAATGCGATATTTGATACTAATTTGGTAATATTATTACTAGTGGAAAAATCACATTGTAATTTACTGACAGCATCATTGGATGCTATTTTGGATTCCAATTGATCCATAATTTGCGCAATAAATTTTTCCATTGGGACGTCGCGAATATTATTGTATTGTGTCATATCGACAACCAATTGTGTTTGACCATCCAAATTATCTTTATCGGCAAATAAATGTTGGTATTTTTCACTGTTATTGTTGACGTATAAGGCAAATTGGCATAAAATCTGCAACCATAAATCATCTGGTCTAATTTTTACGGGTAAATGGTTTGCCCATGCATAATGTAACATATCGATCAACGAATTAGGTAATGATCTATGGATAATTTTTTCCGACTCATAATATTGGTTCGTACATTTATCACCAATTAAATTCACCTCTTCCAAACAATTTTTTGTTGGCTCCAAGTTTTCATCCAAAATAATTTTAAGCATTTTGTTTGATATTATGATATTATGATATTATGATATTGTTATATTAGCTTGTATATCATTTATAATAATATTTTTCAATTTTTTAATTTTATTAAAAAATATTATCATTAAAACAAATCAACCAAATGTTCTAAATCTAATAAAGCCATTGCTAAACAATAACCATGACCAAATGGATGTTTGTCATCATTTAGCATAATTGTTAAATTTTCATCTGTTGCCAACATAGTGCTATTTTCTATAAAAATGTCGGCCAAGCCATATGTATTTTGATAATAATCGAGTGATTCTTGGTGAGGACCATCAACCTCAATAATTAATAAATTTTCGCCATTTTCCAAACGATTTTTTAGTTCAATAAATTTTTGTTCGTTTTTGGCAGCTTTACAATAAACTGGAACATATATTTGTTTTCGCGAGTCAATATAATTTAATTTTTTATCTGGATTGTTCTCATCCGGAATAGAAAATAAACATTTATGCATATTATTATAGCCAACAGGATACCTAACATAATAAGGATTTGGCATTCAATTTTTATTCACAATTTTTTTTAAATGAACATATTTTTGTTTATACTTTAAATATTTTGGATAATAAATATCACCACCAGCTTGTTCTATTAATTTTATTTCAGCTGGTGCTTTAGGCTGATCCGGAGTTTCTATTTTTATTTCTGTTTCAATTGGTTTAGAAGGAGTTTCTATTTTTGCATCGGTTTCGATTGGATTATCTATTTCGATTGGATCTTCTATTATACTAGTTTGTGTTTCTGTTTTTGTTACTCCATCAACAGTAGGTTTGATTTCGTACAATCCAATAACAGGTATATGATCACTTTTGCAAGTAGATCCGTGATCAAAATTATCATAATATAAACACTCGATATCACCATCGTACAAAATTCGATCACACCATGATGGGAGTCTTATTGTTTTATCCTTACCCATTTGATATTTACGTTGGGCAGTTTTTTGTTCGCAATTTTTTAATAGTTTGCATGTGGGTAAAAAATTGGGACCACTATTATTAGCTCCTTCTTTATATTTTTGAAGTTTTTCATAATTTTTTATGATTTTTGTTAATTGATCATGTTCTTTAAAATTAATAACATCTGTCTTAGAAATCTGGTTAGATTTAAATAATTGCAAATATTCTTGTTGTTTTATCTTATTAATATTTTCAAAATCGACTCGATAATTTAAATCCCCCATTAAAAATTTATTACTGTTAGTTTCGCCCAATTTTGTTTCAAAAGAATCAATTGTTTCGATCAGTGTTTCATTCCTAATTTCTTTTCCTTGGTCCGGATATTTTGGTAAAAAAGGCAAATGCGTATTAATAAAATTTAAACGATAATTATTGTTGTCTTTTTCCATATCTAAATCTAATAGCATAGCACCTTTTCCAAACTGTTGTCCTTCTGATGCGGACACATGTATGCTTTCAATAAGGGGTCGATATAATAAAAATTTGTATGAAAACTTAAAACCCTCTCCAATAATGGCCCCAATTCGGAGTCCCCGAATACCTTCAGCACCGATCCCACGCATTTTTTCCCGAATAAAAACATAATTATCATTCTTTTTTTTGATACAATTATAAAAAGCAAATAATAATTGGTCTGATACAAATTTTTTTTTTGGATTATTAATACTGGATTCTTGTAAACCAATAATAAAAATATCAGGAAGGAAACCATTATTTTGTTCTTGAATATGTTTCACGAATGCTTCAACAAAATCACTTGCTACACAATCTGTCGTAACATATTTTAATAGTTGTCTTCCTAAACTACATGATTGTTTTTTGTTACACGAGCAACAGAATATTTGGGCTTCAGTGTTAAAAGTAAAAATAGCTATTTTAAGACTCATTATCTAATATTTTAATATGATATTTTATTTATCGGAATTATTATTAAACAAAATATTATATTTGTCACCATATTTTTTAATATGATAATTTACAATGTCCATAAATAGTTCGCCTATTTTTTCTATCGAATCAATATTATGAATATTTTTTAGATAGCTGTGTGTAATATGTTGTAAACCTATTTTTTAAATAAAAATTTGGTCTAAACTAACAATATTAGGTTGTGGTTTAACATTTAGTTCATAATACAATAATTTTTTTTCTAATTTATCCATTTTTTTGACATTGTAATCATTTATTAGTCCAATTGTATTTTTCCGGTATTTGATGTTTGAAATTTGAGCAGCCATTACAATTACTGACTCATTTTTATTATTTTTTAAATTGATATTTATCTTATGATTCAATAATAAATTTACTACCTCAATATTATTTTGTACAAATTTATGATTATCGCTGTATCTTTTTTCTGCTAATTTAATTAGATTATCACAAATAATCATCAATGCTGTTTGTCCCATGACATCTTGCAAATTAAGATTAGCATTATGTTTCAATAATATTTTGATAGTTTCAATAGATGAGCCAGCATTAATACAATCACAGGCAATCATTAAAGCACTTCTGCCTTTGAGATTTTGTAAATTAATATTTGCTCCGAATTCTAACAACATTGCAACAGTTTTATTATTGGAATCTTTTGTACTATTTTTGCATGCAGCCATTAACGCAGTATAATTAATATAATTTTGCGAATCGACGTCTGCACCATTTTCGAGTAATAAATGGACAATTTCGTTAGAACACTTTGTACTATTTCGACAAGCTAATAATAATACACTCCATCCCGAGTCATTTTTTTCATTTATTTCACCAATATTATCTTTCAAATATGTTTCTATTTCGCTATGAGAAATATTTTTCATTACCAACCTCATTAGTAATGTAAAACCTCTAGTTACAGTATTTTTGGAACATTGATATGTTGATTGCTTACCAGTGTAAATATTGTGATACTTGGAAATTTTATTATCTGTCATGACTTGAACTGCAAAATATTAATAGTGTTATTAATATTTTGTGTTATCTATTTCAATTTTTTTTTAAAGAGATGATTGTGCTGGTACTACTGTTTCATACGATTTTCCTAACGTATATATCCAATTGCCAAGAAGATAAATAGCCACAGCACCGGTTAGCACAAATAATGGACCAAATAGTATCCAACATATTGCCATACTACCGGATTTATTAGAGTTCATCAATATCAAATTTGGTCCATTTAACACTGTAATGATTATTTAAATCGTACCAACAAGGATATACAACTGTGTCTTTATAATTGTCGATATTTCGGTTAAAATAAATTTTGGTTATGATAGGCCACGAATCTACAAAACATTGTTTATCAAAAATAGGTGTTGGACTAACTTCAACAGTCCAATAACTTTTTTCCGGTGCATTAATTGTTTTATTTAAAACATTACAATATCCCATTTTATCATGAATGTAATCGGATTTCATTTCTTGATATTGAACAGCGTAGTATGTGCCCATAGTAAATGTAATAATTACACTTGATACTAATACCAAACAAGCAAAAATTATGCAAATATTAACAAAATATTTTGTTTTGGTTGTACCAATTGAATTATGTATTTTTTCGGATTCGGCAGTATTATTTAACTCCATTTTTGTTAAAATATGAGGAATATATTGATTTTAATATATTAATAACAGCATTTAATATTATTTATTTCAAATTTTTTTAAACAAAAGTTTCATATTCATTTTCATATTGGTAATGCACATAAATAGTTTCTTGATTTAGCACTGGTTTTTGTAATAATAATTCCAGAATATCAGAAGATTTTAATGTAGTATGATCCGTTTTATCTATTTTTTTTTGAACAGACCTAATAGTTTTTATTCGTTCCAGACTCCATAATATATTTGGTTCTGTTTTGTTCCAATCACAATTTGTTTGTATTAAATTTTCTGTCCGAGTATTAACTTCGTTTTTGGCATTACAGTCACGTGTAATGATATATGTTTTGTAATTTGGAACATAAAGTGTAACGTAGCAAGGACTTATTAGTTCACTAGTTTCCAAAATTACTTTTGCATCGTATAAACAACAATTTTTTTCAATGATGTTCCTAACAAGATATCCAATCGGCCATTTGAATGATATGGTACGATGTAAATTTTCCGCTAATGCAATAATGGATACTTCTTTTGTTCGTCGATAATTAATAGCAATAGTATAATTGTCAATAGTATTGGTTGCAGTTAAAAATCCAACATAGCCTAACCATGTTGTTACTTTACCTATTAGTTTATTATTACTCTTAATATTCAATCCAATGGTAATATCTTTAAGAAATGTTAATGGCCAATCCATGGTACGGAAAAAAAATTCATTGGTACCAATTTTGATAACTGCCGATGTACATGCGCTTGATGTTTCGTAAATTAATTGCATTAGTAGTATTTCGTAAATTTCCAAACCAATTCGTTTCGCGATATACGATATTTCATCGTAATAAAGAATTTTATTTGTATTGATTGTATGATAAATTTGTTCGGCTAAAAATGTTCCAACGCCAAATTGTTTTAAAATATTTTTGAGTTCGGTACGAATTTGAACTAAACAATCGCTGTAGTCATCAAATATTGGTCCCCAATTTTTTTCAGCAGTTTGTGTTAAATCGAAATCGTAATAAATAATTTTTTTCATTATAATTATATTGATTTATTATTAGTCGATTTTTGAACTAAAATAAAACAAATTCCGAAATAATATTATTTGTTAAATATAAATGAATAATCCTAAAACAAACAAACCAAATCCTACATTTAAAGACACAGTAACAGGTTTTCCAAAATATGCGCTTGAAATAATTGCCGATATATTTTTGGGCATCGTATTAGGTCTTTCGGTAAATTTTTTTGTTGATTATTTAGGTAAAAAATTTGGATTAAAATTCTATGCAAAATTGATCATACAAATTATTTTGATTATTCTTGTGCTTTATGTTATGAAAGTTGATTCAAAATATTTGTACGAATCTTGGAAGGGAGAAACCAGTTATGGTATTATTTTTACTTCTATTTTCTTGGCCGTGCAAAAAAATCTAATGCATTTTCTGGAATATATTTTTACTAAAGGTGAAAAGCAATTTAATATAGCCGAAGATAAATTTGTTGGAGCTATAATATAAATACATGAAACCATAATAAATATATAATATCCTATTCTGAACAATGCCAAAAAATAAAGGAGCCGGAGGAAAAAAGAGAAGAAAAAGTAAAGGAGGATTAGTCAAAACAAAGGAATTGGTTTATAAAAGTGATGGACAAGAGTATGGTCAGATTACCAGATCGCTTGGAAATGGATATATGGAGGTTATGTGTTTCGATACTAATTGTAATGTTATTCGTCGTGCCCATATTTGTGGAAAAATGCGCAAAAGAGTATGGATGGCGGTAGGCGATATTGTATTGGTTAATATCAGAGGATATCAAGACTCGACGTGTGATATTGTTTTAAAATATACATCGGATGAAGCAAGAATTTTACGTATGAGACGCCAATTACCCGATAATATTGATGTTAATAAAACAGATACTATCGCTGATGATATCGCACTAGAATTTAATGATAATGATAATGGAGAAGAAAATACGGATGATGAAACAGAACAGGAAAATGAACCGGCATGGACATCTAATAACAGAAATTATGGGTTACCACCATCCGATTCCGAATCGGATAGTGAAATAGAAAATTTATAAATTAAAAACAATATATTCAGCATCAACTAGAAGTAGTGGATAATTATTATTTATTTGATTTTAACAAATCAAACAAATAATAAAATAACTTTGAATTTTATTCACACATAGACTCAATTATTGATGCCCATCTTATTGCAAAATCATTATCAGCATGAATATCAGCTCCCTTGGAAATCAAAAATTGTACAACTTCTGAATGTCCATTTCCTGATGCCCATTTTATTGCACAATTATCATTAGCATAAATGTTAGCACCACTGGAAACCAAAAATTTTACAATTTCTAAATGCCCATTTTTTGATGCCCATCTTATTGCATAATCATTATCAGTATGAATATCAGCCCCCTTGGAAATCAAATGTTGTACAACTTCTAAATGCCCTTTTATTGATGCCCATCTGATTGCAAAATCATTATTAGCATGAATATCAGCTCCATTTGAAATCAAAAATTGTATAACTTCTGAATGCCCATTTATTGACGCCCATCTTATTGCATAATCACTATCAGCATGAATATTAGCTCCATTGGAAATTAAAAATTCAAACGTAGAAATATTATTCAAATTATATTTTTTTCCCAAAATTATTTTATTAGCTCGCCATTTATTATTTTTATCTTGAACCATTTTAAAATCGGGATCATCTGTTGGTAATGTTATTTCCCTTAAATAAATACCATGATCTAAAAATTCAAAAATATTTTCACTGTTAGTAAAATAAAAACCGCCAGCAACACAAGAAGCTGTGGGATCATCATTGAATTTTTCTTTTAATACATTCAAACCATCATTATATTGGAATCCATTATGATTTTCTTTTTCATTGGTTATTTTGAAATATAATTTATGAGAACTCATTTCAAAAATAATTATTTATTTAATTTAAATAAATCAAATAAATAATTAGCGGGTATGCTAAATAAATAATTTATCAATTTTTACAATAGGTATTCATTTGTGCTTTTTTTAGTTTCAAATATCAGCACCCTTGGAAATCAAAAATTGTACAACTTCCAAATGTCCATTTTTTGATGCATGTCTAACAGCAAAATCATTATCAGCATGAATATCAGCACCCTTGGAAATCAAAAATTGTACAACTTCTAAATGCCCATTTATTGATGCCCATCTAATAGCATAATCATTACAAGCATGAATATCAGCTCCATTGGAAATCAAAAATTGTACAACTTCCAAATGCCCATTTTCTGATGCCCATCTTACTGCACAATCATCATCAACACCATTGGAAATCAAATATTCAAATGTAGAAACGTCATTCAAATTATATTTTTTTCCCAAAAATATTTTATTAGCTCGCCATTTATTATTTTTATCTTGTACTATTTTAAAATCGGGATCATTTGTAGGTAATGTAACTTCTCTTAAATAAATACCATAATTTAAAAATTCAAAAATATGTTCAGTATCGGTGAAATAAAAACCTCCCGCAACACATGAAGCTTTCGGATCATCGTTAAATTCGCCTTTTAGTACATTCAAACCATCATTATATTGGAATCCATTATGATTTTCTTTTTCATTGGTTATTTTGAAATATAATTTATGAGAATTCATTTCGAAAACTATTATTTGTTCATGTCAAATAATAACAAACACACTAAATAAATTATTTGTCAATTTTTTCGATAGATATTTATTTGATGTCACTTTTTATTGGGTATTCGAAATGAATTATCATAAATTATGTTTCAAAATAACAATTTTTAAATCAGTATCATTCACTCGAAGGACAAGGTGTGTGTGTTGACCACCGGTTGAAATAATTTATTGTTATCTTAATTTAAAGATGATAATGGAGTTTATTTGTAATTATTTGGTTGAAATAATTGCTGCATATTTATTTGCTGATTTTATAATGGGAATCTATCATTGGATCAAGGACACATATTTTAGCCCATTTACTCCCATAATTGGTAAAACATTAATTTGGGGAAGTCGTTTACATCATATTAGACCACGATATGTTATTGAATTTAATGATTGGGATCTATTTTGGAGTTCTGCTAAATGGACATTTATTTGGATAGGTCCATTGTTATATTTTACTGGAATTTCTATTTTTGTAATAACTTTATTTTTACTCATTGCACTAAATGATGTTATCCATAAATATGCGCACATGTTAGACAATGAAAGACCATTATGGGCAACTTTTATGCAAAAAATATATATTTTCCAATCACATGATGAACATCATTTACATCATATTTCGCCACATGAAATTCATTACTGCCCGATTACTCCATATACAAATAAAATACTGGAAAAAATAAATTTTTGGAGAAAAATGGAAAATATGATTGAACGCTATACTGGTGTAAAACCTAGAGCCAAAGAATACGATTTTATGGAGGATCCTAATTATCCTGCTGGTATAAAATTTTTGCCATAAATATTTCAACTCAACTAAAAATATAGTATATCGTACTATATTTTTGCTTTAAAAATTGAAATGTTATATAATTAGTAATATCATTTATTTTTTTATAAAAATAAATTAATAATAGAGTTAATGAATTCAATTCGTTATACAAAAGCCAAAAAGATACTAAATAGTGGTCGTATTTTATGTGTACGATCAAAAATAAATGGGTATGAATATACAGGTCGTTTTGAAAAACGTGGTGATGATATATTTTTATTAAAAAAATCGAAAATATGTCCCGAAAAAAAATTAAAAACGTCATTGTCAGAAAAAGTATTGAACTACAGAGAAAATTTGGTCAAACAAGGATTTTTATTCAATAAAAATGAAGAATATGATGTTATAATGACAGATATTCGAGTTAAAAATGAACATTTTTTCGGAATGTTATGTAAAATGATTGTGGGCGAATCATTAAATACTTTTGATTTTTCAACAGAACATCTTCCTTGGACAGGAATAATAACCGATGGTATTATTACTAAAAATATAACACTTAACCCATGGTGGTCCAAAAAAAAATACATCAAAATTATGCAACGAAATTTTAATCGACAAATATATGAAATTCCTTTCGCGGCCCAAAAGTGTTTATATACCGGTACTATAATTAATAAATTTACATATTATCCAGCAGGTTGTGTTAATTCTGCGATTAATACATTCCAAAAACACAGTTCCAGAAAATATGTATATAAAACGCCGAATACCAATATAAAAAATAAACAATTTTCAAAAATATTATTTAGTGATACGCGAACATTCAATGAATATTTTTGTGATTGTTGGAATTCCATAAAAATGCATTTCATTTAATAAATTAAAGGTATTATATTATCGTAAATTATCCTAATTTTTTTATCTGTGCCAATAATTTTAAAAAATGGTATACGTTTTAGAAGGTTTTAAAGTTATATAAGAACTTTATATAACATTCAAGATGTCATTATCATTAGTGTTTCAGTTTAGTACTAAACTGGAACACTTAATATATATTTTTAATATTAAATACGATTCAAAAATAAAATATCCCTAGATCATATTTTTCTTTTTTTTTGGTTTAGCATTTTTTGAATATTATTATTGATACAGCCAATAATAGT
>Ga0105046_10002266_pt1 | contig 30326 bp, 31 predicted proteins | sample MAT03_FD_78385 | JGI IMG/M metagenome (GOLD analysis project Ga0105046, IMG submission 78385) | Freshwater microbial communities from Lake Fryxell liftoff mats and glacier meltwater in Antarctica - MAT-03 (megahit assembly) | ecosystem: Environmental > Aquatic > Freshwater > Ice > Liftoff...
GCATACCTGAGCGTTTACTCATTTTATCTTTTTAAAACGGTATAATCCCTGACTAATCTCTTTGAATGATACTCCACCCCATTCATCGGGAGAAGTATTCTCTTCCGTGCGGACATACACCCCAAAATAATTCTTATCATCTTCTTGTAAAACAAAATACACACCCGTTTCGGCGTTGAGGACCTTTAAAAGCCCCTTATCCGAGAGGTCTTGGGGAAGTTTATCCAAAGGAATCTCATGAGTGTCCATCACACAAATGGCTTGGGCCGCTTGCTTAAGCTGCTCTTCACCGACTTTTTGAATAAACTGTTTTTCCTGAACTGAGCCAGAGCATCCTGTTAGGATTAATACGAGTAAGAAACAGATGTGTCGGAATGTCATAGGTTTTGATTTCAAGCCTCGTTCTTTTGGGTGGTTTGAATGTAATCAAAGAGGATATTATAACTTTCATCCAAAGCAGGATCGATCTCGGGCATATCTTCAAAGGGATCATCCTCACCATTCTTATCTCTAGCCGCTTCACGTTCCTTTTTCTTCTTAGCGATTTCTTCCGGTGGAATCTCATGGGGCACAGGTTTATCCACAGTCATTTGAAGGACCTTCACATTCATCGTCTTGCGGGCTAACCTTTCTTTCTTACGGGCTTCAATCCTCGCCTTATCAGCGTTTTTCTCATCCATGCGGGTCTTTTCATTGAGAGAGATTGGACGATCTTTGGGACGGGATTCCTGGATTTTGATATCTTCAAGGATGTATTTATAATCTGGATTTTTTTCAATTCTTGCCAATGACTTTTTACTGAGTTGATCGGTAATCCCGGGATTCATATTATTATAATTACTGAACTTCGTGGAAGGAATCTCGTCATAAGGTAAGGGACTATCGAGGGATTTCTCGGCAATATCCAGGACATCAAAAAGACTGGGTAATTGAACATCGGGAATAACCCCTTTGAGCTGGGTCGAGCCACCGGCAATCCGGTAGAATTTCTGGACGGTCATTTTCATCGCCCCGGAATCATTGGTTTGATAAAAACGTTTCAGCTCGATCAATGCTTGGACCGTGCCTTTACCAAAGGTGCTTTTTTCACCCACCATCAATGCCCGGTTATAATCTTGTAAAGCTGCGGCAAAAATCTCCGAGGCTGAAGCACTCCCGTGGCTTGTCAGGACGATAAGGGGGCCTGAATATTGGACATTTTTATCGGTATCCTCAAACACCTCGATATTTCCCTTCTCGTCCTTGACCTGTACAACAGGCCCATTTGTCACAAAAAGGCCTGTGAGTTTAATGGCTTCTTTAAGATCCCCTCCCCCATTACGGCGGAGATCCACAATGACCCCTTCTACCCCTTGCTTATTGAGTTCATCCAGTAATTTCCGTGTATCCTTGGTCAGGCTTTTACCGTTTTCACCTTTATCATCAGGATCGGAGTAGAACATGGGTAAATCCAAAACTCCAAATTTATGGACTTTCCCATCCTGCGCTGTCCATTGGATCAATTTCGCCTTTGCTTCTTGGGCCTCAATCTTGATCTCATCCCGGATAAGCTCGATAATTTTCCTTTGAGCCGGATCAGTCGCGTCAGCCGGGATAATACGCAAACGGACTTTTGTTCCTTTGGGTCCTCGGATCATGGACACGACTTTTTTGAGTTTCATATCGATACAATCGACAAATTCCAGATCAGCTTGAGCCACCCCTATAATTTTATCACCGGGTTTTAATCGTCCGTCGCGGTCGGCAGGCCCCCCTGTTGAAAGGGAGATGATTTTCGTATAACCATCCTCCGTACTCAGGACCGCTCCGATCCCGGTGAGGGAGAGTTTCATACTGATTTTAAACTCATTAAAGGCATCCGGCGACTGGTACTCACTATGCGGATCATAATTTTTCACCAAGGCATTTAAGTAGGTCGTGACTATCTCACTCGCGTCCATCTCATTGACACTCTTAAGCTGACGGTCGATCCGGCGTTTGACAATATCTAAGGCTTTATTCAAAGGCTCTTTATTGAGTTTTTCCTGGAGGACCTGGAATTTAATATACCGTTTCCAAAGGTCTCGTGCTTCCTCTTCGGTCTTAGGCCAAGCAGCTTTTTCACGATCAAGGACAATCGTGTCGTCCCCATCAAACTTGAATTTCTCTTTCATGATCTCATTGACCAGAACCAGACGTTCATCCACCCGTTTTTGGAACCTTTCAAAAATCTGAAAAGGAAGACTCAAATCCTGTTTCAAAAGTCCATTACGGACAGCCGGAGCCATCTTCAGTATTTCATCGACATCCGACTGGAGGAAAATCAAATGGGCACCATCTAATGCTTTAAGATAGTTTAATAGGGTTTCACGAGCGATGGCATCAGTAATCGGTTTTTTTGCGAAATGATTTTCTTCGAGGAGTTTTGTAACGATAAATGATTCTGTCTTGATCTCCCGAGATACGGTTTTTGGCTCGTGAAATACAAAGGATTTATCCGTTTTGTTTGTCGATATATCCTCGGAAAAAGCCAAAGATGGTAAAAGAACCGTTAATACTGCGATAATTTTGAGTGAGTGAGTGAATTTCATGAATTTTAAATAATATCCTAATCTTTCTGTGCCCCATCGGCTTCCCAATAATTTTCGGAGGCGAGCTTTCCTTCCCGCGTTAGGCGTATCCTCAGCATGGGAACCAAAAGTTTGAGCGTAACATGGACTACCCCGACAACAGGAAGGGCTAAAAGTAATCCGAGTACCCCAGCAATTTCACCACCGGAAAACAAGGCCACTACAACAACAACTGGATGCATATCCAAAGTCTCTCCCATGACCGAAGGGATAATCAATACATCGTCAACAATCCTCACTAACACATAAAGAATAACCACTAAAAGGGGAACAAGTTGCGGTGAAAAATGGAATAGACTGATCAATATAGCTGATTCATTGATATTCATCGTCGAAACGATAAAAGCCAGAATACCCGCTGTCGCTGGTCCAAGATAGGGAACGACATTGAGTGAACCGGTGAGTAATCCCAGCAAAAGGTAATTTGGCACTCCTAACAAATAAAGGCCGATTGATGCCATGAGACCTACAAAAAATGACTCCATAAAAAGCCCGCGTAAAAACCGCGTGACTTGCTCTCCAAACCGGTGAAAAACCTTCAGTGATTGCTCAAAAAGGCGGTTGGGAACCCCCTTTAAAATATGCCGCTTGAATTCACGCCCGTCCAAAAGGATGAAAAACGCCAAAAAGGGTGCCAGAATGAAAAAAGGAAAAAGTTTAAAAGCCCCGAGAAGGGCATTCACAAAAATATTAGGGAGATGTTTATCGATAAAATTATCAAACAAGTTCTTATAACTTTCCGATAATTTATACTTTTCCAAAAAGACAAAACGGTCATCGGCTTTATCCAGGAAATTATAGACCAAGTCATTGGTGCGGTTAACGTATTGACCTAACACCTTTTGAATATCTTCAGTGCCCATAATACTAAATAACATCGGTAATGCAGCAAGGATGATAAGACCCAAAATGACAAAAGGCACAATCACGGCTGCAATCCGGGGCATCCCCCAACCTTCCAACCAATCAACCAAAGGGGTGAGGACAACATTGACCACGATAGCGATCACTAATGGCACAACGAGCCACGCCACGTAATTCAGGGAAAAGAAAAAAAGAATCATTGCCACAATGACCCAAAACCAGTGAACCAACGGTGATACTGCGTCAAACTTCATGGGGAACGCTGCATTTTCTTAAATTGTTCAAGAGTAGACCTAAGCCGGGCTGCTGCGAGCTCGGCAAGCCGTGAATAAACTTTAGCCGCAACACGTGGTGCTGTCCTGATTAGGCTCAAGACATCCGGGCGGAATAGTACTAGTAATTTTGTCTGCTCCAAAGCCACTGCCTGTGCCAAACGGTCACGCCCGTCAATCAGAGTCATTTCTCCGAATGTATCCCCGGGAATGAGCTTGTCGATTTCACGGACAACCCCGTGGTCTTCAAATGCTAACTGTACTTTACCTTCGATCACCACATAGAGGCCTAGCCCCTCATCACCTTGTTCAAAAATAATTTCTTTGGATTTATAGTTTCTTTCATGGGCGATCATCTCCAAGCGACGCCACTCAAGAAAAGTGAGATCCTGAAAAACAGGACAATTTTTCATGATGCGGTAAAGAACCCTGACTCTGCGAAAACGCGAAAACATACCTGAAGGATTTAACAGGCAGTCAGAAAATGAAAAGCCTCTTTTTAGAAAAGACTTAAGATTGGTTATATTCTATTTTTACGTAAAAAGTCGAAATTAGGGTTTCGAATACCCATTCGGATTTTTTACGTGCCATTTCCAAGCACTCCCGATAATCGCATCCAAATTGTCAAACTTTGGTTTCCATCCCAGTTTTTCACGGGCTTTGAGGGCACTGGCGACCAGGCGGGGGGGATCTCCGGCCCTGCGAGGGCTTTCAATGACTTTAATCTTTTTGTCGGAAACCTTTTCGCAGGTCTGAATGACTTCTTTGACACTGCTCCCCTTCTCCGTCCCAAGGTTAAAACAATCACTCTCAGGGTAATCCAAGGCCAAACGGTGGGCCTGATATAGATCCACGATATGGATATAATCTCGGATACAAGTCCCGTCTGGGGTCTCATAATCATTCCCGAAGACTTCGACATGATCTTTCTGGCCTAGGGCTACCCTCAGCACATTCGGGATTAAATGGGTCTCGATCTTGTGGTCTTCCCCATATTTTTCGCTCGCCCCCGCCGCATTAAAATAACGCAAGTTCACATGTTTCATGCCATGTAATTTATCGAACCATGCCAAGACCTTCTCGAACATCAGCTTCGACTCGCCATAAGGATTAATGGGTCTTTGAGGCAGGGTCTCGTCCATGGGCATCCGTTCCGGCACCCCGTAAGTCGCACAGGTCGAGGAAAAGACGAATTTCTTGACCCCGGCATTTACGGCCGCTTCGAGGAGGTTTACCGCGTTGCCGACATTATTGCGGAAATACTTTGCGGGATTAGTCATCGATTCGCCAACGAGGGCATTGGCAGCAAAATGCATGACGGCCTTCGGCTTGTACTCATTCATGGCCCCCGCAATTTGCTCCATGACACCAAAGTCACCCTCATAAAATTTCGCCCGGGGATCCACCGCCGCGCGATGGCCCTCAGAGAGATTGTCAAAAACGGCTACTTCGAGCCCTTCATTGAGCATTTGTTCCACACAGATACTGCCGATATAACCGGCCCCGCCAGTGACGAATACTTTCATAGGCGGTTATTCCACAGAAATGCGGCCCTTTTGCCAAGCAATTTGCGTCAGGCTCCCATTTCTTTTTTTAATGTTTCCATGAAGTATTTGATATTCACCCAAGGCACATTGGGCGGGATCAAGTGATCGAACCCCGCCAGATATCCTCCACGGGCAAAGAGGCGGACTGCTTTATCGATTTCTTTATTCATCGCGGCTTTGTCCTTTGTGAGGGCATTTTTGTCCAGTCCCCCGATCAACCCGAGTTTCGGATATTTTATCCCGTACTCCTCGACGTCACTCCCCGCTTGCGCTTCAAACGGGAAAAAGGCATTTACCCCGTGTTTGGTGACCACATCGACAATCATGTCCACCTTCCCGTCAGAATCCACACAAATAACTGGAATGTCGTTGGCTTTGGCAAACTCGTGTATCCGGTCGTAATGCGGCATCATGAATCGTTCCATCATCCGCCCCGAGATCAATGAACCATTTTTTCCGGCCATATCCTCCCAGATATGGATCATGTCGACTTTGACCATTTTTATCGCATCCTGATAAATTTCCAGCCACAAATCCGTCAGCGTCGTCATAATATCTTCAATCCACTCAGGATCATCCCCGAGGGTGTACATGAATTGCTCGACCCCGATTAAATCACGCACTGTTCCAAAGACACCCCATGGAAAATGCCCCAACTGGACAGGTGCATCCGTGGTTTTCATCCTCTGGACAAATTCCGCCATCCGCGCGAGTCGGTCTATAATGGGTCCCTTGAGCCTTTCAGCCTTATACTTATCCCAGTCCTCCTTACTTTTAATCGGGTAATCAAGAAATTCCGGCATGGAATGTCCATCAATGCGGTTACGCATTTTAATCCCACGCCAATCAATGAACACGACATGTTCCTCATCACGGCTGATCTCTTCATATCCAAAATGCGGCCATGCTCCCATATCCATGGGTGCTTCCTGCCAACCATCTGATATCCCGAAATACCGAGCCATATCAAAATCCTGAATTCCGGATTCTTCCTTCCAGCGCCTCGTAGTATCTCCCCATGGGGCCCAGCCTAACCACCAGACAAAAGGCGGTTTATCCGTGTGTTCACACAGGAGCGTTTTAATAATCCGTTCGCGATTGGTTAGAGTACCTATCGTTTGTTTTTTTGCCGATTCCTGAGTGGGTGTCATACGTATAATCGTATCTTGTTATGTCCAAATAAGAATGGATAGAATCGTCATTTAAATGCAAAAAACCGTGAATAATCAGGACTTTTTTACACTTTTTTTTCATTTTTTGGCATTGTATCAGGCCACCGTGTCCGTTATTTTCTCCGAACCGTATGTCCATTACCACATCCTACAAACAAGCCTTTTTTGCCACTTGGGTGGGGATTGTTGTAAATTTATTGATCTCCGTATTAAAACTCACCGGCGGAGTCATCGGTCACAGTTCAGCTTTGATCGCTGACGGGTTAGAATCCCTCTCGGACATTGGCTCCTCCCTTGTCCTGCTCGTGGCTCTCAAAATCGCCCAACGCCCGGCTGACCCCAATCATCCTTATGGCCACGGTAAAGCTGAAAGTCTCGGCTCTGTACTTGTCGCCATGACATTAATGATTGTGTCCATCATGATTATCTGGAGTGGGATTCACCAGATTATTTCCAAGGACTACTCAGTTCCGTCCTTCATCGCCCTTTGGATCGCGGTTGTATCCATTATTGCCAAAGAAGCCCTGTACCAATACAAAGCCCGCCTGGCCCGCAGGATCAATAGTTCATCCCTCATGGCCGAGGCTTGGCACCACCGTTCCGATGCGATCTCCTCATTAGCCACAGTCGCCGCCATCGGAGCTGCAATGTACTGGGGCCAGCAATTTGCCTGGATCGATCCTGTCGCCGCGATTTTGATCGGGTTGATCATCGCCTTTATCGGCGTGAAGACTTTTATTTCCACAGCCGGGGAACTCATGGATGAACAAGCCTCCCCCGTGCTCATTGAGAGAATCCGGGCGATTGCCTCCACCGAAAAAGGGGTCTTGGCCGTCGAGAAAATCCGGGTACGCAAATCAGGGGTCACCTATCAAATCGATCTCCATTTGGAGGTCGCCCCCGAAATGCCCGTAATCGAAAGCCATGACATCGGACACCTGGTCCAACGTAATTTAGTCAAGCAACTCGACGGAGTCACCTCCGTTCTCGTCCATGTGGAGCCATTCCGCCCAGGCCACCAACCAGTCGAGTTATTTTAAAAAAATATGCCACTCGAAGAAGACCATCACAAAGGTAAAAACACGGAAAACCATCACGACGGGTCTTTTCGTAAGAATGTTGCTGCCGTTATCCTGAATTCAAAAGGTAAAATCCTGATTGCTGCCCGTCTGGACTATCCGTCGAGTTGGCAATTCCCCCAAGGCGGTGTCGACAAAGGAGAAACTGAAGAAGAAGCCATCATGCGTGAGGTAAGTGAGGAAACCGGCATTTATAGTGCTCGAATCCTTAAAAAAAGCCGGAATATCCACAGTTATAGTTTTGCAGGTAAATCCCCTTTCAAAAAAACAATCGGACAAAGCCAACTGTATTTCCTGATTGAATTCTATGGGAATGACGATGAGATCTCACTCACAAATGGAAAACACCGTGAATTTTGTGATTGGAAATGGATCACCCCCGGCGAATTACCCATCAAGGATGTTTATAAACCACGCCAACCGATTTATCTCGATGTCATCAAAGAGTTTTTTAATATCGATTTACTTTAAACCCGATAAAAAAATGTTCCTTACTCATAAACCAATACCCCATTCGCCCATTCTTTTTTTTATCTTAATAGAAATGCTGATCATTTTGTCCGTGCCACTCCATGCGCAAACCGGTGACCCCGCTAATGTCCAGCCACAACGTGTGATTATAAAACCCCAGTTTGAGGACTTTAAATCATCCAGTCCAAAGGTAGAAAGCCCTGCCCCCATTCAGCCCTCATTATCCCCTCAACCTACAAAAAGAATTGCCCCGGTGCCTGCACCTACGCCTGATTTCACACCGACTCCTCCTGCTCCGGAAGCTTCGCCTACTAGCACCACACAGAGTCCGGTTCTTCCATCGGCCCCACCCTTTGAGGAGCTTCCTCCGATGAATCCTGAGAAAACAATGAAATTCCGCGGAACGATCGGTTACCAAGTCTTGCTCGACCGCCAGTTCTTTTCCCCGGGATGTATAGACGGGGTCATGGGACGTCAAAGCCGTCAGGCCATCGCAGCTTACCAACTAGAAAAGAATCTGCCTGTCACTGGCACACTTGATGATGCTACCAAAACCAGCCTTGGTTCCACAGCCGATACCCTGACGACTTATAGTCTTACAGCCGAAGATCTCGCCCGCCTCAAGGCCATACCCAAACAATGGAAAGAAAAAGCCAAACGCACGGTCTTGGATTATGAAACGGCACTGGAACTCGTCGCTGAGAAATTCCATGGCAGCCAGAATTCCATTCGTAAACTTAATCCCAACCTCCCTTGGCCGAACCCTCCCGCCGGCACTGTGGTAACAGTCCCAAATACCTCCGACCCGAAATTGCCCAAGGCTGGGCTCATTCAAATCTCACTCAGACAAAAAATCCTCAGGATCTACGATAAGAATAATAAACTCATTGCCCAGTTCCCTTGTTCTATCGCTAAAAAAGAGGAAAAACGCCCCGTTGGCCACCTCGAAGTCATCAAATATGCCCCTGAGCCCACCTATCTGTTTAGCTCAGACCTTTTTGTAGAAGAATCACGCAGGGAAGGCATCAAAGGCAAGTTAATCATTCCTGCCGGACCAAATAACCCCGTGGGCGTCGCATGGATCGGGCTAAACCGCCCCGGTTACGGCATCCACGGCACTCCCCGCCCCGAAGACATCGGACTCACCGAATCCCACGGCTGTTTCCGCCTGTCGAATTGGAACGCCAAACGCCTCCTCTCCTCCATCTCGATCCACACCCCCGTGTACGTCGAAACCGACTTTCCCCGGTAACCAACAGGGGCGATAAAGCAAGTTGCTTCAATGAGCTGCCACAGCGGGAAATTCATTCCCGCAGACACTGCCTCCCTCGTAAGCTCCGAAATCTTCGGTTTGCCCATCAAAGCGATGGACAGGTAGATAGTTTTTCGACATGGCTGTGGCTGTGCTCGGTACATAATGGCAGATAAAGGCACGGCGGAAGCGGCTCTCTGATTTATTCGGGCCGGAACCATGGATAAATCGTCCGTTAAAGAAAAAAGCATCCCCGGGCTCCATTTTCACCAATACTGACTTTGACCCTGCCGGTGGTTTCACTAATTCACGGGTGAAAGAAATTTTCTCATCCGCAAGCTCAGGACAAACAATGTCGGTCTGTTGGGATTTCAAGATACCCACCATCGCCCCGTTACCCTCGTCACAATGGTCAATGGCCGTCCAGCATGCCACGCAATTACCTTCTTGAGTCGCCAAATAAAAGTCGTCCTGATGGAAGGCCTGCCCCTTTGCCCCGGGAGGTTTCCAGTAGAACATACTTTGCGATGCAAGGGGGGCTACGCCCATCAACTGGGTCAGTATATCACCGGTTTTGGGATGGAGCATATAGTGTTTCGCCCAAGCTTCAGAGCGGTGGGGATGTATAATCCGGGGATAACGTGCCAGTTCTTCACTCGGGTTGATTGTATTTGGCTCGTACAAACCAGGCTTACCACCCGCTTGATCGAGGGTATTGGTCTCCCGGATAATCTCATCCACCTCCTCCCGCGAAAAATGGTTTTTAATGAGTAAATAACCTTCCTCGTGGTATTGTCGGATTTCCTTATCGGTGAGTGTATAATAAAAAGTGTGTGTGCTCATATGCTTGGAATAGTCTCGCATATAATTACGACCAAGACAATAGACGGGACTGCTGAAATACTATATAATCCTGCTATATGCAAACGTCAGTCTTCCCCTCCTCCATTCGTGCTTGCGACCATTTCCTTCAGTCGAGTAACTACCACCAAATCCGGAAAGAGGGCTCTGAGGACTGGCTGATATTTTATACATTATCCGGCCATGGGGTATTTGCCCAGAATAAAACCCAGGTCTTTTGTGGACCGGGGGATGTAAATATTTACCAGCCAAAACATTATCAAAACTATAAAACATTCGGTAAAGGCTGGCGATTCCTCTGGGCACACTTTTCCCCTCCCGAATCCTGGTTACGATGGCTGAACCTCCCCCATACCCCCATCCAAGGATTACTCTCCCTTCACGTCCGGCGCACAAACAACCGCCAGAAAATCGAAAGGGCGATGAAGCGGATGTTAGCCTACGACCGGATGCCTTCCTTCCACAAAGGCCAACTCATCATGAATGCACTCGAAGAAAGCCTTCTTTGGATATCCGAGGCGAATCCAAACCTCCGTGATATCAACCGGGATGACCGGGTCGAAAAAGCCTTAGAAATCATTACTTCATCATTTAATGAAAAGCATACGGTAGAAAACCTCGCGCGAACCATCGGCCTGTCCCCATCACGGTTTGCACACCTCTTTAAAGAACAAACCGGTAGATCCGTGATTGATACGATTATCGATCTCCGGCTGGCGGAATCTGCCAAACTCCTCGAATTCACCTCATTTTCCATCAAGAGCATTTCTATCCAGACAGGATTCCAGAACCCTTATTATTTCAGCCGCCTTTTTTCACAGAAATACGGGCGCAGTCCGAAAGTGCACCGACAATCCTGTCTCCAAGACAAAGGCATTCTCTCCCGTCCCCTCCGTAAAGATGGTTTGCAATCATCAGGATTCAAGACTAAAAAATAAGCATGTTACGATCCTCTTTTACCGCTGTTGTCCTAGCAGCTCTCCTTTTTCTTAGCGGCTGTGATAAAATCCGGCAAGCCACTTCCCCCGATGCAAATGATGAGAATAATTCCAATTTCCAGAAAGCCAAAGAAAAGTACGGGATGATGGATTACCTCGGAGCCCTCGACTATTTCGAACGGTCCTTGCGGCAAAACTCTGAACTTGCCAAAGCCCATTTAGAAATGGGTTTGATCTACGAGGACAAACTCAAGGACCATATTTCTGCTATTTATCATTTCCGCAAATACATGACTCTGCGACCTGAATCCGGCAAAAAAGAAATGGTTGAGGAATTCATCCAGAACTCCATGCAACAACTCATGGCCCAGGATTCCGTCATGCTCTCCAGTGAAAAGGCCGAGATTATGAGGCTTAAAGCCGAAAATAACTCGCTCTTCACACAAATGGGTAACTTACGTAAACAACTCCAGTCTAAAGGCAGTCCTAAAGAAACCCCACCTCCAGCTCTATCCCCTACACCCGTCGCAGTAGCTCCAACTAAACAACAACCCCTTCTCCCGCCCGCCACAAAGGAAGTCGCGACACCCCCAGCCCCTATTCCTACAGGCGTAGCCGCTACATCAACGAATGCGCAAGAGCAAATCTCCCTATTATCCCAACCGGATAAATCTCCACAGACAGCGGCTCCTGTCATCTCAAAACCTTCACTCGAGCCCTTCAATAAACCACCGGTGTCCTCTGACTTAGGATCAAACACCACTTATACGGTTAAATCCGGTGATACCCTTGCCAGTATCTCTCGGAAATTCTATCATTCCTCGAATAAGTGGCAGAAAATCCTGGATGCAAATCCATCACTCGGGGAGCCCAAAAACTTGAAACCCGGTCAAAACCTTGTCATTCCAAAATAAGTTATCCCAAAGGCTCCTGATTCCCGGAATCATCCTTTTTTGGGCGGTTATGATGGGCTGGATGATCCAACAGGAGTTTTTGAACCTTGATTCATCCCGTATCCCTCAATCAATTGAGACCGTAGCCAAAAAAATCTTAGAATATCCTGAGATGACAGAACTCACGATTTACCAAGGTCCAAAAATAATTGGTTATGTCCGCATGAACCCCCAACTTGCCGCCGCCGGGAATTCCCACCCGGACACCATCTACCATTGTCTTTTAAGCACTGACTTAAAAATGCCTTTCCTCTCCCGTGACTACTCCCTGAATTTCTCGGCACGAATGGATTTTGATAAAAAAACCCGTCTCCAATCCTTTGATGGCCGAGGCAAAGTCTCTGATATTAATTTCCTCTTTAACGGTTCAAGCCTCGATAATCAAATATCCATCCATTACAGCTTGGACCCGGCGGCTAAACCGGTGGCAGTCAATATCCCATTTAACTTCGGAACAGATATGAAAACCCTTGGTAACGAAATCCCCCAAGACTATCGGGACATTGCCAAAAGTTACGGGGATAAAACCTCCATCGAGGCTTATTCGACAAAAACCCTGATCGGAGATGAAAAGGTGCTTGCCTACGTCATTGAATCAAAAATGGACGGGAGCAGTTTACTCAAAATCTGGGTGACTCGGTTCGGCCAAGTCTATAAAATCGAAACCTCTTACGGGATCGAACTCCGCGCTAATGACGTCCTTTAAGAATCCCTCCATGGGCTCACCTCAAGAGTCCTTACTCCTCCGAATAAGTGGGGAATCGCTCCTTTAGATCTTTGAGAGTCTGATTCTTTTCAGACGTTTTCCCCAGTCTCCCATAAGCTTCCGCTAGTAAAGTCATGGCTTGGGGAACAATTTGCGGGTCATAATACAGCAGGGCCACACTTTTAAAGTATTTTACGGCTTCCTCGGGTTTACCTTCGTCAAAATAGGCTTTCCCCAAAAGCAAACGCGCTTCAGCATTCGCCCAACCTTCCCCGGTGAATTCCATGACTTTTTCCGCGGAACTCCGAGCCTTCGCAAATTGTTTCGCTCCGCGATAGGCAGTGGAGAGTTCGAGCAGGCAAATCACCTGTTCCTCTGGTTTATTGTAGATTTTTACATATTTCTCAAGGGAGACAACGGCATCTTCATAAAGTTCCGCCTTGATCTGGGCCCGGCCTAACTGAAGAAGCCCTCCTTTTTTCATGTCCGGGGTGGCATCATCGGCATTCAGCAGGCGTTCGTAAAACGGAACCGCCTGTGCGTAGTGGCCGAGGGTAAAGAATTTCTCCGCTAGCCAACCGTAAATGCCTGCTGGGACATCCGGAGTCGTTTTATACTTTTCATACGTGTATATTTCGCGGGATAACTCCTCGGGCTTTTGCAGGGCGTAAAGGGCGAGGATCATGCGGAATGTCGCTTTAGCTCCGTAATCCTTGTCATTGAGTCCCCGTGCATCCTTCAAATAAGGCATGGCACTGACAAAATCCTGCTCCTCGGCGAAGCTCCATCCCACCCAGTAATTCGCCTCATCAGATTTTTTTGACTCGGGGAATTCCTTCATTAATGCCAGAAAATTCCCACGCAGCTCTTTTTTCCGCCCTAACTGTCCATTCAACAAAGCAAGTTGCGCTAGGGCATCCTCACGTTCGGGGGCTTTAGGATAGGACTTGAGCAAAAGCCCCAGTGTCGCCACGGCGTCATCGTTTTGATTGACCGCCTGTTGTGCTAATGCCAATTGATAAAGGGCCTGACTCCTTCTTTTATCATCAGGCAATTCCAGAGTGAAAAGTTTTAATGCCTCGACGGCTTCCGGGTAATTTTTGAATTGCAAACGGATCCTCGCCCTTTCATAGAGGACATCAGGCTTAATCTCAGCAGGGATAGGACTCTTGACCATTTCATCAAAGCTTTTTAATGCGGACTGGAAATCTTTTTGTGCAATTTTCTCCCGGGCTATGAGGTAACGGGCATTTTGGGTATAGGCAGACTTTGGATACTTGAGCAGGAATGTATCCGCGATTCCCGATATCTCCTGATTTTTCCGTTTAGTGATGATAAAAAGCCTGTCGTAAGCAATGACATCGGCATTTGGTGCATCAGCATATTTCTTTAAATATTGGTCATAATATTTCAGGGCTTTCGTATCATCCCCCGAGGCCCGAGCGGCCTGGCAAACCATCAGCAAGACATCCTCTTCACTCCCCGCAGGAAAGGTTTCCCCCGGTGTCTCATAAAGGAGGAGTACCCCATTTGAATCACCTGACCGAGCCATACACTGCAAGAGCTGCAGGGATGCCCACTGCCTCCACGACGGGTCATCAATGGTTAAATTACGTGCAAAACGGAATTCGCCTGCGGCATCCTTATAATTCTTTTGTGCCATGAGATAATTCCCGAGCTTATTACTCGCCTCCATTTGGAGAATGGGCTTTGAATCATCGGTTTTCACCGATTGATAAAAGGGAATGGCCCGCGTAAAGTCCCCGGCATCATAAAAAAGATTTGCCGCTGCCAATGCGGAGATCGTCAGGTAAGGATTATTTTCCCTGATTTTCGTCAGCTCCGCATATTTCTCGGCAGCCTCCGGGCCTTTCCCGAGAGCCTGGAGAGTCCGGGCTGATGCAAATTGCGCGCTATTTTTGAGTTCCTGATCCTGAGTTTTTGTCAGGACTGTTGAATAATAAACCAGGGCATCCTGATATTTACCGTCGATCGAGAGCAAATCCCCTAACCTCACCGCCGCCAAAGGGTAAAGGGTAGACTCAGGATAACTATCCGCAAAAGTCTGGTAACCTTGTAAGGCATCGACATTACGCCCAAGCTGGCGGTAAGCCTCCGCAATCCGGAAAAGCGTTGTTTCCCGGTTGATTTCCTCAAAGGGAAATTCAACTAAATAATCACTAAAAGCTTTTAATGCGTCCGCATATTTTTTTTGGTCAAAGAGTTCATTGGCATTGCGGAATTTAGCCTGCGCAATCACAATCATATTTGTCACCCCGGCTACCCCCTGATTATTGGTCTGGGCAAAGGAGCAATTTGCGGCGGCAATATATACCCCACAAATCCCGAGTGTTATGTAGATAAGCCTGTTCACAAGTTTCGTAGCCTATAACACTGGAGAAAGCGGAAAAGTTTTCGATCAAAATTTATCAAATTTCATGGGTTGCATTTCAACGAGGGCTTCCTATTCTCTATTTCTTTCGCAAGACACACTAAAAGCAATCTAATCATTACAGGAGATAACGATATGGCACGTCCCGTCACATTATTCACAGGCCAATGGGCAGACCTTCCCTTTGAAGTCATGGCTCAAAAAGCAAAAAGCTTTGGATACGATGGACTTGAACTCGCCTGTTGGGGTGATCACTTTGATGTGGTCAAAGCCCAGAAAAAGGAATATTGCGACGACCGCCTCGCCACCCTCGCGAAAAATGGCCTAAAGACATGGGCCATCTCGACCCACCTTGTCGGTCAAGCCGTCTGTGATAATATTGATGAACGCCATCAATCCATCCTCCCCCCCCATATTTATGGTGACGGAAAACCTGAAGATGTCCGTAAACGTGCTGCGGAAGAACTCATCAAAACTGCTCATGCCGCAAAAAACCTCGGGGTTAAAGTCGTTAATGGCTTCACCGGGTCGAAAATCTGGCATTTACTCTATTCCTTCCCCCCCGTCAGCCCCGCACAAATCGATGATGGTTTTGCCGATTTTGCAAATCGCTGGAACCCGATCCTTGATGAATTCAAGAAATGCGGGATCAAATTTGGCCTCGAGGCCCATCCCTCAGAAATCGCTTTCGATATCGCCTCGGCTGAACGCGCCCTAGAAGCCATCGGGAACCGTGAAGAATTCGGGTTTAACTATGATCCTTCCCACTTCGGTTACCAGAATGTCGATTATGTGAAATTCATCTACAAATTCGCCAGCCGCATTTACCATGTCCACATGAAAGATGTTTACTGGTCCACGACCCCTGTCGAAGCTGGCGTTTTTGGTGGCCACACTTCTTTCGGTGATGTCCGCCGCCACTGGGACTTCCGCTCCCTCGGACGTGGTTCGATCAATTTCGAGGAGATTATCCGTGCGCTCAACCGGATCGGTTATGGCGGCCCGCTGTCTGTCGAATGGGAAGATATCGGCATGGATCGTGAACACGGTGCTACAGAAGCGGCGGCATTCGTCAAAAAAGTCGACTTTGCCCCGAGTAATGTCGCATTTGACGCAGCTTTCGAAAGGAAGTAACCTTTTGACCAAATCTTGACCTTATGAAAAAAACTCATTTCTCTTTGTGGAACTCCGGCACTCTCCTGTGGGTGCTCGGGGTTATTTTTATTTTCACGACGATCTACGTCTCTGCTCAGGATCCGATTGCCGCAGAAGCGGCCGCTAAAATCCAAAAGGTCAAAGAACTCAGCCTTTTGGATTATCTCCGCTCAGCGGGCTGGATCGCCGTACCTTTGATCATTGCCTCCATTATCACCATTATCATTGCCATTATGAATTTCCTGTACCTGCGGAAATCTAATATTGTCACCGAGAGTTACCTCAATGCCGCCCAGACTTATATTTCATCGAGCGACTTCATAAAACTCCATGATCTCTCGGAAAAAAATAAAGGAGCTGTCCCGGCTATTATCTACCGTGCCTTGGAATTTGCCCGGAATAACCCGGAAGCAGATTTTACAGCGGTCAAAGAAATCGCTGGCACAGAGGGCAACCGCCAGTCAGCAAAGATGAATCAACTCGCTTATTACCTCTTAGATATCGGGGCCGTCGCCCCGATGATCGGACTAGTGGGGACAGTTGTCGGTATCTTGCGCGCCTTCGGCACTATCGCCACAGAAACCAGCCCGATGCGCACAATGTTCCTCGCCAGCGGGGTCTCCCAAGCCCTCGTGGCCACGGTCATGGGTCTTTTTGTGGGGTTAACCGGACTGATTCTTTTTGCTTATTTCCGTGGCCGCCTCAGTAGCCTGATATCACTGATGGAACTCGAAACGACTGATTTGATCGAGCAAATCGGCGCGAAAATCAGGGCTCAAAACAAACAAGTGGGATAAACGGGATATTCTCCAGCCTTATGAATTTCCGCAAAAACAAACAATATGAACCGCTGATGATGCAGCTGGCGCCGATGATCGACGTCATTCTCTTCCTGTTGACATTTTTCCTCCTTACTTGGAATGCCGCACGTTACGAGAATGAGCTCGATATTAAAATCCCCAGCGCCAGTGCCAGCCGTGAGACCCAGAGTCCCTTTGACACTGTTGTCCTTAATGTCCGCCAAGACGGGGCGATTATCCTTAACCGCCGTGTCGTCGAACCCACCGAACTCCAGAAAATCCTCGGTGAACTCTCCAAACAATTCCCCAATCAAAGTGTCATCATCCGTGCCAGCCAAACCACGGAATACAAACTCATCATCGACACCCTCAATATCTGCCGCGAAGCCGATATTTGGAACGTCGCCTTTGCCACTATGCCCGCTAATAGCGAGCAATGATTTGTCACGACTAAAAAAATACTCCTCTGGAGTTTATTACTACCCTGCCTCTCTGTATTGATTATTTTTATCCTGAAAGTCTTCCCCGCAGGGGGTGATGCTCGGGACATTTTCGAGACTGCTCTATTTCGGTGTCAAAACTAATGAGACCACTCGGAGTGAATTTTAATTCCGATTTGTCACTTGAGAAAATGAGTGAGTCATGCGATGATTCATTATGACTCAGCTAACGATTCGCACCAATAACCCTAAGCTTGAAGAAGGGATTAATCTCATTTGCCACCAAAAAAAATGGTCTAAGAACCAGGTTGCCCTTTATTTGATCAGCAAAGGCCTTGGCATCACAGATGAGCCCGAACCAAAATTAATCGGTCATCAATTAGATTCATTTTTCGGTGAATGGACAGGGGAAGAAAAACGAAGTTTCGATCAGCAAATTAATCAGGTTTTTGGCAAAATCGATGAAGAACACTGGAAATGAAACTCCTCCTTGATACCAATGCCTATACATCTCTCATGCAGGGAGATAAACACTCCATTGACACTGTCTCAAGATCTGAACATGTCTACCTTTCGATGACAGTCGTGGGTGAATTACTCTACGGGTTCCGAATTGGAAACCGTGAAAAGATGAATTTAGAAAAACTTTCCCGTTTTTTGGAACAGTCTGTGGTCAGTCTTATGGGGATTGATTATGACACTTGCGAGGTTTACGCTCGGATAGGATCACTCCTGAGACAATCAGGGCAGCCAATCCCCACCAACGACCTATGGATCGCCTCAACTGCTATGTGTAATAACCTCACTCTGATGACAGCGGACAAACATTTTAGTCTAATCCCGGGCTTGAATATCGTAAACCCGCTGGCATAGTCTTAAGACATCGTTCATGAATTGCCTTGCGGAATTGGCGATTCATGAAATATTAAGACTAGATTTATCCTGTTACGGACGCAACATACTCTATCTCAGGCATAAACAAAATTTTAAACTCAAACAAAAATCAAATATACTTGGAGCAAAATACCATGCCCTTTACATTACCAGAACTCCCCTACGCCAAGGATGCCCTCGAACCCCACATCGACACGGCGACCATGGAAATCCATCATGGTAAACATCACAATGCTTATGTGACCAATCTTAATAACGCTATCAAAGGCACAGATTGGGAAAATAAATCGATCGACGAAATCATTATCAATATCTCTACTGTCCCAGAAAATATCCGTGGTGCCGTGCGCAATAACGGAGGTGGTCACTTGAACCACAGCATGTTCTGGACCTTACTCGCCCCTGCTGGCAAAGGTGGCGGTGGGGAACCCACTGGTGACCTCGCCGATGCGATCAAAGCCGCTTTCGGTAGCCTAGACGAGTTAAAAGCCAAACTCGAAGCCGCCGGTGCGACCCGTTTCGGCAGCGGTTGGGCCTGGCTCGTCGTGAATGGTGGCAAACTCGAAGTCGTCTCCACCCCAAACCAAGATAATCCCCTCATGGGAAAAGCCGTCGCTGGAGTCGAAGGTAAACCCATCTTTGGAATCGATGTCTGGGAACATGCTTATTATCTTAAATACCAGAATCGTCGTCCCGATTACCTTAAAGCTATCTGGAATGTCGTTAACTGGAGCCAAGTCGCTCAGAACTACGCCGCCGCGAAATAATCTGGTAATCCTTTTTTCTATCCTTCAAAAGGCGGAGCAAATTGCTCCGCCTTTTTTTTGATCAATCATTTTTCGATCAGTCGAGTGTTCAAAATCACCAAGGATATTTTGACCGCTGATCAGAAGAAAAAACTATGAGTTTTGACGGACATTATACCAAGGTCCGCAGAAGCTGATGTCCCTTATCTTTTTATTCGGAGTCCAGCACAGGGAAAATGTTTTTCCGACGACTTCCATCACGCCATTCTGGCTCACGATCCGGTCGGACTCACTCACGAAACCAGCAGGTGCATCCTGGATTTTTTGGTTACGCAATTTGCCATGGTCTTTGAGGCGATGATAAAACTCCACCTTTTCTGCAATGAAATTCCGTTCATCAAACCCTAAGAGATCCACAAAATCTTTCCGACGGCAATGGAATACTCCTCGGAATCCACCAAAAAGCTGGCGGTATGAATCTTGAACCGTCCGGTAAACCGAGAAATCCCAGGACCACTTCTCTGAGCGTGAACGTGTCCCTCCCCCGGCCACCTCCGGATTTATCAGGTTATCATCGACCCCACAAATCAAGTCTTTACTGAGAACCATGTCTGCGTCGATAAACATTAAAAAATCGCCCCCAGCCATTAATGCCCCGATATTACTGGCACGGGCAATGTTATTACTGGGTTCATGAACGACTTTTGCTCCGAGCTCCTGTGCGATTTCGCCAGTGCGGTCTTTACTGTGGTTATCCACCACGATGATTTCAATGGCGAGATTTTTCTGGTGGCGGTAATATTCCCCTGCCGCTTGGACGGATTCAATGACACGTTGGATGTATTTCTCCTCATTAAATGCAGGAATAATACATGAAATCGTCGGATTGAGTGCCAGTTCAGACATAGGAATATCGATTAATCGCAATGGTTCGTTTGTTTAGTCGGCTTTGACAGCCTTCAAAGCCGCCTCATAGACGAGCCTGACGGGGACTTTCCCCTTCTCGGCAATCTTACGGCAAGACTCATACTCAGGACTAAAAACAACTACGGAGGATTCGTCACGCCCAATTTTTACCTCTACCGGCCCATAAGTAGTCTGCACCGTTTTAATCTCCCGGTGCAATTTGCTGCGATGATAATGAGTATAACGGACACCAAAGCTGCCGGTTTCCCTCATGAGCCATCTGGCGAGTTCATCCGCCCGTGAGGGTTCAGTCAAAAGCGACAGAAGCACACCTGGACGGTTCTTTTTCATCTGCACCGGGGTACTCCAAGCATCCAAAGCTCCTGCTTGGAAAGACTCCGTGAGCACATGTCCGATAATCTCCGGGGTGACATCATCAAGATTTGTTTCAATCACGACGACCGTATCCGTGTGAGGCCCGGCACTTTCCCCTGGGACATTGGCTAAGACTGCACGGAGGACATTTGGACGGCTTTGCAAATTGCGCGTACCCAGACCGTAACCCACCCTGACTGTACTTAATTGATTCATGAGTCCAAATGATTTTGAGAATTCCGCCAGAATCGCCGCCCCCGTCGGGGTGATTAATTCATAGGGTTCATCCGTCTGGGAAAGAGGGATCCCCTGCAATATCTCAAGGGTGGCCGTGGATGGTATCGGAAAACGTCCATGGGCACATTCCAAAAATCCGTGGCCTTCCTGTAAGGCACTGGCATGGACCTCATCCACTCCAAGAGCCTCGATACCGATACAGGCACCAACAATATCCAGAATGGAATCTAGGGCACCGACTTCGTGAAAATGAACCTTTTCAGGGGGTAACCCGTGAATCTTGCCTTCTGCCACTGCGATCCGGTGAAAAACACCCACCGCATGCTTTTTGACAAAAGGGGAAAGGGATGACTTTTCGATTAAATCCCTGATCTGTGAGTAATTCCGGCTTTCATCATGGCTGTGATGATGCCCTTCATCGTGGTCGTGGTCATGGCCCTCTACATGTGGATGATCATGCTCGTGATCACATCCGCCATCCTCGTGATCATGTGGATGGTCATGGTGGTGATGTCCCTCTTCGTGGGGATGGTCATGACCGCATTCCTCTCCGTGATCGTGGGAATGATCGTGTCCATGGTCACCATCTTTTTCATCCTGAGCATGGGTGTGGACTTTACCCTCGTGGCAACTGAATTTGACACCTTCGATGGCCCCTTTAAATTTCCGGTCAAAATGCATGTGAAAATCACCGATATCCAACTTGGTTAATTCCCACTCGAATGCGGAGGGTTTCACCCCGAGATCGGCTAATGCTCCCATGAGCATGTCCCCACTGATACCACTGAAGCAATCGAGATATAGAATTTTTTTCATCATATTAATCCAATATTGAGTTGTGTTTTACTATTTAGTCAAACGGTTTATCTGGCTGGCAGCATAGGCGGCACCAAAACCATTATCGATATTAACCACGGTGACCCCGCTCCCGCAGGAGTTTAACATCGTCAGCAAAGCCGCCACCCCCTTAAATGCCGTTCCATAACCGATACTAGTCGGGACTGCGATGATGGGTTTATCCACGAGCCCGGCAGTCACACTCGGTAACGCTCCATCCATCCCAGCGACGACGATAATCACCCGGGCCTTACGGATCCGGGGCAAATTGCTCAAGAGACGGCTTAATCCCGCCACCCCTACATCATAAAATTTCTCGACGCGGTTCCCCATAATCTCCGCTGTCACGGCTGCCTCCTCAGCGATCGGAAGGTCCGATGTCCCGGCACAAAGAATCGCGATCATGCCCGGGGCCTTTTTACTGGGTTTAAGCTCGACAGTAATCGAGCGGGCAATCTCATGATAACGTGCTTTCGGGCAAATGGCGCGGACAGCTGCAAATGCCGCAGGATCAGCCCGGGAAACGAGCAATTTGCCCGACTTTTTAATGATTTCAGCGGCAATCAGGGCGATTTGTCCGGGGGTTTTCCCTTCCCCATAAATCACCTCGGGAAAACCATTTCGTCTTTCCCTGTCTAAATCCACTTTGGCAAATCCTAGATCGACATAATCCACTGGTTTATCTTTCATACATTTTCCTCTTTTCCAGTATCAGTAGGGCGACCTCCCTTTATCCAAACCCACCAGAATATCAGGATCTGGCATAATTCAACCGAAATACTCAACATAACCCCGAGAAATACTTGGTATGGTTTCATAAAGTTAATAAAACCTTCCCCAAAATAGAGGGCCCCAAGAGTAAGGCAGATGATCCTTAACATCTGGGTGATAAACCCTTCAAGCGGGACAAAAAGTGTATAAACAATGATCCAACTCATTTTCACCCGCCTCCAAAAAAGGAATGCCGTGGCAAGGAATGGCGCAAGTAAAAGGGGAATCCAACTGGTATTCGATTGCGTCAACCAAGTCCCCGTCAAGCTTACGGCTGGTTGTCCCTGGCCTTCGATCGTGATTTCCAAGGAACGCACCAATACTCTCTGATCATAGACATGGAGGATACCTCCTGCGATCTGGAGCGCTTTTTCCTTGAGCCAAATCGATAACCCGATCCACTCCATCCAGATGTGGTTATAAGCCATGAGAAAAAATACGAGTGGAATAAAAAAATATTTAAATATCCACCGGCCAAGGAGCACCCAGAGTAACCCATAGGTCGTCAGGATCAGTCCGATCATCCCGATTTTTACCATACTCGCCTGATCCCCGATGAGATAACAAAGTAATCCGGGCACTAACACCACCAACCCTATCATATCAAAACCACATTCAGGAATTTTCTTCAAAGGCTTCCGATAAAAATAAACGACCATCAAGAAAATCCAAATCAGGAAACGCGGCCAACTCTCAAGGAGATTAAAGAATCCATACCAAAAGATGCCGAGGGCCGAAAGCATGCCATAGGATGCCCACTTCACATCGATATGGATCGCTGTCCCTGGTAGATAATCCCGGAAAAAGAAAAGGTATATCCATATAACGGTGGCCACAAAAAGGATAAGATAATAGGGCAATCTGCGGGATGACATCTTGAGAAGGATTAATAGCGGGTTTATCCCGTAGTGCAAGACGGACCTTTTTCTGTATTGCCGAAAACAAAAAGTCGGGTATTTTGATTCCTGCATGTCAGACTCCATCTATCCCCCCACTCCCCCACCCTTACCGGCGTGGACAGCACCCGCACCTCTCCCCAAAAAGAAAACAAGCAAATTGCTCATTGTGATCCTCATTTTGAGCCTTTTTGCGAATTTGATCCTCTTTTTCGGGATCATCGGCAAGAAATCCGCATCGACCCACACTGTCTCGCTGCGAAACCAACATTATAAAGAGCAACTCATCTCCGGACACAGCCAATCACCAGACAAAATCGCGGTCATCCGCCTCCAAGGCATTATTTCCAGCATGTCCGAAAATCCCGCCCAACCGGAAGGCATGGTCGGCCAGATCAAAGACCAGCTCGATATCGCGGTGAAGGACCCCACGGTTAAAGCCATTATCCTCCGGATTGATTCCCCCGGCGGGGAAGTGCTGGCTTCCGACCAGATCTACCGGGCTCTCAAAGAAGCCCGCGCAAAAAAACCGGTGGTTTGTTATATGGGCTCTATCGCAGCCAGTGGTGGATTTTATGCTGCCATGGGTACGACTTACATTATCGCAGATGAGCTCACGATTACCGGTTCGATCGGGGTCATCATGCAGACGCTGAACTACAAGGATTTATTCGACAAGGTCGGGCTTAAAACCCTGACATTTAAAAGTGGGCGTTATAAAGATATCCTTAACGGGGATCGCGAGCCCACACAGGAAGAAATCGATCTTGTTCAATCCCTCATTATGGAAACTTATGATAAGTTCTATACTATTGTCCTTTCTGAAAGAAACCGGAACGGGGAGATTATTGACGCCGCCCTACTCAGGGATAACCTTGCCGACGGACGTATTTTCACCGGAAAACAAGCCATGCAGAATAAGCTTATTGACCAGAATGGTTATTTTGAAGACGCGGTCAAAAAAGCAGAAGAGCTGGGACATGCAAGTAACGCCCAAGTCGTAGAGTATGAGATTCCTTTCAGTTTCAGCGATTTCTTCCGTTTATTTGGGGAGGCCAAAGCTGAAAAAACCCTCAAGATCGATCTGGGTCTGCCCGCCGAACTCAAGCTCCAGCCCGGTAAAGCCTATTTCCTGTCTTATCATCTCTTTTAAAGACTATTCTCATCAATGACGTGGCGGGCCGCATGGAGCACTTCACTCACCGAGATATCAGAGACCGGTTCCCCCCTGACGTAATGGTGCTTTGATGACAGGGCTTTCCATTTCTCGAAGGGCGCATTTTTCCGCCAGAGGATTACCCCGGGAATACCACAGGCGGTCGTTAGATGGGCTAGCCCCCCTTCAAAAGCAATGACAAACCGTGCTTTTCCGATAATGGCCGCCAGATGCAGAACCCCCGGTGTGTCTATCGAGCAAATGGAATCATGATCACACAGGGTCACTAAATCGCGCGCGATTCCCCGGTCTGATGGAGTGCTGGTAATGACCACACTGAAACCGAGTTCACTCCTGATACATTGGCACAGGGCCGAGAAATTCTGCACCGACCAATGATCCTCTTGGTTAGTGCTCACACTCACGAGAGCAAATCCCTTTTCCTCCAGATGAAATCCGGATAACGCCTGATTTGCGAATTCCTCGTATTCCGGGGAGACCTTGATACTGAAATCATAGGGGCCTTCCGGAATCGCCATCGGGAGGAGTAAACGCATGCAACTCACCGCTTGGTGTTCCTTTTCTAAGGGCACCTCGACCGGGTCCGTATAAAGGAAGCGTTCCCTCAGATCCGGATCATTTTCATTCACAAACCCCATCCGCCGTCTCGCTCCACTTAAAAAAGCGAGAGAAGCTGCCAAACTGTCAAAACCCACTTTCACCGCAAAACTGTAATCAAATCCACAGGCATATTTTGCATTCTGGATAATCTGGGCGTAACGTCCCCCTTCCTTCTCTAAGATGATGATCTCATCACAGAGACCGGAGGCGGATGCCATCAGCTCCCCTTCCCTGTCCGCCAGCACCCTTATCCAAGCCTTTGGAAAATGTTTCCTTATCTGGCGAATCATCGGCAGGGTGCACACCATATCCCCCATTCGGTTCCTGCGGATAATCAGGATTTTAGGGTAACGATCGGTAGGACAAATGAGCGGTGGCCTCTTTCCACTCCGGCAAAGCAGGATTAATCGTAAAAAATTCCTTAAAAAAAACCGTTTCATATTCGAAAAAATCATTCTTTCCCTTGAGGATAGGGTCGATAGAGGGGATCCCCGATGATTGTAATCTGCCAGGAGACCATCCGCTGCGAGGCATAGGCACTATCCGCAAAATTCCACCCTCTCAATAGCCGGTTAGCAAATACCCCCACATCCGGAGTAAAGAGTAAATAAGGTTCATTGACTGCACCCATCGTCGCGACGACCCCTCGGCTGATGAGTGGCCCGCACCAATTCGCCTCGGGACTCCTTAATGTATTCGCACTAAATGAGTAGATATGATAGGCCACCGCTCCTAGGGGGAACCTGAAATCCCCGGGTTTCATGGGCCCGCAAATATCGGAGGCGTACCAGCCGAAATAAAATGCCGCGTCGCGCATATCCACTTTCGGTCCAAAAAGGGCTTCTTGTTCATCAAAAACAACCGGGACTTTTTTCTTTTTAAAATCCGCAGCCGCACTCCTGAGCCAAAAGTCACCGATGGCATAAGGCCCCTCTTTTATTCCCCGCGCATCAATAAACGCTTTTCCTTTTACCCCTCCGTTCCTTTCTGCAATCAAGGTGTCTTTGATCATCTTCTCCACATCCTGATAAGTGGGGCCATCCAGCCGTGTGACTAGAATCATCTGGTTATTCCCCACAAATCGATCCTTGGCATTAAAATAGAAATTTGGGAATGGCCCGGTCAATGGATATTTAATCAAAGGCAAAAGGCAGAGCTCGGTATCCACAGCCGCATCATTACGGTTTAATTCCGCAGGAGGCTTTTGATCCGGGCGCGACTTATCGATGAGATAATCAGGCATCGGCTCTGACGCACTCGTCGCGGCGATTTTCAGGGGGATGCCCCGAATCAAAACCAGGTAACGGATACTCTCCTCGTTATGAACTTCGTCCTGTGGGTTCAGCCGGAAATGATAGAGTTTACGTTTTTGGAGTTGTTCCCTGATTGGCCACTTGATTTTAAAGTCAAAATGATCCCGGGTGACCACCTCTCCCCGGTCACAACGGATTTCAATGATTTGCTCATCAGTAATCCCCCTTCCCCGGGCATAAAGCCGGGCAAGATCGGCCGCTCCGGGCTCTTGGGAATTATAAACGACGGCCACGAATCGGCTGAGGGAATTATCCTGGGCGCAAAGTACCGGCGACAAACATAATAAGAGGATCACGCCGAGGATGGAAAGAGCCCGAGGCTTTAATGTGTTTCGCCTGTTCATTTCCCTTTAAAACTCCACCTTGAGTCCGTCCCATGCGAAAAATACGTCTGGAGGGAGGTTTGCCTGATCTTTGTCATGGTCGTAATACTCAGTCAGATGGGTGAAATAGGTCGTTCCCGCCCCGATCCGGGCCCTTACTTCCAGTGCCTCTGACAAACTCATATGGGTGGGATGTTCTTGGGGTCTCAAAGCATCTAATACAACAACCCCGATCCCTTTTAAGTTCTGGATTATTTCATCGGGCACAGTCTTTGCATCACTAATATAAGCAAATCGGTCCTTCCCTTGGTATTCAAAGAGTAAACCATACGTCGTCATGCGCCCGTGGGGCACCGGCAAAGGCGTGATACTGATATCACCGATTTCTATTTTACTGGTGAACATCCTCGCATCCGGGTGGAAATATCCCCTCGGGATAGGTCCTACCGGTGTAAATGCATAAAAAAAGATGTGTTTAATCAGCTCCATCGTGGCTGGTGAAGCGTAAACCGGCAAGGGTCCACCCAGAATATCACACCACCTCCGGCAATCGTCCATTCCCATGATGTGATCGGCGTGCGCATGGGTAATCACCACGGCATCCACACGTTCCACCCCTTCTCGCAGGCATTGGATCCTCATTTCCGGCGTGGTATCGACCAGGATATTCGTCGTATCCGACTGGACGTAGATCGAGGAACGTGTCCGGTGATTTTTGGGGTTAGCCAGATATTCCGGGGGATACTTCTTCCCCAAGAGAGGTACCCCTTGTGATGTGCCTGACCCTAAAAATGTAAATTTTAGTCCCATGAAAAATTATATTGATTCCTGCACGTTACTGTCTTTATCGCTGGGCACCCGATTTTGAACCTTATCCCAGAGCGGTTTACCCTGCAAAAGGTGCTCCTCAATAATCCGGGGCACATCTTCCGGGCTCACATCCGCATACCAGAGTCCCTCAGGGTAAACCAAGACCGCCGGGCCGATCTCGCAAAGTCCCACACTCGAACAGTCCGTACACATGATATCACCCTCGATCTTGGATTTCCGGAGCAAATTGCGCGCCTTAAGCTCCTCCATGAATCGTTCTTTCACCGCGGCTGACCCCCGGGCCGTACAGGATTTCCCGTTACAGACAAAAACATGTTTTTTGAAAGGAATCAGATTTTTGCGGTTGTCGTTCATACCGGCCTAGACTAGCATTCGCGCCAGAGTTGTCCAAAACGAAAAATACACCCATGCTCGAAACTTTACGTATCAAAAACCTGGCTTTGGTCGAAGACCTTTCATGGGATTTGTCCAATGCCCTCAATATTATTACCGGTGAGACCGGCGCGGGTAAATCAGTGATTATCGGGGCCTTAGACCTCATCCTCGGTGAACGCAGTGACAAATCCCTGATCCGTACCGGTGCCGACACATGCACGGTCGAGGCTCTTTTCCAGCTTTCCCCCGCACTCGTGGAGCAATTTGCACCGCGCCTCGAGGAAAACGGGCTCGAAGCCTGTGATGACGGGCAGCTCATTATTAAACGTATCCTCTCCATCTCCAGTACCGGTAAACAATTCGTCAACGGCAGCCCGACGAATCTCCAGACACTCAAAAATATTACCCGCGGCCTCGTGGACATGCACGGCCCACACGACCATCAATCCCTCTTTTCTGTGGATGAACAGCTTTCCATCCTCGATAAATTCGCCGGGCTCGGGCAAGCCAGGGCACAATTCTCCCTAGGATACCGTTCCTGGCGCAAATTGCTCGATGAACGTGACTCGCTGGTTATTAATGAACGCGAGGCCAAACAACAACTCGACCTTTGGAGTTTCCAGCTCAGCGAGATTGACTCAGCTCAGTTAAACCCCGCTCAAGACGGGGATGACCTCGAAAACCGTTATAAACGCTCAGCAAACTCGAAGAAACTGGCGGAACACATCCAGTCCGCACAAACCATCCTCACCCTCGGTGAGAGCAATTTGCTCGAGAGCCTGAATCAACTCCAGCGCCACTTGCAGGACATCGCCAGCCTGGACGCCTCCGCCCAACCGCTGGTCGATGCTAATGACCGCGGCTTTAATGAACTCCAGACCCTGATTTCTGACTTAGAAGATTATGCCGACAGCCTCGAGGTCGACCCGGCGGAGTTCAACCGGATCAGTGAACGTATCTCCTTGATCCAAACCCTGAAACGTAAATACGGGGCGAATATCCCCGAGATTCTGGATTTTGCTCGAAACACCCGGGCAAAGCTCGACAGCCTAGAAAGCCGCGACGAGCAAATGGCCCAGTTCACCAAACAAATTGCTGCTCTGGAGAAAAATCTCGAGGTCGAAGCCGGGAGATTAAACCAACAAAGGCGGGTCGCCGCACCAAAGCTCGCGAAACAAATTGCCCAAGAGCTGGGTTCACTCGGCTTTAAACAATCCCAGTTCTCGATCGATCTTAAATCAAATCCCGGATTCACCGCCACCGGCAAAGATTCGGTAGAGTTCCTCTTTGCACCAAACCCCGGTGAACCCGCCAAGCCCCTGCGTGAAATCGCCTCCAGCGGGGAGATCTCCCGTGTCATGCTCGCGATCAAGGGGGTGCTCGCCGAGGAAGACTCTGTCCCCCTACTGGTCTTTGACGAGATCGATGCTAATGTGGGTGGTGAAATCGCCACCAAAGTCGGCGAGAAAATGAAAAAACTCTCTCAAACCCATCAGATCCTGTGTATCACCCACTTGCCACAAGTCGCCGCCCAGGCGCAAATCCATTTTAAAGTCGAAAAACAAGTCCGTGACGGACGCACGTTTAGCGGATTGACGAAACTCGGGGGCGAAGGCAGTATCGAAGAGTTGGCCAGAATGCTCGGGGGTGTGACGAAATCCTCCCTCGACCACGCCAAACAACTCGTGAAGGACGCACAAACCCATGCCTAAAATTTTCGCAGTCGCTAATCAAAAAGGGGGAGTCGGTAAGACAACGACCACCGTCTCCCTGGCCGCCGCTCTTGCCGATATCGGCAAACGCACCCTCGTTATCGACCTCGACCCCCAGGGTAATGCCACCAGCGGACTCGGGCTGAATAAATCCGAAGTCGAAAAAACCATCTACGAAGTCCTCATCGGGGCTGCCCCCATCCAAGACGTTATTTACCAGACCGCTTTCGAAAATCTCTTTGCCGTCGCCGCCAATGAGAATCTTTGTGGTGTCGAAATCGAACTCGCCCATGACGAGCATTATTACCGCAAATTGCGCGATGTACTCGAGCCCATCAGACAATCCGAACAGCTCGACTACATTTTTATCGATAGCCCCCCTTCCCTCGGGATCATCACCACAAATGTCTTTGTCGCCGCAGACCGCCTGATCGTGCCACTCCAGGCGGAATATTATTCGCTCGAGGGTCTGAGCCTCCTAAATCAAGTTATTGAACGATTTAAAGCGCTGAATCCCGAGCTTTCGATCGAGGGTATCCTCATGACGATGTTCGACTCGAGGACAAATCACTCCACGCAAGTCATCCAAGATGTCCGTACCTATTTCGGGAACAAGGTTTACCAGACCATCATCCCCCGTTCCGTCCGCCTTGCGGAAGCCCCCAGCTTCGGTAAACCCATCATCCACCACGACCGCAGCTCACCCGGGGCCGTCTCCTACCGCGCCCTCGCCGAGGAATTCCTCCAACGCCAAGCCGGCCACATCAAATTCGTCAACGGTTAAATCCTCCATCCCTCCGGCGTTGTCCAACCCCTGAATGC
>Ga0105046_10002267_pt1 | contig 30325 bp, 25 predicted proteins | sample MAT03_FD_78385 | JGI IMG/M metagenome (GOLD analysis project Ga0105046, IMG submission 78385) | Freshwater microbial communities from Lake Fryxell liftoff mats and glacier meltwater in Antarctica - MAT-03 (megahit assembly) | ecosystem: Environmental > Aquatic > Freshwater > Ice > Liftoff...
CAGAAGTCCTATTAATTTCTTATGCCATGTTTTTTCATGTTTAATTTCTTATGTTTTCTTTAGATTTGAAAAAAATTCCGAATTATCGGTTCTTTTGGCTTAATCTTTTGTCGAATTCGCGTTTATTAATGTGTTGCCGAACATACCTCCTTTTTCAGCTGCAATTAGTTTGATTATTTTCTTACATTGCCATAGTTATGAGTTTCGATTGAGCAAGCGCTAAATTATTTTTAGTACTATGGTATTGCGGACATGCAACGTACAACAAAAATATTTGTTAGACGATAATATAAAAAACTCATGAGAAGCATGCTTTTGGGTAGTAAAGTGATAGAACATCTTGAGAGTAATTTTAAGAGTAAAAGAATGACGAAAGAAAAAGGAGGATAAGTGTTTAAAATAAAAATGGAGGGGCAGATGCCCCTCCATTTAAAAGGAATTCTAAAAAAATTACTTACTTACTGGGCATCAATGCTGATTGTCCAGATATTTTTTTCCATTCATCAGCACCTTGTGATGCTAAAGTGTCGTCATAAGGCAAACCGTAATGTTTGTAAAAAGCGTGTACTACTGTTTCGTATTTTATTTTATCTGCGTAATCATCAAATGCATAACCAGAATGACTAGACTTATTTAAAACTAAAAGGTGTACTTTGTGATGACCAAGTTTAGAAAATTTTCTAGCTAATGACTGAGAGCATTGTAAAGGGACTACGTCATCAAAATATGAACCTACTAATAAAATAGGTATGTCTTTTGAAATATTCGCAATACTAGTAATGGGCGATTCCCCATTAGGATTATATGCAGTAACTTTAGGAAGCAATTTGTTTGCTATTCCAGAAATATAACTCGTCTTCTGTGAATGCTTTAAGAAGTGTGGAATAGAGTCAAACGGTGATTCAAGTACTAATGCTTTAACATTTTGTGGTTGATGTTTACCCATGAATGTACAAATGGTAGATGCACCCCTTGATACACCATAAAGAACAATATCGGTAGCTGGATACTTTTCGATATGATCAGTGTAAGTTTTAAAAAGGGCATTAATGTCAGCTTCTTGAGCTAAATTAAGTTTAGTAAAGTCAAAAGCATGTTGTTCCACCGTATGATCCGAGATGAGAGTTGCTTGTGGTTGTGAAGCATCAGTTGGTGTCGGTTGTTGTGATCGTTGAACGCTCACGCCGTATTTTTTATTGAATTTACCAGTTATCAAACAACCAAGATGTACCAATGGGTTCATTGATTGATTGTTTAATGGTTGCACGCTTATTTCTGAAAAAGTGCAAGTACTAATAGGCTCGTTTAATGTATGTATACCGCCATTACAGATCAATTTTTCACCAGATGAACTTATGAATTCAGGAATATACTTTGCGGTTTGAGTTTCTATAGAAAAGATTCCGGGAACAAATAGGTAAGAAAAATTTTTATCAGTTGGATTCTGAAACACTACAGCAAATGAATTTCCGGTAAATAAATGTATGCAACTGAAAATCAGTAATGTATGTAGAATTTGCTTTTTAAGCATAGTAACACCCTCAAAATATTGTGATTGATGTGGAGTATCTTAACATTTTTAATTTTAGTAGGAAAGTAGAATTAAAGTAAGTAGTCCTTAGGGCTTTACTTTCGCGTACTATTTGCTTTTTAGTCACAATTACAATCTTTTTCACAGGGACATATTTCGCATCCACATGATTCGCAATCACATGGTGATCCATAACATTCGTTGCACTTGCACGAAGCATTATTGCAATGCATGTTTCCTGTATCAAGATTTGCTGCTTTTAGTATGCCGAAGGTACATATTCCTGCAGTTACACTTATTAATAGTAACGGTACAAAATTCATAGACTACTCCTTATAGTTTTCGGTAGCTTTGAATCTAATATCAAAACCATTTAAGATCAACAATAATGATTAAAATTGAATTGTATTTTAACCCTAATCTTAGCTTGTACACAATGCCAATCTGAAATTCTACTATTGTACCAGAGATTCCTCTAATGATAAGAACACCTGGATTTTTTAATTATTCAAAATAAACATCACATTTGTTTTGGTCACAAAAGCCTTTCTTAACCCCACTAGTACGCTTTTGATGATGATCTTGTTCATTTGTATGGTCTTGGCCGTACTCAACTTCATTTGGGTAAATCGTATATTCATTCTCATCATCTAAAATTTCTTTAGCTAATGAATCTTTTGAGCTTTTTTGATCTTTTCTTATTTCTTGGTCAAGATTATTTATTGGGTTTTTTTTAATATCCATAGTTTCTCTTTCTAAAGTTTAGGTTCCTAATTGCAGATCACTATAAATAAATTAAATCATAATAATCAACAAGATGGCTTTTAAGTTGTTGAAATGTTGAGCTCAATACCATCTAGTGATAAGTCAAGAAGGTTTGCAACTACATCTTGATCGTCTTTGAGACTATATAATTGGACAGCGTCAGAAACCAAAAAAGGCCCAATTTTAGTTCGTCTCAACTGGTAGGTGGTAGCATAGCTCCCCGCCCTAATAGCAATGTCATTTATTAATGATCTAATATAGGTTCCGTGAGAAGTATGTGCTTTAATTGAAAAATAAGGTTCATTATAATCTACCAACATCAAATCATAAATGCTTATCTCACGTGCTTTTTCTGCGACAATTTTATGTAAGGCTTCTCGAGGCAACTTGTTTTTTCGAGCAAGATCATACAAACGATCACCCTTAAACTTTAGGGCAGAATATATTGGAGGTGTTTGTAGATACTTCCTTCCAAAGCTCAAAATAGATTTTTCTATTTCTTCTTTGGTTAAAAGAGGGGCTGTCTCAGTAACTACTCCGGTTAGATCCAATGTTTCTGTCAATATACCAATCTTACCTTGGGCATTATACTCTTTATCTAGAGCCAAAAAAGAGCTGGATCTTTTGGTGGCCTTGCCAAATCCTAAAATTATTAAGCCTGTGGCAAATGGGTCAAGTGTACCCATATGGCTAATTTTTATTTTTTTCGATACTAATTTCTTTATATGTCTTATGCAATCGAAAGAGGTAATATTGGATGGCTTATCGATTAATAAGAATCCTTCTAAATATTCTATCATTTTGTGGGTGAGTTTTAGGTTGATGTTTTAATTTTTTCTTTAATATTTTATAATATATTAAAGAAAAATAAAATTTTTTATCTGCATATACAAACAAAATGCTGTAGATGCTTAAATTATAACTATCTTATCCATTATTTAAATTTTGAATTAGGGACCCACATGAATTTTTCTCACATAAAAATAGGAAAAAAATTTCCAGAATCTATTAATGTCGTCGTAGAAATTCCCCGGGGATCAAGTAATAAGTATGAATACAGTGAAGAGTTGGATTGTATTCAACTTGATCGAGTATTGCATTCCCCCTTTTTTTATCCCGCTGATTACGGCTTTATACCTGAGACTAGATCTGAAGATGGTGATCACTTAGATATCTTAGTTTTAATTAAGCAACCGACATTTCCTGGATGTGTATTGCAAGTCAGGCCAGTAGGTGTCTTGGATTTAGAAGACGAAAAAGGCCGAGACTGGAAAATTATAGCGGTGGCAGAAAACGATCCCTATTATAATGGTGTTAATGATATTGACCAAGTTAATTTACACTTAAAAAACGAGATACAACATTTTTTTGAGACATACAAACACCTAGAGAAGGGAAAAAAAACCACAGTACGGGCCTGGTACTCAAAGGCTAAAGCTCTTGAGATTATAAAGGAAGAGTATAAAAGCTTTCTTTCAACGGAGCATAAAAAATAGGAATAATAAATTCTGGTCTTGTTTCCATTCCCCTACACTCATATATACTAGCCAAAACATGTTTTTGGCATTTAGGTTTTGAGCAAAGAGATATAAATTGCCTAACAAGCACGACAATGTTGTCGTGCTTGTTAGGCTTTGAAAGTTATCTTAATATGATTTTGCGACCAATATATCTTCAGTGCTTTCTCTAGTGCAGTTAAAGCAGGTAGTAAATTCTTTTTCATTCAAAATACATCTAATGGTTGCTTTGGCTTGTTTAACTAAGGCTTCACACTCATCACGCTTACACCAACCGGTTTGATAAAAACCACCTATTGTTTCCAGGCTATCAGCAAAATCTACCAACTTAGATTTTTTGAACCATAAATTTTTTCTATATTCTAATGCTCTGTTAAATAGCATCTTTTGTATCAAGTCTAACTTTGATGAGACAGTGCCTTGCAAATCATTAAGATTTATTGCTTCTTTGGTTCCAGAAACTCGATCAACTAAAATTGCCTGATTTTGTTGTAAGTCCCGAGGTCCTATTTCTAATCTTAATGGAACGCCTTTCATTTCCCAATGATAAAATTTGGCTCCTGGACTCATTTGGTCATCTTTATCAATCTTAACTCTAAAGTTAGATGATAATTCTTCCGCTAATCTTTCTACTACAGCACCTAATGTACAGTCCGGAGCAGATGATTTCATTATCGGTATGATAACAATTTGAATGGGGGCAATCTTAGGAGGCAAGATTAAACCCTTTTGATCGCCATGGACCATAACAATAGCGCCAATTAATCTTGTAGAAATGCCCCAACTGGTTAAGTACGGGTAAGACATTTTCCCTTCACGATCCTGAAACATTATCTCAAACGATTTGGCAAAATTTTGAGATAGCAAATGTGATGTTCCCATTTGTAAAGCTTTGCCGTCCTGCATGAGTCCTTCCATGGTCCAGGTGACATCAGCTCCTGCAAATTTTTCATTTTCGGATTTTCGGGCCTTCACGACAGGTATTGCAAGATGATTCTCAATAAAATCGACATACTCATCTAACATCAAGAGGGTTTCTTCTTCCGCTTCTTGTAATGTTTCATGAACAGTATGGCCTTCTTGCCATAAAAATTCTGATGTTCTTAAGAACGGTCGTGTTCTCATTTCCCAGCGTACTACATTAGCCCACTGGTTAATTTTAAGAGGTAGATCTCTATATGACTTGATCCATTTAGCGAACATATAATGAATCATTGTCTCGGATGTTGGTCTTACAATTAAGCGCTCTTCAAGCTCTTTGCCTCCAGCATACGTGACAACGGTAACTTCTGGTGCAAATCCTTCAACATGCTTTGCTTCTTTTTTAAGAAAAGATTCTGGTATCAACAAGGGAAAGTAAGCATTTTGATGCCCAGTTTTTTTTATTCTTGCGTCGACATTTGCTTGAATGTTTTCCCAAAGAGCATAGCCATATGGTCTAATAACTATGCATCCTCTTACGGGAGATAAATCAGCAAGCTCCGCAGTGTAAACAACTTCTTGGTACCAACCAGCAAAATCTGTTTTAATAGGTATTTTTATTGCCATTGCAATCCTTATTCATCTTTAATTGCCTTTGTTTTAGCCGCGAATTTTCGAGCTTGAAAAAAACTTATCAAACCATTGGTAAAGTTATACCAACCTGCTTCATGTATTTACCTTTTCTGTCAGCATATGAAATTAAGCATTGCTCATCTGATTGAAAGAAAAGTACTTGCGCAATGCCTTCGTTTGCATAAATTTTTGCTGGTAGCGGCGTAGTGTTTGAAATTTCTAAAGTAACATAACCTTCCCACTCTGGTTCAAATGGTGTTACATTTACAATAATACCGCATCTTGCATAGGTAGATTTACCTAAACATATGGTTAAAACATCTCGCGGTATCTTAAAGTACTCAATACTTCTTGCTAGAGCAAATGAATTTGGTGGGACAATACAAACATCGGATTTAATGTTTACAAAAGAATTGTCCGTAAAGCATTTGGGATCCACAATGGCATTGTGTACATTGGTAAATACTTTAAACTCATCAGAAACACGTATATCATAACCATAGCTTGACAAACCGTAGCTTACAATATTAGCATCTTTAGACTTTACTTGATTTTCCACAAATGGCTGAATCATAGATTGATTTTCAGCCATATATTTTATCCATTTATCTGATTTTATGCTCATGATTTTTTTATCGGGTATTTAAGGGCGTTACGTATAATTTGGTCATCTAGAGCGTTAGATAAATCTATATCTAGCTCATCACAAAAAGATAATAAGGCGAAAGCTATATCTGCAACTTCGTATCTTATATCTTGTATCTTTGCTTTTATTACTCGATTAATTTTGGCTTCTTTTTGCCAGTTAAATAATTCCATTAATTCTGCTGCTTCGGGCACTATACTAGTGCTGATATTTTTAAAGCTTACCAAAATATTATAGCCCCTTAGCGCTTTAAATCAACTCATCTTTACAAATCCATTTTTTGGAGATATTGACCACCAATTTCACAAAGGAAGAATCGTTGCTCAAAGCTAGTATTATGCTTGTATAGTGCGCTATACTAGTCTTAAGCTACATCAAAATCTTCACCATTCTGCAGGAGAAACGCTATGACACCAATTTTTAGAATTTTAAAATATGCACGTGGCTATAGATCCAAACTTTTTTATGCTATATTTTGTTCTATTGCAAATAAAGTATGCGATATTTTTCCTGAGCTTCTGATTGGGGTTGCTGTAGATATTGTGGCGGATCATAAAAACTTATTTTTAGCAAACCTTGGAGTGGTCAATTCTAAGACACAATTAATAGTGCTAGGTATTGTTACCGTAGCTTTTTATTCTTTAGAGTCAATTTTTGAATTTTTTCATTCATTGTTTTGGAAAGATATCGGTCAAGAAATCCAACATGGTGTTCGATTAGATGCTTATAGCCATCTTCAAAAACTTGATATGAGTTTTTTTGAAGAAAAAAGTTCAGGAAATATTCTGACGGTTTTGGTTGACGATATTAATTTGTTAGAGCAATTTTTTAATGAGGGAGCTAATGATATTATCCAATTGGTTACCAGTCTTGTTGTAACGAGTTTTATATTTTTTTATATTTCTCCCGTCATAGCTTCTTTAGTATTCTTCCCCGTACCTATCATATTATTTATCACCTTTTATTTTAAGAAACAGCTGAGGCCACGGTACTACCAAGTTCGTCAAGCTGCCGGACGCCTTGCTGCTAAAATATCAAATAATTTGGCTGGTATAGCAACCATTAAATCTTATGCGGCTGAAGATTACGAAAATGCTAAATTAGAAGTAGCTAGTAATGAGTATAGAAATGCCAATCGTCAAGCAATAAGACTGAGTTCCACCTTTAACCCTATTGTTAGAATAGCGATTTTAATTGGGTATGTTATCACTTTAGTTTTGGGTGGCCTTTATACATTAGACGGCAAATTAGCAGTAGGCTCATACAGCATTTTAATTTTTATGACGCAACGTCTTCTTTGGCCTTTTACCGATTTAGCTTGGTTGGTAGATATTTATGAAAGAGCTATGGCTTCGGCACGAAGAATTATAGGTCTTTTAGAAGCACCTGTAGCTGCGACAAGTGGCACAAGATCCTTAGAGATAAACGCAGTTAAGGGTCATATTGTTTTTGAAAATGTATCATTTTCGTATGCAAATGGCACACCAGTGTTTCAAAATCTTTCTTTTGAGATATTAGCAGGTCAAACAGTTGCTTTTGTTGGCTCAACAGGATCAGGAAAAAGTACAATCGTAAAACTGCTTTTAAAGTTTTATGACGCCTCTGCAGGAACAATATATATAGATAATGTTTCTTTAAATACTTACACTATTGAGAGCATAAGAAAAGCAATATCTCTAGTAAGTCAGGATATCTTTTTAGTGGCCGGGACAATAAAAGAAAATATTTTGTATGGTACATTTGATGCAAGCTTTGACCAAGCAATTCAAGCTGCTAAGCTTGCTGAAGCATATGATTTTATTATGAAAATGCCTGATAAGTTTAATACATCAGTAGGTGAACGTGGTGCCAAGCTATCTGGGGGGCAACGTCAAAGAGTATCAATAGCACGGGCAATCTTAAAGAATGCGCCCATTTTTATTTTTGATGAAGCAACATCAGCCGTAGATAATGAAACTGAACGTGCGATTCAACATTCACTGGAAAAAATAGAAGTTGACCATACAACAATAATTATAGCTCACCGTCTCTCAACCATACGAAATGCAGATAAGATATTTGTTATGGAAGCAGGCCAGATTGTAGAATCTGGCACACATGATGAGCTCATAGAATTAAATAAAACTTATGCTTATTTGTGGCGTCTGCAAACAGGTGAAGGTGATTAAGAAACAATGCATGAACTTGCCTTATTGGAAGCAGAATTATCTAAAAGTATATTCTGAATTTTTGCGTTGTTGTTTTTTTTCTTTAGCAGCGCTAAAGCTGCTTGTTTGTCAGATTTTGATACGTAGGGATTTAAGGCTTTAACTGCCGCTAAATTATTATTTAAAACAGCATTAATCAAGGCGCTATTCTTTCTTTTGTCAAGCTGCTTAACAGCCGTTGGATTGTCTTTTAGAATCATGTCACAGGAACTCTTTATCATATCAGTTTCAATTTCAACTAAAGACGTAAGTAAGCTTGACGCCTGTTTATACGTTTCAAGCTCTTCCAATTCTGTTTTTTTCAATGCATCTTCTAATGATTCGACTAGATCGTATATGGGATGAGGACTATGTGTATTTACTTTTAAAATAGCTTCATAGAGAGCTATATAAGCTGTATGATAATCATAGTCGTTTATAGTTTCAGGACATGATTGCATACAAGGGATTTCAATTGGTTTGTCGAGACATTCCTCTTCTTTTTCTTTGCCTTTTTGGGCTGATAAATGTTCGGTTTCATCAGTATTTATCGAATCATTACATACTTCTTCTGCTGATTGGCCACTACTTCTACGCCTTAGCTCATTTAATTGTGTAAGTGCCATTTCTCCTTCTTTTAATTTCCATCGCATAGGATTACAAGCATATCTGCCGCATTGTTGGGCAATTTTTTGAAAAATATGTGTTTCATTAAGTTTTGACAGGATAAGTAAAGGGGTATCTCCTTTTTTATTAGTACAATCTGGGTTGCCTCCTTGTAACATTAATAAGATAATATGCTTAGGATTATAGGAGTGGGCGGCATGTAGAAGAGCTGTATTGCCATCTTCATCTGCTTCATTAATTCCTCGCTTACTTAGAGCTAGGTATTTGCTTATTTTGCTTTGTGGTTCTGCTTCTAATAGTTCACTAATAATTTTTTCGTTGCTGTATCGAGCTGCTATCATTAAAGCAGTGCGCCCGTGTTCATCGGTTAGATGTCTATTTGCACCGGCTTTTATAAGACATGCGGCTATTCTTTTATAGTTTCTTTTAGACGCAAACATTAAAAGAGTTGTCTTGCCTTCAATTAAAGTATCTGGATGTGCCCCAGAATCTAAAAGAAGTTTGATTGTTTTTAGTAAGCCCGGCATTCTTGTAACCGCAAAGGAAAGAGCTGCCGATTTATTATTTTCAGAGATATCGGTCTTGCCTAAAAAAAGCTTTGTGATCTCGTAGTTTCCTGTTTTAACGGCCGCTACTAATGCAGCATCGTTTTGAGATTCAGCTATATAGTTGGCATCTGCGTTGTAACCCAATAAAAGATTTACTAACTCAATTTTTTCTGTATCTATCGCTATCATTAAGGCCAAACCTTTGGATTCATAATTCAGCCCCTTTTTTAAAAAATATGAAGCCATTTTTATGTTTCTACTTAATAATGCATAACTAAGAGCTGTTCGGTTTTTTTGATCTTTAAAATTAAGGTCTACTTTGGGGTCTTTTGCTATAATTTTTGCTATATCATTCTGTTTGTATTTTAAGGCGTACATCAAAGGGGTTCTAGCTATCCCCTCTTTATCGATACACAAAAGGTTAATTGAGGCATGTAAATTTATAAGTAATCTTACCATAATTTTGTTGCCTTCACGTATAGCAAGAACTAAGGGGCTAAATCCATCCGCATTTAACTTATCTAAATCAGCGCCGTATTGTGCTAGTGTGTTAAATATTTGATCATTGCAGCAAGATTTTACGGCTTGTGTTACTATAGTTTCTCCGCTTCATTGTGATTGTTTATAGTATCTATTTTACTTAATCGCAATAATTCTCGGACCTTATCAGGTTTATCAGATTGTATATATTCGAATAAGCAAACAAGAGGAAACTTTGTCGACTCGCTAGTTAGAGAAGATTGCTTTCCAATAAAAAGTCGCGCCATTTGAACGCTTGGAATGGTTAAAATGAACTCTTCATCAAATATATTTTGATCAAAATAAAAGTTATTTAAAAAAAATTTAACACATTCAATCTTATCCAAATTTACCGCTAATTTCAAAAATCCTACAAGCTGATTAGTGCTGGACTCGGTAAAAAAATTATGTTCGTTTAAGAATAATAAAATGGGTAAGGCATTTTTTTCTATAGCTGTATGTATCATATACTCCGCATTAGATCCGGACAATGAATCTCGGTTAAATACTAACGGTAATAATAAGTCGATGTTATTATTAGTATACACTTCTCCAAGCAACGATGGGATAGTCGTATTGTTTAATGAAAAGCTTTGTTCTTTTAATAATGTAGCCATATCCAAAGTTGCAGCCAAAATGAATTGGGGATTTGATTTATCAACTTGAAAATGTAATTCATCTAAAAAAAATTTTACCATAGCGGGCAGATTTTTTCGAATAGCTAGTAATATCGATTTTTCCTGTAGATCTTTTGTGGCTCCTTTGAGCAATCCATATTTTTTGAATTCTCTCAAAATGTTGATTCTATTTTTTTTTACTGCTAATTTTATTAGGTAATCGTATCCATTTGTTAATGGAATGTTCCGCTCGAATAGATAAGAAAATAATGGATAGTTATCTTCTATTATTGCCAGTGGGGTAATTTCTACGCTACTAGCTCCTTGCTCATTGTCATTTAATGTGAAATTAAAGTGATAATCTTGATTGTTGGTTAGAATATGTTCTCGTGCTTTTGCATCAACAATTATTTCATGAGCCAATTTTTCTTCTAAGTTTTCAGTTTCTTCCATTGCATTAAGAGAGGCCCAAAGTATTAAACCAGAACTCAAATATAAATAAAATCTTTTCATTAAGGTAACTCCATTATTAATTAACAAACTTCTTGGCTTTATAATTTAATTTAAACTTATTAATCCCTATATTATCACATAGGAATTAATTTTCAATTTTTTTTTAATTAATTATTTTTTCAAACAAAGTATCGAATTTTAAGGGACTAATATAGGGCTTGCAGGAGATTTATCTCCGAAACGAGGCTTACAACAACATATATCTAGTCTGAATGCCACTTGTGCTTAAGTCGGGCCTTAAGGTTTAAAAAATTGACATAATAGATTGCTTAAATTGTATTAACTATGATAAAAAGAACAGGAATGCCTGGGAAATAAAAATTTATAGGAGTAGTATGATTACCAAACAAGAGATAAAAAAACTTCAAGAGCATCAAGGTTATCCTTGCCTTTCTCTATTTATTCAGACTCATAAAACTATGCCGGAAAGACTGCAAGATCCTATAAAAGTTAAGGATATGATAAAAGAGGCTACCGAAAAACTTTTTTCAGAATTTGAAAAAGACCAGGTACTGGACTTAGTTCAAGCTTTAGATAATTTGTCTGCTAAGATAGATTATACGAAATCATTAGATGGTCTTGCTTTGTTTGTTGCGCACGATTTTGCACAATCATATGTCTTGCCTTTTGTGGTGCACCCAAAAATAGTAATCGATAAAATCTTTGCAACTAAGGAGTTGATAAGGGGTATGATTAGCGAGATTCCGTATTGGGTGCTATCTATAAGCCAAAAACCTACTCGTTTATTTAAAGGTCAAGGCAACCATTTGTTAGAAGTTGAAGATGATCCTGAATTGGTGCAAAATATGCAAGGATTTCCATTTAGTTTAAATTATGATGTCACCAGTGATAGGGAAAAAAATGCCTATGGGGTAGGTGATCTTGATGCTAGTTATCTTACGCACCAATTAGATCAATTTATGCATCAGCTAGATGATTTATTATCTACCAAACTTGCTCATGAGCATTTACCTATAGTTATAATGGGAACTCAAAAAAATAGGGCCGCTTTTGAAAAAATCACCAAATTTAAAAAAGATATAATTTCCCAAATAGAAGGTGATTATACCCATTTAGCGCCTCATGACATAGAAAAGATTGTTAACAAGGAGATGATTGATTATTTTGCACAAGAGGAAGCTAAAACGGTGGCACATCTTACCGAAGCACTAGGAACAGAACACTGTGTTATGGGTATCAAAGATGTTTGGCGCCAGGCAAGAAATGGCAAAGTGAGAACTCTCATCATTGAGGAAAATTTTCAAGCACCAGCTTATATTGATGCAAAAAATCCGGATGAAATAATTCTTTATGATACATCTAATGTACCCGGCGGCTATCAAGATGCAACGGACGATATTGTAAATCAGGTGTTTCATTCTAAAGGGCACGTGCATTTTGTGAAAGAAGGCGCATTAGCTAAGTTTGAAAAAATAGCAGCCATTTTGTGGTACTAATGCCAAGATTAATCTTTAAAGCGAAAAACAGATTTTATTAAAATCTGGAAGAAATAAATTACTTCATAAATTCGAGGTACCCATCTCTGGCAAAGGCTGTGGCTGATTTGCTTAACATGGGCGGCTTCTGTTAAATTTACCGTTATTTAAAGGAACTCACCAATCGATTTTAATACTAAATCTGAGGGTTTTGATGATTTTAAAAAATTATCTATTATGGTTTTTTTGTTTTGAAGAGGAATCTTGTCCGATTCTACTGCTGAATACCCTAATTTTAGTCCCGCAGGTATCTGTATATGATGATAGTGAGTTCCTTTTTCAAAGTATATCTCATTGTTTCTAAAAAAATCTGTCGGTGCTAGCATTCTTTGTGCGCCATGATTAATTATAAGAAGATTTTTTAGAGTTATAATCTTAAATTTCTGCGGACGTCTTTTAGGTTTGCGGATTATTACTCTTTTGAAAAAGAATACCTTGGCAAATTCGTATTGAATCTTAAGGATACCATTAATTAGCTCATTTAAAGTTTGGTTTTTGGTTTTTAGTTTGCGAAATTCATGATAAGACTGCCCAGGAACAGCCGAAATAATTTCGGGAAATTTTTTTCCACTAATTTTTACCGTCCTAGGAATTGCAATACTACAAAGTAATAAACTGTTTTTGTTTTTAACAACAATCACTTTGCTTTTACAAGGCGGTTCGTGATGGATGCTCTTATTCTCTTGTTCTACCGAATCATAATTAATCATATAATTGTTATTTAGGTTTAGCATTAAAAATTTTTCAGAGTTTTTTAATCTGATCCATGGTGTGTTATTAACAGAGCTGCCACAAATCTTTGCTAGAGCTTTTTTAAAGTAATAAGAATGCAAAAGATCTGTCTCTTTATTTAAATGATTAAATGCTATACTCAGATTTGAAAAATATTTTTTAAAATTAATGGTTGCATGGAAACTTGAAAAGCTATCGGTTAAGTTTCCAATAACAATTGAAAATCCGTGTGTTAGATCCGAATGTACATTTACCATATTAAGCCCAGAAGCATAACAACTTGAAACGAACAAAATAGTACAATTAATTTGATTTAAAAGACTGATAAATTCTTTATATTGATTCAATTTTAAATTTGCGATTAAGGGCTCATTGTTCCATGTTATTGGAGTACCATGACCACTAAGATAAATAAATTTTTTTTCTGCCATTGCATCAGGTGCTATGTTAAAGATTGACCCCAGCTCATTCAGATCTATTTCAAAAACAGATTGACAACTAAAGTTGGTAAAACTTATCGGCTTAAGCGTTTCATTAAACCCCAGTGAGGACAGGTTGCCGAACCGGCGTGGTATGAGTAAAATGAAATTGTCTTGCTCGGATTGAAAGAACAAATATTTATCCAAATGCTTTTGGAGCATCTCATATGATTTAAGTTTTTTATCCATTAAGAGTTTTAAATAGGTTAATAATATTGAGCTCGTTATTATAATTATTTCTTGTTCAATAGTTTTTATTAATTCCTCAACTATTGCTCCCGTGCAACCATTTTCGACCATACCCAATTCCGGTCCCGAAGATAATTCTAATAATATAGCTATACCAATACTATGGTTGACTATTTTAGTATCTCTTGCAGACAATTTCTTCTGGGGATGAATCATTTTAGTGAATCCATGTGGAGGTACACCAAGGCCCCTTTTGTCTAGGAGGTATGTATCTGGCATAGTGCCAAAGGCACTCCAAAATCCAACTATGTTTATAAATAAAACAAAAAAATATCTCATCATAATTTACTATTGTTATTTGAATACAAGAATAGTAAATTACAATTAGTCTAAGCAATTGTTTGTTTAAAATTAACAATTGTATAAAATAAATATAATTAAGGTTGATAGATATAATACTATAAACAATGAATTTGGAAGACATAAAATATAAAAATAAATAATTAATTTAAATAGCTTATTTTTTATTATTTTAATATCTTTCCTGTAATATGACACCAGATCATGAGGTCTAATTTATTCAGGCAAATATTATATCCTTTCAAAATAGTTTCGAGTTCTAGATACAATTTTTTTGTTATAGTGATAGGCATTTCTTTAACAAAATTATTTTTGTATAAAAACTTAATTATATGCCTATCAATAATCGCGAAATCTTCATAACCAACATTTCTTAAAAAATGAGAAGATTCCTTGTAGCCTAACCCTTTGATGTTCTTGACAATAAATTCTCTTGCTTCCCAACTCGTTAGGCTACTGAGGCAATCTTTTATATTTTTGTATTTTCGTGCAAGAACAATATACTTTGCTTTGTTGTTATGAAAGCGGTGCCCAAAGGATTTAATTGCATTGGCGATAGTTTCTTCAGTGTCTTCCAAAAAACCTTTAACACCTAAATGTTTTTGTATATCAATAGCCTTTTGAGCTTGGGAATTTGCTGTTAACAAGCAAAAACAAAGCTCGCTAAACCACGCATCATTGCCCTTCGTCCCCAATTTTTGGAATTCTAGAAGGCGAATTTCTATGGTATTTGCTTCGGTGGTGGATAATTTAAATGGTAACAATAAACCCTGTTCTTGCATGTATTACCTTATTCTCCAAATGATTCTATGCATTCATCACACGCAGACATGCATTTATTTAAACTATCTAATGACCATTCACAACCAGACAAGCTTTCGTTGTCTACTATTTTTGAGATAGTATCTTGGCATCTTTTGGCACTATCTTTGCAAGCATTAATGCAACCCTTTAAAGCCGCTTCTTGTTTTGGTGTTTCATATAATTTGTTCGCTAATGCCTGGTTGCAAGCATGCATACACTGCCTACATACCTCAACCATTTTTTGGCAGTCAACGCTGCAATCTTCAGCTAAATTTTTGGAGCAAGCATTATCACATGATTCTATGCAGCTGTGACAACTCTTTAATGCTGCTTCGCAACTTAAAATACAATCATTGCAGCTTTGGATCAAATCTTGAATTTTGGATTTCATAATGTTTCCCTATAAGTTATTAGTATATTTCATAGTCTAACCAAAAACAAAAGCCTCACTCAATCACTTTACATTAAAACTCTGTTCAATCATCTCAGAATATCAGATATTTTTACTATCTGGGCGAATGGCACTAAAAGTTTTAAGGCAACCAACAAACAAAAACCTTCGCTATCATTACCATCTAAGACAGCTATCAATTATTTTTAAAAAAGTTATTTTTTTAAAAATAAAATATTATTTGCAATTTTAAATTTAAACGCTAAATTATATTCTATACTATATAAAATTTATAAATGGAGGTTTATAAAATGACAAACAAGATAATATTGAACCTGTCTTTACTTTTAATACCAGTCTTTTCAGCCATAGGCATGGAAGAGAAAGCATCTGCCAACGAAAAGGGAAAAGATAAAATAGTGTGCGAAAAGGACCGAGATGCTGAACTAGCTTGCTATGAAAAAATGAGAACTAACTATGTTAATCGAATAGCTACTTGCGCAGAACTTAGGTATGATGCCATGCCAATAGATGAGCAAGGAAAATATTGCCAAATACACAAATTTATTAATGATAAAAATCCGTCAGAATCTGACTCATTTAGTTTTTTTAATGACGTAGCCCAAGTTATAGCTTATGATCTAAATCGAACTGATATTTTTTCGGATGAACTACAATTACTCTACATAGAAAAGGGGCCAGACTTTGAACAATTAGATATTTTTTTCAATGAGTTTTGCCCTCGCATACAAGGCAAAATAATTATGGAAATGCTATATGAATTAAGAATAGGATCCATCGCCGAGAAATGTACTTTAGTTGGCACTATAGTATCTCATTTAGTCCAATCATCCAGAAACATTCAACTGATTTGTTCCTTGGCAACCAAGCTGCGACGACTCAAGGACAAATTACTCATAGAATCTTTTAGGGCCTTGAATTCAAAGAAGCAAAATGGCTTTAGTTGGTTGACATATTCAGACTTGATAAATTTACCTCTATTTAAACTCCTCACAAAATCTTATAATGGTACCCGTAGAATCGCTAAGCGCTATACCAAAGCCTTAGAAGATTTAGAATCAAAAAAAGAACAATCAGATAATTTGCTTGAGCATGTTTCTTTAACACCAAAAGCATCCGGCTGTTTTTGTTATTTATTTTCTGATGATCAAGCAGTGCCTGAAGAATCTGAAAGAAGATTATCCATCAACGAAAGAGCCTCCATCGGTAGATATCTATTCTTGGAATATTTAGTTATTTTTCCTGAACTACTATGTGTATCAAGTGCTATCAATTTGAAATTATCAACAATATATGACAATAACACCAAGCCCCTCTATTCTCTTGGATTAGATGGGTGGCAAAAACGAGTTAAAGACTTAATGGACATTTGCCAAATTGCAGAAATCGTTAACCCGAATGGATACGCATTAAGTAAATATATACATAATCCTGAACTACTTGGCCCAAAAGCCAAGTGTATGTATTATCTCAATAATCAAATTACTCAATGTGTTGCTGCAAAAGCGGTACAAAATTTAATTATAGCGGCGGAAAACTCAACATCAAGAAATGAGATTGAGGACACCGCGAATAACCTTAAATTTTTGCTTAAAAACCTTGATCGCGTTTTTTTTAAAAAGTGTCTAAGGCTTATCTCAAATGAATTAAAATCAGTTATAAACAAAATTGCCACTTCGGCCCATACCAATAAATTTTCATTGGAATTAGATGCAGTTTTCTACGAAACTATAGATTTATTAACTGCAATCATGCCGTCAATTGAGTTAGGCTTGCTTGATTTTGCTAAGCACCTATGCAAGGAGGTAGGTAATTATACTGATCAAAAATTGTTTCGAAAATAAATACTAAATAAAAACTGTAACAAGAAGAGGGAATTGGGATAAAATCTATCCTAATTCCCTCTAATAATTTAAATCTAAAATTAGGATTTATTTATGCCCAGAAAACTTAGCCTTTTAAGGCTGAGATGTATGGGCATCCTTCACGAAGCCAATACACGAGACAACTGCCCAGATTTCACCAATGTGCTATAAATAAATAATTTTTGAGTCATTAATTCAAAAGATATTATTATTAATGGTTCTAAATGACAATACAATTCCACTTATTGCGTCACAAATCTTGCACCTTAGCTGGGTAAATTAATAATATAATCGAACAAGCACACTGCTATCAAAAGTTAGGCGTTCAAAAAGAAAAAGCAAAAAAAATCATTTTGCTTCATCATAACCCTTTAGGCTAAATAATTCTTTTTGTGCCTAAAGAGTCAATCTCTAATATGTATATATTTTTTAAAATATTGTAATCGTTTTTTAAAATGCTATGAAATCCAACAGCTGTTGGTCATTTTTGCCAAAACATTAAAAATGATTCGATAGGCTCCTAATTTGACATAAATTTAAAAATTAAATCATGCGTACCAATTATATTAAAATGCATCAAAAGCTTCGACAAAACCCATTCTCATTCGTGTCTTTTTTGCAGATTCAAAAAAACCGGGGTTCTTTTTATAGAAAAATGTTTTATTCATTTAAACCATACCCCAAATAACCCGCATGATTGTTGTGTTTTTTATGAGCAGAATGCTTTCATTTCGGACATGTTTACTGCGAAAACAAAACATAAATCCTAGCCCATAAGATCAATGCATTATAACTACAAGAGCATCTGTTCTTAACCCAAAAAATAAAAGTTCCAAAATACCAATTTTGTGATAAAAAATTCACAAACGAGGAATCTTTGAGTAAGAACTTTTAAAACAAGATCATATAAATTATTTAAGCAATTTTATCTTTTCTTAAAGACCAAAATTATGCGACCCTTGAATTATAAATATTTTTGGCAATTTAAAACATAATTCAAATTTGTTTTTTTTCAAATTGATTAAATTCTCGCCGCTCCTGGGTACAGAAAATATTAGAACTTTTAATTCTATTAAATAGGAATTAAATCTTAAATAGCTTAATAACCAGGATGAAGTATAATTTTTTTGTCATAAAATCGTTCAATAAAACAAAAAAATATCATTATATTAAATTGGAAATGCCAACATGCAGAAAATATTGATCTCATTAGTTTTGCAGCTAATTTGAATACTATAGAAAAATTTGAAACCAAAAAAGGTCCGTTATTTGATAAAGAAACCCAAGCGCAGCAATTAGTTAATCAAGTTTTTTTGAAATGTATCGAAGAAATCATTACGTGGCAAAAGATTCCAGTGTAAGTACAAGCTCATATCTTTTCGTATGTACCTGAAAAAATATTCAATCTTATGCTCGTTAATAAAAAATTTTAATGAGCTTTTTCATATACTAAAAGTTTTGAAACACGCCTCGCGGTTATGGATAAAGAAAGCGATTCATGTTTACGCCCATGCCTGGGAAAGAGAGAATGATTATACTAAAAATATAACTCAATCTTTATTAGCAGCTGGTATTACGGAAATTTATGATTTTTTCAAAAATAGAAGGATCCAACTTATTGCCTTTGGTAGCAGGGCTTCGATTCGGCCGATTAACGATTGTGTCTTCCTCAATATTTTCCTATTGTAAATTTCGATTATTTACTTGCTCAAGTCTGAATAGCTACGCACGGCCGAGCTCATTCGCCATCGCTAAGCTTTTCCATAATGGCAGCAAGAGAATTTTCAGCAATTAGGACGCATTTTGTTAATTTGGTCACTTTGTTCGAACATCCCAAATAAAGCCTTCTTTACTTATTAGCCTAAAAATGATATCATTTATTTGTAATATAAATTTAAATAAAACGAGGTTTCTTGTGAATAAAAAAAATAAAATAGTTCGTCAGGGTTTGTTATCGTTCTTTATCACGCTAATTCTAACAACAACAAATTTTGGGCTTTTTGCAATGGAGCAAGAAACTAAAGTAGCTCCTGTAACTATGATAAGCACTGAAGATTCGATAACATATATCAAAATTTTTACAATAGCATCAAAAGAATACGAAGTAGTATGCAGTATGGACAAACGCGGAAAATTTGAGGGGCAGAAAAGTTGCTTTTCGGTAGAAAAAAACGATGGTGGATGCCTGCTCGACAATGACTGGTTCGATGAATTAAAACGTAGTTATGAAGCTCAACAATTAAATCAAAACATCAAAAAGTAAATTTTCAGCCACTTCCAAAGGAAGTGGCTTTATTGGCCAATAATATAGCGGATTCGCCGCTCTCCACAACTAATTGTTATTCTTGAGCTGTTAAGTATGAGGTTTATTGCATTAAAATTAAATGCACATTTTACTAATAAAAATAATTAATATTTAATTTAGTCCCATTTTAAATATCACCATTCAATATATTTTGTTCAAATTGTGTTAGCTCATCCATATCGGGAGAGTTCAGAATATATTTTTGGGTATTCTCCAAAGTTCGCGGATCTCGTTGTAAAAGCTTTAGCAGCCCTGATCTGCCATAACCAGGAGTCATTTCTAACCCAGTCCATAATGCTGCATCGTAATTTTCAATAGTTGCCCATTTCGTTAATTCAATCACTTTGCTTCTTGGAAGCTGTTGGAAAGCTGTAAGTCCAATACACCAAAGTTTGCCATCATTGTTTTTCAAAGGAATATCCTTATCTAAAACCAACACTTCTGATAACTGATGAAGTTCATGGAACTGCAAGGTTCTGATATAGAATATTTTATCTATTGAAGTTGTTTCGCGTTGAGCTAGATTGTCTATGGCTTTAGGTAAAAAATGATTTTTTGCATTAGCGCACCAAAGTGTCATCGGGCGACCCCAATGCTTGTCAACAATTCTGGTTAATTTTTGACGACCTGTTCCTTCAAACGAAACACATGATAGCTCTATAGGAAAAGTGATATTTGTTTGTTTAAACTTGCCTTCAAATTCTAAATTTCTTGGCGATTTAACGAGGCTTCCCCATGCAAGTATAGCTATACCTCCATATCTTTCGGAATGGTAAAAACAGTTAAAAGCGCTGCTCGTATTTGTATAATATGAGAACACAACTAAAAACATCCAGATCTTTCGCGAAAACAATTTTTCCATAAGAAACAAAGCCATTTTTAATCTCCTGCTACAGATTTTTTTAATATTTTTTTATTTTTTTTAAAATTGCTCATTAATTCATCCATAAAAATATTTTTAACTTCCCATGTATTGCAAGATACCGCTTTCCGCCCTTAAAAGACCCGAGCTACTTGGCTTAACGATTATACTTTTGAAATATCGGATGCCATTACTATGAATCAGGCTAATAAATTGTGGGTAGGTGTAATTATAAAGAGGATTAATAGACACATTGGCCCACCATCTTTTTTCTTTAATTGTTTTTTTTAAATTTTGCGGTTCGACCAGAATTTCCCTATTTACAACATCAAGATGTATTAATACAGCCAAACTGCTGCTAATTACAATAGGCTTTTGGAAAAGCTCATGTACTCTCTTTTTTACCAACCCTATTACCGCCACGGACTCTTCTATGGCGCTACCTTGAAAGCTCAGCCCTGCTAGCAACCAAACCTGGGGAATGTTGGTAATGCTCGAATCTTTTTCATGGGCCTTCATGATAAAGGTCAAATCTTTTAAAAGTTTATTAAGGGCATATTTCCCGTTATCCAAACGGGTTTCAGTTCGATTGGGTATTAATATAAATAGTGTGCCGAGTGCATAAATTTTCCATTTGTCGCTATTAAAAGATGTTGTTTGAAGAAGTATTTTTTTATTAGGAACCAACTTATCTTTAAAATCAGACGTTATTTTTTTAATTTCATCATTTTGAGGCAAGGAAAGAAATAATTGATATATTTCAGTATTTTCTTCATCTCTAATAATAAGAAGTGACGCATGTTTTACCTTTTCTGGTAAATTTTCTTTCTTTTCCACAGAAAACAAAAACCTCCATTGAAAAAAAGTAAAAAAAATCAAAGAAAAACATGTTGATTGGGTCATTCTAATCATAACTTATCCATTTTTAATTCTTAAACTGAAATTAAATAATAGCTCCAACTTGGATCAATCTGCAAGATTAAATTTTTTTAAGTAATTAAAGTTGCGTATTACCAAGTTTTGTTGTTAAGATTTTAATCATATCATTCAATTAATAAAATGGAGAATTTATGCTAACCAAAAAATTTGAAATACTGTTTTGCGTTATTCTAACGCATCTCTTTACCCATGCAATAGAACAGGAATTAGTAAAGCTGGAACACAATGATAGAAAAATAGGTATTTTTTCTGGGGGGCTCCTAGCAACCCATTCAGGAGATTTAAAAATCGAATCACCATTTCAAAAATCTTCATTAAAAATGCCTACGCAACTTGGCAGAATTTTCAAAGAAGGTACCAATAAACAAAGACTAACCCGTATTTATGATCGTAATTTCGGGACACCAATAAATGTATGGCACGCAACTTCTAAATACAAAAATTTGTCCGCCGCAATAAAAAATTTAGCTCAGCGCAAAGGGACAAGCATTGATACTGTTTTTTATATAAAAACAATATTACCTCATACAATGCCAACTAATAATGAAAAGCCAATAATCGATAGCAGTAGCAATCAAATTAAAGATAGGAATGGGAATTCATGGTACATCTTAAATAAAGGCCATGACCAAATGTCGCTGCATGATCAAGTTGCTTTAGCGAAATGGGCATCTGATAAAGGATATACCGCAGTTATGTGGACAGGTTTCGGAAAAACATCAGATTATGAGCTGCTCAAAAAAGCATTAGATAATCAAACTACGTTAAAAAACACAAAAGAATACATTAGACAACTGCCGGATGTTAATGACCTTACGCCATTCGAGAAAAATATAATCACTGATCAATTTAAATAATACCTTATGATATCGGCACATTAAAGCTTGTTTTTTACAGCAAGCTTTAATGTTTTAAAACAAATAGAATTTCATAATCTAGAAACTTTTTAGACCATCAATCGTTTTTTGGTTTCCGTCAATAATCACTGAGCCATTCGAAGATGTTACCAATTTTGACATCAAATTTTTAAAAGTATCCAAATCTTTTTGAGTATTCTGTCCATATTTAGAGAGATCTTTATAACTATAGACAATTAATGTTACCTCTAAACCATGTTGTTTAATAAGGTTTTCATTTTTCGCAATTGATTCAGCAATCCATGAAATATTATTTTGGAATACTCCACCCCCAATAAGAGTTAAAAATACTTTCTTTTTCTTATTTGTAATAGCGGCAAGTAAAGTTCCTTTATAAGCAGCATCGATAAGAGCTTTTGCTCGCTGAACTACTACTGGGTTTTTTTTATAACCTGCATTTAAGTAACCAAAGTCAACAGCAGCGGTAAAAACTTGATTGATTATCTGATTTTTATCAGTAATATCATGCTGGGTATCGTTTTCAGTAAACCCATATAATACCTGCATATCGCGATGGTATCCTATGCGTATTTCATCCTTATCTTTTTGGGTAAATGGTAAATTCAAAGAATCAGGATTATCAGCATAATTAATATAGCCATTTGTTATCGGAAATATTTTTTTCAGCCATGGATAGTGAGCTCCGCCTCCTAATAGTTCAATTTGATGGTCAGCTGTTTGGCGCCATTCTCTAGGTTCTTTTGCCGAATCAAAAAAAATACCATACATTCTATAAAACAATCCCGGCGCTGCCGAAATAGATGCAAATGGGCCCTGGGTATAATCATTAATATAGCCAGTAATCCCTCTTTCCGGATTATGATCTATACCGATTGGCTCTAAAGCACTAAAATTTGACGCTACTTGAAAAACAGCATCAACATTTTTAGGATCAGCTTGCAATGCTCCTATATCAACTGAATTGCGATAAGGCGATAGTAGGTTGGTCTCAGTTCCAATTATAAGATTGAATCTTCCACCACCTATTTTAGGCAATTTAGCAGCTTGTTCTTGCAATGTTATAATTGTAGGATCTGTAAAAAAACCAGCTTGATATTCTTGCCCATTAAAACTTCGAATGATAAATTGCATTTTTCCATCGATTTGCTTTTCTACAATGAGATTTTTTGACAGAAATATTTCGTTATATTTTTGATTCTTATCTTTATATGGTCGAATAAACTCAGCATTCTCACCAAACCCCATCATGTTTTTAAAAAAATCCGCCCTATAGCTTTTAGTTTGAACCTTAGGCTTTATTGGGGTTATATCACTCTTATGAGCCAAAGAATCTAGGCCTGTACTTAATTTTTTTAATGAATTGAAACTGGTTTGATTGCATAAGGAAGTTAAAACCAGACCTAATAGTATGATTTGAATAGCAAAATATGTTTTTTTTACACTCATGTTTTACTCCTTGTTATTAAACTTATTAGAAATATAGTTAATGTTTTTACTATAACACAACATATCAATATATAAAAACGCATATTTATTTGCTAAATATTTATATAAACCTAACGGAAATTTTGATAAAAAATATGTCTTAGATAAGCATTCCACTTTTTATAGCTTTAGTTTGAGCAACCCGCTTATGCTATTGCTCAATAGCTATTTCGTATTTTAATTTCTTTTCTAAAATGAAACACTTGTTCAAGGGCAATCTTACTGCAAAAACCATTCTATTTATACTGAGAATATAGTATGAGTTTAATGCGGAACTTAATAGATTACAATTTTAAATAATTTCTGTTCTTTTGACTCATCAAATAATAACTGCTAGCCTAACAAAAAATAGTAAAAGTTATTCTTAGGGAGAAACTGATGAATAAAGCATTTCTAGTTACACTTTTTATAGTGGGTATATGTTCCGTAGCACAATCTGCTCAGGAAACTAAGCAACAAAAGATTGCACGCCTTTTTGAACTAATCAACGATAGAAACATCATCGGTAACGCATGGGAGCCTATGTTTTCGAGTGTTAATATCACCGATGAAAAAGTTAAAAAAACTGCCATTGATAAGTATTTTGGAAACATAAAAAAAGATTTCGCGACTGCTTATGATAAATTTTTTAACGATCTGGATATTGACGAAATGCTCAGATATAACAGTTCTGCTACCGGCAAGAAATTTAATTCTATTACCATGGATCTGAATAGTGAATTACAAAATGCCTATAGCAGCATGATGACTATTATCCAAGATTTAATACCAAAGCCTGAAGCTGTTGCACCTAAATCCAATACATCTGCGGTAATCCATTTTGATGAACTAGCAAAAGGCAAAAGCGATTCTATGGTTCGTGATTTATTCAATCAAGAACTTAAGGATAATGGCTTAACGGTTGTTAAATTTTCAGCAGGATGGTGCGGTCCTTGCAAAAATTATGCGCCAGTTTTTGAAGAAGTTGCTGAAAAGTTGAAAGAAGTTAAAGTAAATGGAAAAACGGTATCCGTAAAATATATCGCTACAGATATTGATGCAACTAAAGTAATTGCTCAAGATTATTCAGTAGTATCCATTCCCACCACTCTTTTTTATAAAAATGGCAAAAAAATAGATTCCCAAACTGGTTATATGACGAGCAGCGCCTTATCCGCGAAGATTAAACAATTAGTAAATTAAAAGCATTAATTGCTTAACTCGCAAGTAAGTACAGTAAGATAATTAGCAACCCAAGGGAATTAGGCCTTAGGTTGCTAATTATTTGATAACAATTTAATAAGCATAATAATTTCTTGGCAATTGTCCTCCAGGCTTTTATTTAAAAACATATCCAACCGACCAAAGCATTTATAGTATTAATTGATTTACTTTTTTTAATTTTAATGTACAATATTAATTATATATATTTTTAATGGGGCTATAACATGAAAAAAATAATTATACTATTCGCTTTTTTAATTGGATTTAATCTTCAATGCATGGAAGAAAAAAAAAGAAAAAACCAAGATTATAAGACAATGCATGATTCAGCGCGCCCCAAAAAACTAGCTAAAGGGGAAAAGGAAAAGGATGAAGAGTCCTTGCTTTTACGTTTTCCTGCTGAATTACAAGCAAATATTTTGAAATTTGTCTTCTATCTAAACAATAATGATCTTGATACTGTCAACCTATTAGATGCTCCTAATAGAGCGAAAGAACTACTTTTGCTCAACTTAAATAGCGCATCGTTATGCTGCAGACAATTTAAAGCAATAATTGATAGCTTAAACCTAAATAATTCCATTGTTGCGAATTATCGTGTCCGTTTTGTTGAAATTTATTGCTCAGATGTCGGCCTAACAAATGAGGAAGCACTAGCTAAACTTAAATCCTATTACGCAAAATTTTGCTACAGCATGGAATTAGATTCTATAAGCGTTGAAGAGTATGATAAGTTTAAAACTAATTTTATTCGGCTTTTAATATATACTCATCTTAATCCAGAAGCTGAATACATACGTGACGGCACATGCCAAACCCTCACAAAGGGTGAACATTTGCCTGATGCAATTCCCTTGCTCATATTTTATAAAGATAAAGTAGATAGAAACCTAAATCTATTGGTAGCCAACAGCATCTTTTATTGTCAACCTGCATCGCTCAAACAATTAATTATTTATGTTCCTCATATTAATTTTGAACAAACAGGTGATTGGGCAGAGTTCCTCATACCCTTAATTGACGCCATCAGTTACTGCTTTATCGAAGACGGTCAGTACGAATTTGCTGAGGAAATAGCGCAAATATTATTATCTATAGCATCAACAAATGTTGATATTATAGATGAAGAGGGAAATACACCCTTGATAATTGCATGTCGGGAGTATAATATAGATTGTGACTTTGATAAATTTAAACGAATAATTAGAATGCTTCTGGATAAAGGTGCTAATATTACTGTTAAAAACAATAAAGGTCGTACTGCTTTATATATACTAAGCAAATACTTAAAAAGTATAGATAATGGAAAAGATTTACTAAGCATTATATCGCAAATTAAAGATATTATTAGAATGGTAGAAGAAAAAACTAACTTCTAACTTAAAGTCAATCTTTTGGACAGATAAATTGGAATATTTTTCTATAGGAACACGGGCTATGGTTATTGTGCCATAGCCTTGAACTGGTCTAAAATTCTTTTTAAGTCACAACTAGATTTCACCACATATATTTTTTTATCTTCAAGTTTTTCGAACATATCAAAAAACACAAATTTTCGCTTATCGAAATTCCAAACCCATTTAAAAAAGCCAAAGTTAAATCGTTCTTTACATCCAGATGCACTACTAAATCTTACCTTACCCCAATTAATTAACAATCTCTTAAAAACACGCCATAAGCAGATTGATCTTGGTATATCTAAAAAAATTATACAATCGGCCCTTTGAAGCCTGTGGGCCAAAGTTCTTGTTCCAGTACCATCAATAATCCATTTATCTTGTTTACATAATGTGTTATGTATCTCTAGATACTCTTCAAATGGAGCCTTTTCCCAATTCGGTTTATAATAATATTGGTCTAGATGATATAATGGAATATTCAGAATTTTGCTTAAATTAACTCCTAGAGTTGTTTTCCCAGAACCACAATTTCCTAGAATAGCTATCCGTTTAACCAATATTTTTGAACTAGATGGCTTGTTTTTCATTATTTTTCCTTTATGAGCACTGGCTACATTATACCATAGAGCAATAATTTAATTAAAATTTAAATCTATAAAACATATACTATGCTTTTTGATTTCCTCAAAAATGACACCCACCGCACCTCATTGACAATTTGCCATTTTTTGATATTATTATTAAATAAAAGTGATCTATTCAGGGGGTTAATCAAATGATTAAAAATATCAAAAAATATTTGTTACTATTTATGGTATGTTGTAGTTCGGAACTTTTCTTAAGGGGAATGGAAGATTATAAAACACAGGAATCAACAGTAGCATTAAGCAAATCTCAAAAAAAACGTCTCAAAAAAAAACAAGCAAGGAATCGCCAAGGCGATGACTCAAAAATTTTAAATTCCCAAAAATTATGCGATTTTATTAGAAATGGAAAAATTTCAACCATTCTTAACTATGATAATAGCTCCTTAGAAGGGAAACAAGAGTATCTGGAAAAGCTAAATTTATTAGCTAACATGTACTTAATGCAAGAGTGGGCTATAGAGAATATTGAAAATATAACAGAAAACCTGGATCTGGTTTTAGGAATTATAGAATCAGAAGGCGAGGCAACCTGCATATCAATAGAAGCAGATGGTATCGGAATATGTGGACATTCTAAAGATGAATTTGGCGAAAACACTACTCGAGTAATTCAGTTACCCGAAGCCAAAGAGCTCGTTTTGGAAATAACTGCCCCAATCATATTACAAGGCAAGCGCTGTACGGGACTACAATACCAAAAAATAACAGAAATAATTTGTAACAAAGAGAAGCATGAACCGGATATAGTTACTTTTGCTCGATTCACAAGGGTCTCAGCAGAACATTTATTAATGCTCGATAAAATTAACTTGTTTGCAAGAGATTATTTTGTATTGTTTCAAGAAATGATTGACAAGTTTTCTGTAATAGGAAATAAACCAGTTAGTAATAATAATGCAAAAGAAAATACATCTCTTAATTATGAAGGCCTATTTAAAGAGCTTTCTCATGAAAAATCGATGAAAGATGCACAAAAAGAAATAATTCCCTACTTCTTTTTGTTAGAAAAGAAAATTTTAGACCTACTAAATCTTGCAATTGATGCGGGCAAAACAATCAAAAGAGACCCAATTTACAACCTTTGGAATGGCTTTAAAAAAACAACTAAATGGTGGATACCAATTCAAGAAGCTAATAAAATTATATACACCAAGCTTTTAAATGAGTCTGCTGAAATCCTTGAAACTATTCCTGCTTTTTCAGTTCATAGAACAGAAAGCGTTGCTTTGGCAAACCAAGTTTTTTTATATCCGCCTTATAAATTAAAGAGGCTAAAACACAAATCAAACAAATTGCCACTAACCATTCCTCAAAAAAAAGTTAGTGAATTATTGCCTGAAACAACAGAGAGCTTTATTGAAAATGCAATTAAAATTAAAAATAGCCCTAGATCGCCAGCAACCAAAAAGAACAAAAAAAAGAAATCACGCCATAGGGGCCATAGAAAAATCCGTTGTAATGAGCCTGCTGAATCAGAGGTCATTGCAGTTAATGAAGAACCTAAAAAAGAACAAATACACATTAAGTTTCCGTGCTACGCAGATCGTATAATAGCACGATTTAATGCCCCTATTAACCCAGATGATTTATACCATACTTATAGCCCAATTGCTGATGCATTTATCTTGAAATATGGGATTGTTGAACAACGACCAAATCAAACCTTTTCAGGGATGTTAGATACCAAATATTCAATGCTTGGAAAGGTCGAAAAAGATGGAAAAGTTGCATGTGGTACTTTCGGGGTGACTCTGGGTTCTCGGGATAAAATCTGTTATCATCGTGAGTTTATTAGCACGAAAGAAGAACAAGAAAATAAAAATTTAGAAAACGAATCAGTGCTTATTTCTGAAGAAGATTCTTTTGTTACTGCTCGGTTGGAATTTAATGCTAAAAATGATGAAATTTATGGTGCAAAAAGATTTCATGAAAACTCAAAATGTATCATCATAGAAGATGAAAGAAATGGTGTAATTATAACTTTATTTAAAACTTAATAATAATAAAAAATTAAGAATATTCACTACTCATACATAGTATCATACCTATAAACCGATGCTCTTTTAAAGAGCATCGGCTATTTATTGACTTAATAATCGTTCAAATATTAAATTTCTTTTTGTTAAATATATATTGTAGATTTTTTTAAATTGAGGAATTTATGAAAAAGGCAATTATAGAATTTATAGGTACATTCTTTTTTGTATTGACTATCGTTATAACAGGAAATCCAATAGCAATAGCGAGCATGCTTATGGCTTGGGTATATATTGGAGGTTCTATTTCTGGTGGCCATTATAATCCCGCCGTTTCTCTTGCGGTTGCTATAAGGCATAAATGGAATTGGATGGAATTTGCAAAATATATGATTGCTCAAATTTTAGGAGCATTCGCTGCGATGCAAATGACACTATTCTTAACAGGAAAAAGCGCATTGCATTTATTTAATATACATTCATCGTTTGCTCAAATATTCACCATGGAAACATTTCTTACGTTTGTTTTGGCATTTGTAGTATTAGTCGTCGCTACGACTCGTTCTTTTAAAGAAAGCAAAATTTTTGGATTAGCTATAGGATTTACGATTCCTGCACTTATTGGACTCGGAGGACCGGTATCTGGTGGAATATTTAATCCTGCCATAATTCTAGGAGCAGTTGCGTCTATTATTATTTCAGGGGGGCAATTAGGAATAAATAGCATGATAGTATCTTATATTACAGCACAACTTTTAGGTGCTTTTTTAGCTGCATGTGCTTTTAAGTATTTTAATTTGGATCAATATATTAACGAACATAATTAATAGTGAAAACATAGAGAGATCATAAACGACTAGCAAAATAGGGAGTTTTTATACTCCCTATTTTGTTGGTAAGCGTTAACTAAGTTTTAAAGCGAAGTTACGCTAACAAAACAGTTGTCTTTCTGAAACCATTAATAATTATTAATAGCGACTTCTAGATCTGTCATCTCTTCTGTTACCGTTGCTGCTACCGAAACCGCCTCTATCACCATTAGATCTAGGTGGACGACTACCAGCTTCTCTTTCACGAGCTTTGTTGACTGAAAGTTTTTTACCCTCTAAGTCATGTCCGTCAAGAGCAGAAATAGCAGCTTGAGCTTCAGGGATTGCAGGCATTTCTACAAATGCAAATCCTCTAGGTTCGCCGGTAAGTTGATCTTTGATTATTTTAACTGATCTAACTTGACCATGTTCTTGAAATAATGCTTTAAGCATATCTTCAG